>Ga0265798_10000607_pt1 | contig 58572 bp, 67 predicted proteins | sample P3T30metagenome_FD_192430 | JGI IMG/M metagenome (GOLD analysis project Ga0265798, IMG submission 192430) | Plant litter microbial communities from East Loma Ridge, Irvine, California - P3 T30 | ecosystem: Environmental > Terrestrial > Plant litter > Unclassified | place: USA: California... | reverse complement strand
GCTACGTCCACGGCGTCTTCCGTCGCCGCCCCCATCATCAGCAGCGACGACATCGACATGGCGTTGAGTACCTCGATACATTCACTCCAGAAGCTCGGTGCTCGAGTGCCGCCTGAATTGAAAGCAAAGCTGGGCTCTTGGCTTGCTTCGCACCAGCAGGCGTCCGACACCCAGAACTTGCACCACTTCATGGACTTCTTCGAGGCGTGGAGGGCTGGGCAGTATACACTCGCCTTGGAAGAACTGCACCGATACTTTGACTACAGCATTGCTACCAAGGGATCTGCTGCTGGTGCACAAGGAGAAGGGGTCAAGGTCTACTACCAGTACGCTCTGCTACATTTGAGCGTGCTGCATGCCGACTTTGAAAGATGGGAAGAAGCTCTGGGAACAATGGAAGAGTGCATTGCGACTGGTGAGTACTTTGTGGCGGTGGTATCTCTTTTCGTCTCGAGATCCACGCTAATTCAAATCCAGCGCGAGAAAACCAGGACACTGCCTGCCTCAACTTCGCTCTATCGTGGCTCTTGTATCTCCGCCAAGCACACAACCTCCCTTCTGCATCTTCGCTACGCTCTCTCGCTGCCCTCGCTGGCGATGGCGGGAGTGAGCAGGACGAGCTCGCTTTCCTGAAAGCGAAAGCAAAGGAGATCAAGCACTGGAGTTTGGTTAGCAGCACCTTGCTCGAAGAAGCAAAGCTTGAGCTAAGACACGTAAGCACTTCACGTCACGTCAATCATGGGAGATCTCCTTGTGAACTAACCATGGTTCAAATTGTAGACCGGTGTCAGCGCCAAAGCTCTCGAACATCTCATTCAGTCGGCTCATTTGAACGTACAACATGCTTCATACTCTCTGATGCCGGCTGCCACGATTTTCCAGGGCTCCATCTACGATCGCTTGGGTATGTTTTCACTTTTCCATGCGCCGTCGCTCGGGTTTCGTCCTTCCAGGCCATCTCACGCCACTGCGCTATCCTGCTATTGTTGGAATTCGGACAATGCTAATCAGCACGCTCACTTCAGGTCAATCGCACACAGCCTCGCGTCACTATTCCAGCGTAGACATCGTGCTCGGGAAAGAATGCTCTTTTGGCGATCGTGTACGCTCGCAATGCCGATTGGCCCTCTCAATGGCACAGAATGGCTCATATGCCGCCGCCCAAGAATCCCTCCAATCCCTCCACAGTCAAATCAGAGGCACTTTAAAACTTGAACAACGAGTTGTCTCTTTCGCAAGATTAATCGCCCTGCTCCAAGCAATCCGGAAGTACGTCCCACCAGACTCTATCGAGTTCCCCTCACCCATCACCCATCCCTTTATTTCGTGCTGACGACTCCACGCCTCCAGCTCCAACCTCCCAGCCGCCCACACCCACCTATCCCTCCTCCTCCCCCTCTCCCAAATTTCCGACCCAGACCTCTCACACCAGATCTCCCTCCTCGAGATCGACCTCCTCATGCACCCTTCGGGCCCCAACCTCCCCAAAGCTTACCAAAAGATCTCCTCCCTGCTCGCCGAAAAGCTCGACCTCGCCCACACCCTCCACCTCCTCACGCTGAAAGCAGCAGTCTTTGCCGCAGCCAGCAAACCAGAAAAAGGCTTCAGCATAGCGGTGCGAGCAGCGAGCCGTGCCGAGCGCGCGGGGTTGCTGCCGGTGTTGTTGGAAGCGCTGGCCGCTTTGGCAGAGATCCTCAACAAGGTCGGAGAGTTCGGGGCAGCCAGGGATTTGGCGGAGGCTGCTTTGCCGCAGGTATGCTTTTCTGATTTTTCTCTGTCGCCTCAAAACTTCTCAATGTCGTTCGCTCGACTTTGGAATAATCATATCCATACTAACAACATCTCCAGGCTCTCGAAAGCGGTTCCCCGAGTCTATCAGCCCGTTTCTTCCTCCTTCTCACGTCCAGCTTTGCCGGGCTGGCGAACCCTGCCGTCACTGCGAGTGAGACCGAGCGGACGAAGTATTTGAAATCGGCCACGAGGTGGGCTGAACGGGGACGAGAACGTGAGTTGCAGAGCGAGAGTCACGGATTCCATGACCTTGAAGGATCTCAGCAGTGCTAACTTTTCACGCAGTCGCTGCTCGCATCGCAGACTTCTCCGCTCAACGCACCGCCCTGATCATGAAAGCCGCTCTATGTGCAGAACTCGGCGATGATGTCGGTGTGGGAGAGGCGCAGGGGATGGAAGAGCAATTGGTGGAAGCCAGAGAGGAATTGTTGGGTTCCAGGTAGTTCGCGGTGGGCAATGAAATGGGAGGCTTTGGAACGAAGATCGTTGGGCCGTATTTCTGTCTACGTACCCAATGTCCCAAATGTTTTGCGACTAAGCCACTCTTGGCTTCACGGTGCGAATGAAATCAATAACAGCCGATATGAAGATCGCCGAGATGTGCTTCTCACGATGTCTTTCTGACTCGTGACTCTCAAGCTCATTTCACTTTCGCCGAGTCACCTTCTTCGTTTTCGTATGTCCAACAGATTACCAGCACGAAACCTATCTGCGCCATCACCAGCCTCGCTAAACCCGCTCCATCTTCCTCAATCTCGTTCAGGCACTACGCAGAGTGGTTTGGGGGCTTCGCAGACTGTGTGAAAACCCGGCATCCCAGTTCGGTCTCAAGATCACAAATTTCTCTGCTCTCAATATCACAACTTAATCTTCAAGCAAAGCAACAGCATGAGCAACCGCGACCAGCGTCTTTTCTGTACAGGAGGGGTTTGCATGTTTCTACATAGGAGATATATCGGCTTCCTACACACTGCAGCAACAGTATCGTTGGCTGAACTCGCGTGATCTTCCTTCTAGACCCAAAATCACCGGCGCGTACTTCTTCGTGTTCCCAAAAGAAAGGCTTCTTTTTTTACTCCTTCTTGTGGTAGTTGACCTTGGGGTTCCAGAAGAGGGTCTGCGCGAGGGGTGTCAGCACTTCTGAATGGCAGAAAGAGAGAATTTGAGTGGTCCCGTTTATATCAAAAGTACGCACCTTGTCACCATCTCCCCAGAAGTAGTTCTTGGTTCTGATGTTCTGGAAGGGGTACTCGGGCTTGTCCTCGAGGGCGGGGCCGTGCGCGACGTGCTCCCAGTGCTCGGTCCAGAGCCTGTAAGCGTTGACGCCGGCGAGGATGATGGAGGGGATCACGACGCTGTGGCTGCTGTTAGTTGTCCGGCCGTACTGACGCGTGTGGGATCCTGTTTCCAGGCTGCACGTACTAGATGGAAAGCTTGCGCCAGGTGCCTGCAAAGAGTCCAATGGTTAGCAAAAGTGTTCGGACGAGAGCTTCTCGGTTGTGTTCTTCCTCTCAACACCCAAATCTTCATAATCTCCCTCTCTACTCTTGCCTTCTTTTCGCTCCGCGCTCTTCTGCCCGAATCCCAATGCCTCTTCCCACCAGCAAAGCTACCCTCCTCCCGCCAACCCGCCGAACCCTTCCCCTCCTCCCTCTCCAGGCGACTTACCAGAAGTGTCAGCAGCGTGCTGCTTAACAGCGGCCCTCTCGCGGTTGAAAGCGTTGTCGGCGGCGCCCTTGAACTCCGCGCCGGAGGAAGCCCAGCGGCGAGTGGCAGTGTTGCGGAAAGCGGGGAGCGCTTGCGAGGCGCGCGTAGCGGTGCGAAGGCCGAGCATGGTGTCGAATGTGCTGAGGATTGAGCGGCGGAGTGGAGAGTGGTGGCTAACTGGAGTGTACTATGGTTACTGGTTACTGTTTGTAGCTTGAATGCTCTGGAGTCGCTCGGGTTCGGGTCCGACCGGCAATTCTTGCCTGAGGCGCAAAGGGAATTCGATGACCAAGGGACTGCGTGCTGCAAAATGCTGGCTTGTGCTTGATCAAACGCCAAATGCTGCATTTGTATCCCAAGTCTCATCACTCCATGCCATCACCCATGGTACAAAAGTATACAGGCCATTTAAGGTCTGCGTTCCGGTGATCGTTCTGTTATTATCTCGCATGCTCACGACAGGAAGAGGGAGATGTCTACGGGAGGCACCAATGCAAAGGTTCGAACAATCAAGCGACGTGAATACGGTTTGTTTAAAGGTAATCGTTATCATTCATGGTCTCGGCTACCCTACGCTAGGCGATGCAGCAGACAGGTAGTATACTGCGAACGTAAAAGGAAAATAGTAAAGTAAACAGCCACTTCTAGGAATTCCTCGCCCAAGTCACTTTCGTAGGTCGAAAGTCGTCACGTTCTCTCAGGGATTCCTGGTTTCATTCTCAGGTCTGGAATGCTTGAGGTGTCTGTTCCTTCAGACAGTCTGCTTCGGCACGACCACAGTCTGCTGGGTCGGAGCCGATTGAGGCTGAACGACTTGGGTTTCAGTGGTCTGAGTCATTGGTGTCGGAGCTGTGCCTGCCGGAGTTGGGGCAAATGGGTGGCTGTCGTACATGTTGGCGGCGGCTGAGCTGTTGGCGAATGCAATTCGGTCGGCGTCCTGGTCAGCGGCGCCGTAGGTCTCGTATTCGAGCGCCTTGATGATTCTGCAGTACAGTCAGCCCGAAGTACTCGGTAGTCGAGGTCTCAACGTCAAAGTGCACTCACCTGTATGCCAGGACAGCGAGGAGGGCACCGAGGAATGGGCCAATCCAGTAAATCCAATGGTGGCGCGGGAAATGGCCATTGACAACGGAAGGACCAAGAGAGCGAGCTGGGTTGATGCCGGCTGTGTGAAGAGGTGTATTAGCAAGTGGAGGCTAAGTCTGGGATGTTTTACGAAGAAATGATACGAACCTCCGGTGAAGCGAGCGCCGGCGAGATGGGCAACGAAGAGTGCAAGACCGATACCAATCGGTGCGATGAAAGTGGCACGGTGTTTCTCAGCGGCGAGCATGAAGATGGTGAAGATCAGGAGCGCGGTCAGGAACATCTCGATGAACAAACCGCGCACGACCGTCGTGTCGATGTCCAGGCTCGTCTCGACATGCAGCCTCTGCACGGCAGTTCAGGGTTAGCATGCCTGCTGATCGTTGCAAGTCATCGGGCAGGAGAACTTACGTAGGGAAACATGCCTTTCACAACAGCCGAAGCCGCGATGGCACCCAGGATCTGCGCGATAAAAACTATAGCGGCGCGGAGCCAGGTCAGGCAGCCGATGAGCATGAGGCCGAGTGTCACAGCTGGATTGAAGAGACCGCCGCTAATGCGGAAGAAGACCCAAGCGTTGACTGCGAGACTGAATCCGAAAGCAAGCGAGATGTACAAGAGTTGAGAGATACTCGGCGGCAGTCCCGTACCACACTCCTTGCAATCCTGGAGGGCGATGTTGGCCGCAGCAAAGGCGAAGAAGAGGAACATGAAGGTGCCGAGGAACTCGCCAACGAACTGGGCCAAAGGTCAGCAGTGAACGCAAGGAGAGCAAGCGTTCAAATGGGAAGGGGGTTCGAACAGCGACGAGATGACCGCGCATGGCATTCGGCTTACTCCCCATTGCGAGGGAGGGCTTGCGGCCGGTATTGTTCACAGCGGCATCGCGCTGGGTGGTGCCGGGTAAGGCGAAGAACATGTGTTGGATTGGTGGTTGGATGTTCATGGTTGCGTCCTGTTGCTGGCCTGATTTTTTTTTGTGTGTTTTTGCGTTGCTTTTTTCCTACACCTCAGGGGTGGCTGGTGGGGATGGTGTCAATGCCGTCGATGCGATGCAAAACGTGCTGATTCTCTGATGGTGTGATGTTGGTGATGAGAGAAGAGAGGAGCCAGGAGCAAGAATCGAAAGTGGTGGGCTGACAACAATGAATGAGGAAGCAAGAGCCGTTGTTATGAGCATGCCTGCCTGCCGATGGTAAACGACATGGCAGGTGCTGTGCCACGTGCGTATAGCGCAGGCCAAGCGCGATGAACTATGTCGTTGGAATGAGTATGTATAAGTTTTCTGTCCGAGCTGATACAATACGATACTGAGAATACTGAGCTGAACTGAGCTGAATGTGTATATCTTGAGCAATTGTTGATCATCATTCCATCATCATGCGATTCGATTATCATAAACTACCACAAGGGCACTATCAACATTTCTCAATCGAGCCTTTCAAAGCTTAGGAGGACCGTTCTTCTTTCCGTGCTTACCATGCTTCTTACCACCCTTCTTACCACCGTATTTAGGCGGTCCACCATGGCCACCAGGCTTACCGCCCGGGCAGTCAACCTCAACATCAGTGTCCAAGACGGCGACGCTCAACTGCGGCATGGTGAAGTGGAAGGCGCCCTTCTTGTCAGCCGAGATGACCTGCGTGTTCGACGCGACAATGTTGTTGCCCTTGAGCGGGTCGTTGTAGTCGTACGGGTCGCCACCCGGGTTGGTGAGGATGGTCAATGAGGCCTTGGTGCCGCGCTTGACGCCGTCGAACTTGACGGTGACAGGCTCGTCAGCGCCGTCCGTGGTGTTGTAGCAAGCGCCCTTCCAGACGAGAGCATCGCGGGCTTCGTCCTTGCCAGCGCCGTACCACACTGGGCCGTAGGAGCCGACTGTAGGAAGGGTCTCGGAGATCGGGTGGTGGGCGAACAGGGACCAGACGTACCAGCTGGTGGAGCGGGTGGTGATGGCGGGATCGGCGGCGAACTGGATGATGGTGATCGCCCATTGCCAGCGGTTCATGTTACGGAGAACGGGGGCGTAGAAGGTCGCTGGGATGCGATCGGAGTTACGCTCGTAGCCAATAAGAGAAGCGGCCTCGCCGACACTGCCGATCCACCATGGGAAGTAATACAGACCACCGTCCCAGCGGGTGCCGTTGTTGACGTGAGTGGCAGCAACTTCACCTATGATGTGGCCGTAGTCGTTGTCGAAGCGATCAAACTCGTAGACAAGCTCGTCGGGCTCACGGTAGGGGTGATAGTCGCCAAGAACGCCTTCCGGGTATGTGATAGTGTCGGTAGCGTTAGCGAGTTCCAATGTAATCGGGTCAATTCCACCGGGATCGCTCGAGGCGGCCGATCCAATAACTTGGATGTCGGGGTATGCCTTAGTGATGGCGTCGTAAAACATCTTGAAGCGGTACTCCTTGTACGACTCCCAGCCGCCGGGGTATCCGGCCAGCCAATCTTCGTTGCCAACCTCGATGTAGTCGAGTCTGTAGGGCTCGGGGTGGCCAAGCTCAGCACGACGTGAGCCCCACTCGGAGTCTGCGGGTCCTTGGATGAACTCGATCTGGTTCAGGCAGTCCTCAACCCAAGGCTCAAGCTCGGCCGGGCTGGTGTAGTTGCCGTCGAGAGCGAGACCGGCGTAACACGCGACGACTGTATATACCTGTCAGTAATGCACCATTGAGTCTGCACTGGGACTTGCTCACCAATCTCCAAATCCATGTCCTCGGACCACTCAAGATACTCCACGAGTCCAAGACCGTGGGTTTGTTGGTAGCCCCAGACACCCTGGAACCCAGGTCTGTTCCTGAGCGGGCCGAGAGTGTCCTTCCAGTCCCAAGAGTTGCCGAGAGTAGCACCCTCAAGCATATTACCACCCGGAAAGCGGATGTAGGTCTATGCAAAGCGTCAGCATACTCATCTCACAGGTTCAACTGCGTTGAAGCTTACCGGGTTCAGCTCCTCCAATGCCTCAGCGATGTCAATACGCAGACCGTTCTTGCGGCCCTTGTAGGTCGGAGGGAACAAACTGATGAGGTTGAAGTCAAGGGTGCCATTGGAAGTACCCTGTGTCGAGTCAGTCGAAATCTCTCACTCATCAACGCGACGCAAACTCACCTTGGGGTCGAAAGTAACGGCAAAAGTGTTGTTGCTGTTAGGAGCATTCATGGTCGGCTCAAGGATGAACTCATGCTCAGTCCAGTCATTGGCAACAGACTTGGACTCGATCTCGACGCTTCCAAAGACATCGTCGGTCAAGTTCGACTTAAGAGCTGCCGTGAAGCTGCCGTCGTAGGCACCCTTCACCCAGAAAGAGCCGGTGTACTTTTGCTGCTTCACATCCATGCCCCAGTAACCCTCGTTCTCAAAGCCAACGAGACCAGAGCCGTTCGAGGAGCTGACACGCATCGAAGCGGGGAGAGCATCAGACAATGGCTGGGCCAAGAACTGAATGCTGAGGCTGGCGCCATTGATGGACTGGTAATGGTCGGTGTTCACAGGGTAGTTGTCGCTGAACTGGAATGCGCGATTCTGGACAAGCTCGGCGTAGATTCCACCATCGCCACTGTTGTTGATGTCCTCGTGGAGGAATCCATAGCCGTAATCGATGCCGAAGTGCTTTGTCGAGTTGCCGCCAGACGAGCGGACTTTGACAGAGGTTGCAGCGACAGAAGCAATGCAGCTTGCGGCCAGCACGGCCTTGTTCACCAAGCCCATGGCGAAAAGATAGGGAGGGATTGTGCAACACAAGAGAGTCCTGAGAAGCTGTGGTCAATTGGGAGGCATACTTGCTTGCCGTTATATATTACCTCGCGCCATTGGCGACGAGGTACACAAGGTCTTGGCCATTGCCGTAGGCGTCATTATTGTCCTGCTGCGCCAGGCCTGGCAACTCTAAGCTCCAATACTGAGACAAATTTATCCGGCGGGAAAACACCAAACCGGCTGTTTTGATGTACGTGCCTGGCAGCCGCCGGTTAGAGCAGAAGTCAAAAGAGTAAAATGCGGGAGGTGGAGGACTTAGAAGGGCGGGGAAACCTCTTGATGTGGGTCCTGTCATGATCGACATCACCACGAGGCTGTTCAGAGCTGAGAGGGTTTGCCCCAGTGAGATCTAAGTTGCCTGCCCGTATACTGTATTCGACGAGAGCCGAGATTGAAAGTCACGACATGCAACCCCTCCAATTAGCCGAAAGGCTCCAAAATGGACAGATTGGATTTTGGATGATGCATATTGCGGCTTGGCCGCCGAGATGTTGGTGAAGCGAGATTCCAATATCGATTGAATTGCAAGTATTTTGAGATCCCGTAGCGCATGAAAGGTCGATCCCATCGTGGTGATACTCTGGTGCTCTCAGCAGGGCCATCATTGTTCAACCCTGAAGATATATACATTACATCATTCTACATGAGGAAAAGACCCGCTCCGACAATGAGAGCTGCCAATCCGACGGTGAAGTCGGTGCGACTACCTGCGCCGGTGTATTCGTGGATCTTTGAGGTGGTGAAGCTAGGTTTGAAGGCGCTACCCGTCGCCGTCGATGTGGTGTTCGATGAGGCGTGGCCAGTGCCCGCACTTGTGGGGTATGCGGGTGTTGTGTAGGCAGTGCTAATGGACGACAAAGTGGCGTTGGCCGGGAGGCTGGAGCTGTACGTTGTGGCGGTGTCGTAGTGAGATGAAGACGGAGTTACGATCGACGAACTGTTCGATGGCGCCGTTGTCGAGTAGCTGGAGGGCACGGCAGAGTAGGTGGAGGAAACTTCGACCTGTTCCGATGCTGAAATGTAGGGCTCAGGTGTGGATACCGACAGGTCAGTGGACGAAGTCGCCGTAGAATAATGCATCGGCTCCGCAGTAGACGAAGTGCTCTCGACAGGGTAAGCATCACCTGGACCGCCGTATGGCGACGCAGCCGACGCTCCATACGCAGGCGGGGCGTATCCAGTAACCTCAGCCGCAGCATTCCTCTTGATCTTGCTAGACCTCACGCCCACACAATAGTAGGTGTTGCCCCAGAACGATGAAGCGCAATTCTGTCCATTGTTTCCGAGAACAGTGTTCCAAGCGTACAATTGTGATGTCGTGATGCCAGCGCGGCTGGCAAAGACAGGGCAAGAGCCACCAGAGTTTGCCATCAGATACTTGTTGCAAGTGGAGATTATTCCAGACTGAGTTGGGCCAGGAGCCGGTGCAGCACCAGTGGGGCTCGGTTTGGGGGGAGCAACATAGTTGGGAGAGACACCAACGCAGTAGAACGTGTCGCCCCAGAACGACGAAGCGCAATTCTGACCGTTATCACCGAGGACGGTGTTCCAGGCATACAGGTTCGCGGTGGAGATTCCGACGCGGTTGGCGAATACAGGACACGAGCCGCCAGCATTGGCCTTCTCGTACTTTGTGCAGTAGGGTGTGATGCCAGCTTGCGTCGAGCCGGGCGGTGGATTCACGCCGACACAGTAGTAAGTGTCGCCAACGAATTTGGATCCGCAGTTTTCACCATTAGGGCCGAGGATGCTGTTCCACGCGTAGAGTTGCGCCTCAGAGACTCCGATTCGAGCGGCAAAGACTGAGCACTTGGCGCCACCAGGGTTGGTCTTTGCGTATTTGTTGCAAGTAGAGATCACACCAGGCTGGATCGGGCTAGGAGTGCTGCTGGTGCATCCACTGATGTCGGTATCGATGTCCTTGCCGGAGGTAACAGCGCTGACAATATCCTTGGACCATGTGGTGTAATCCTTGCCACAAACCACGTTCTTCTGCGCATAAGTTGATTCCCAGAGCATGATACCACCCCACTTCGCATTCGGTGAGAATCGCTGCACCAAGTCCTTGACCTCGGGCTGAGTAAGGTAGTCACCAGCAGAAGCGGCTTCGGTAGATGCGGGCAGACCGAAGTAGATCTTGACGTTCGGATTTTTGGAAGAGGCTTGGGTCCACTTCAAGAAGCTGTCACCAGCAGCATAATTGACTGCGGCGCGTCCAGAGCAGCTGGGGTTGTTGTAGAACTGCACGAACAGCATGTCGAACCAAGAGTTGGCGATCGGTCCGCTAAGGTGAACGTCGGGAAGTGGGCATTGGGGAGCACCGGAAATGTAGTAGCTCTTTGTAGTATCCTTGGGGAACTGCGTGTTTCTCAGGCGATTGATCATCGTAGCGTAGCCTCGGCTTTGGTAGTCGTTGATCGCGTTGCCAGAAGCATCCTTGGGCGGCGAAGCCATCTCGCTCTCGATGTCGAAATCGAAACCGTCCACGACCGCATCGCCAAACGGACGAGGCTTGTTAGCAGAGGTCCATGCCGAAGTAGACGGTCCATAGGCTCCCCAGACGAAGTCGGCAAAGCTGTTCGCGCTGTTGTCGTTGGCGATGTAATAGTTCTTGGGGTATGCGCCGCCAAAGGAAAGGAACACTTTCTTGCCGTACGTCTTTTGACATTCGATGATGTCCGAACCGATACGAGGGCAGTTGGACTTGAGCAGCGTGCTTACCCCATTGACCTGATAGGTCTCGTCCCCGCAAGCGTTTCCATAGTTGCTGCCGGGGTAGGCTCCAGGGCTGTTGTCAGGAAATGCGTTGACGAAGCCGATGTTGACGATATCGACCGCAGGGTTCTGACAGGTTTCAAGGAGAGATTTCTGGTCGGGTCCCTGGCCCCAGTACACAGCGACGTTGTTCTTCGCCGTTGGATTGAATGCGGCCGAGACGGACGAAACAATTGCGGCCAAAGCCAGGCCGCGGAATGTTGCGAAAAGCATGTTTTCTGAGTTGCGTGGTAAGTCGAAATATAAAAGCGAGTGTGTTCCAAGGAAGGATTGTGAGTATTGCAGATGTAAATGAGTGACTGGCCGAATGGCCTAACGAAAGGACGCAAACGATCGTTTGCAAAGGGAGACAACACGAAAAAGAGAAGCTGACAACAGGCAAGTAGTAGACTAAACAGCTGAACTCTCACAGGTATAAGAAGATATAAGGTAGCCACATTCTAGTGGCATGAGGCCACCCTCACCAGTCAACCATCTGTTCTTGCACACGCGAAGGATGCAGTGGCGGATCGTATTTCGATGTAGCGTGTCTCGGTGCAAAACCCTCCTTGATCAAATGCTGTCGGTATGGTCAAAATACCGGATTTGGCTGGTCGAAGTTCGGTGGATATCGAAGAAACGGCTCATTTTCGTTGGCCGAAGGAACTGTAATCTCGGTTCCAGGCTCCTAGCCCCTGATGGCTTTCTTTGCGCGGCCGAATTCAGTCTGTCACACTTGTCTGGCGTGTTATAACTAGGCATCCGTGCTGGTCAATTGGTCGAGACAGTCCACATGGCTTTTGCCGCACGATTAGCATACAGTACCCTGAGTCCCTTGCTTCTTCTGCAGGGCCGTTTGTACCGAAGGCTGCTAATGTCTCTTGAAGGAAGAACGTGAGAATTCGGTCAGCCGATTATTTGCCTGACTGTGAAGAACGGGAACCTGCAATAGCTTCGCCCGACCGTTACTCCTGTACTGACTCTGTTCTTCGGTGCGGTGCCGAGCACCGAGTTGATACCGTGTAGATTCGACTCAGTTGTGGTCGTGGTGGAGTTCTGCCTCGGCGGTTGGAAAGAACACAGTAAGTGATGGCCGTTGTGTGGACCGTGCGTAGCCGACAGAGTTCCAGGCCGTCGTCGGACACTCTGCCACCGGTGAACGTGAAGATTCCTAGAAAAGTAGATGTATATCACTATAGGGCTCTGGATTTAGACAGCATCGCTTCGAGGATACGAACAGCTCGCTTGCAGGCCGGTCTTGATGATACAGCAAAACAGGGTTGTTAGACTTCATGAAGAAATGGAGAACAGTGTATTGTAATGTAGTCATGATGTGGTATCTACAACAAGAACATCTTCTGAGCACTTTCAATGTGCTCTCTAGCTCTCAAGTAAGTCATTGATATATATATGACTTGGTCGCGAACTTGCTTCCTCCTCGACTAATCCTCATCCTGGTAACTGATCTTCCTCATCTCACCCAGCTTATGTCTGGCAGAGCTGAGCGCATTCTCAAGCTGCAGGATTTCGACCTAAAAGTAGCGCCAGAATCGTCAGTAAATTGCGCAGCAATCAAAGAAATGGCATGACCCATCTCGGCGGTGGAGAAATTATAATTGCTTACCTGCTGCTCCATCTGCCGCACCTTGAAGTCGTGGCCACTCAGCTTGGAGTAATCCACGTCCTCGCCCTCGTCGCGGTTCCTGTTCTCGATGATAGCCTGGACCTGCTTGACCAAGCTCCTGCAAGCGCCTGTGACGGCCTTGCTGGCATCTTCGAGCTTCTCCTGCGTCTTGCTCATGAAGCTGGCCTTCACTCTCGATGCAGCCACAAGCTGAGCAGTAGAAGCTGCGACATCGTTGGACGCAACGATGAGCTGTTCAGGGCTGTTGCGACCGGAGATGACACCATCTGCCGTTTCGATCAGCATATTCGTCGAGCGTGCAACGGCCTTCGCGGCGGAGATGAGGCCTTCGGTCCAGCGGTTGTTCTTCTTGTAGAACTGTGTGGCGCTCATGCTGCTGCCACGGCCTTGCTGGACGATCTCAGACTGCGAGGAAGCAGACGCTTTGATCAAGCGGGCAATGGCGTTGGTGACGGCGATAGCGGCCTCGAGAATGGAATCGTGGATCTTCAGCTCGTACGAGGTGTACTGGTCGCGCTTCTTGTTCATCAGCTTGGTGAGACGTTCAGTGGCGGCGTCGATGGCGGCGGCGGCATTCGTCATCTCGCGGTCGACAAGCTCGCCTAGGTCGCCAGACTGGTTTGTGACCTTTGTGCCCTTGGGAGCGAATGCATCCGCGAGCTTGGAAAGGTTGTTGAGGGCAACCTGGACGTCGTTGTTCTTGTTGATAACGACGTCGGTCTTTTGCAGGTCTTCGAGGTCTGACAGACGGTAGGACATGATGCCACGGAAGAAGTCGACAGTGGAAGAAGCACCCCTGCGCGCGGCGTTGATCAGTTGGTCGCCCTTCTTATCGTCCGAGGCAAAGCGGGTAAGACCCTTGGTGTTGGAGAGAACGTCTGCAATAGCGTTGGAGAAGGTGTGCACGGTTCTGATGACTTCGGCGTGTGTCGAGTTGGGCCCATCTGCAATGAAGTTATTGAAGGCTGTGCTGAACTCCATGGCGCTTGACTGGGCCTTCTCGATCTGCGAGAGCACGTAAGGACCGCTTGCACTCTGGTTTCCAGCTTGCATGCTGCTGTCAAGCTCGTAAAGGGCATCATCGACACGCTGCACGCCAGACTGCAGCACCGAGTCGATAATGTCGTTGATCTTGTTGATGTTGTCCAAGAGCATGACATCGATCTGCTCATCCATCGCCTTGTCTGTGTCGCCACCGCCCTGGCGTAGCTCGTTGAGCTCGAGCAGAGTTTGGTCCATGCCTTGCTTATAGATCTCAAGCTCTTCCTCCTTGTCACGCAATTGGCGCTCGAGATCGGATGAGCCTTCACCCAACTTCATGTGTACATCGTCCAGCGCTCTGGTCTTGTTGCGGAGCGCCTCCTCCAGGTCGGCGATCTCGCGGTTGTGTCTTGACAACATAGCGCTGAGCTCAGAACCCTTGCCTCTCTCTGCGTTGTCGGCACGGTCAATGGCCATCCTCAACTCGCGCTTGAGCTTCTCAGTCTCATCCTTGTGGCCGCCAGTAGTTCGATCCTTGTCGTGCAGCGCACGATCGCGCTCGCGAATCATGTCTGCCAATTCCAAGTTCTTGGTCTTGAGTTCACGCTCCAGCTTCTCGCGCCTGTCAATGGCCTCCTGTGCGCTCGCAGCCTTCAATTGCACACCCTTGAACTTCTGCAGCAATTCCAGATGCTCGTGGCGCAACTGGCTGTACAGCTTAGCAAGCGCCTCGTACTTTGTGCGCCAAGTGTTGACCTGCTCCTGCAGAGCGCGAATTTGATCATCTTTGCTGTTGGTCTGTTGCTGGAAGTTTGCGTTGATCTGCGAAAGCTCCTGCTCTAGTGCCTTCATCCTGCGGTCGTATTGCTCGAGCATGAGCTGGTCATTCTCGTATTGTGCTCTTGCGGCCAGATTTTGCTGCTCGAGCTCGGCCATGCGTCCCTGTGTGTGCTCGGCGTATTGCTGTCGCTGCAACTGCTCCTGCTGGAGCCTTTGCTGCTCTGCCTGCAGACGCTGCTGTTCCTCAAAGTCTCGTTGTGCTTGCATAGCCTGCTGCTGCTGATTCCTCTGCGCCTCTTCCCATTGCGCCTGCAGCCGAGCCTGCTCTGCCGCAAATTCCTCTTGCGCTCTCTGCTGTTCGTTTTTCCAGAACTCGTTGATCGGCTCCGGGTCGGTGGCTTGCGCAGGAGGCGGAGTGTCTCTAGGCTTCGTCACAGGCTCGTTCTTGGGTCGCGATGGCAGCGCAGGAGCTGACTCCTCGTCGCTGAGCAAGCTAGGCGGATCTTGCGGCAGCTTCGGGACAGTGATCAACGATGTAAGGTAGCGCAGGTTCGAGCATTCGTAGTAGAAGCGCACGAGACGGTAGTGCTGGGCATCGTATCTTCCTCTCAGAGGTGACAACGCCTCGTCATCTCCCAATGTGGTGTGCATGGCACGCAGCATACTTGTGACGAACTTGTAGATTCCATAGCTCTCTTGCACCAAAGGCACAAGCGCCGAGATCCTGCACTCGTTGTTCGCGCCACTGCGGAAATGCGAGTAAATCAGCTTCTGGAAGCTGTCGATCTGGTCTTGCAGGTTCATGAGATCACTGATCGTCTCGTATCCCTCGTTGGGGTCATTGATGCTCTTCAGCGAAATGTATTCCTCGTACTCGAAGGTGCCGTTGAACTCAGGGTGATTGCGGTGGAAGCTCAGCTTCGAGACCAGGAAGTAGATATACTCCTGGATCATGGGCGCGTATCCCTTCATGCCGTCTCCAAGGCCTCCAGCAGATCCGCGCATCAGGCTCTCCAGCCAGCTGACATTGGCCTGCGCCTCCCTCAGAGCGATAGGGTGTCCCTCCTGCAAGACCTTGTGTACGGTGATCAAAGCCTTGAAGGTTTGCACCTCGTCGGCTTGGATCGGCTGGACCTTCATACCACTCCAGAAGGACTGGCTGGACTTGTGGTCCCATGTGTAGACAATACAGGCGCGGACATGCTTGCGCTTCGGGGCCGTCTCCTCGATCGATGTGGCTTTGCGGATGTTGGTGGAAAGCTCAGTCTCGGACTTGCTGAGGTCGACATTGCGGGTCGCACTGTACGACATGGTGTATGGGTGCGGTGGGTGGCCTCGCGGTGTCGCGGGTTCGTTCGAGGGGGATGTGGTGGTTGTGGTGGTGGGGAATGGAGTTGCCGGCTGGCCTGTGTGCCCGAGGCAAAAGCAGAGCTGGTATTAGTATCGCCTTACCAATGTCGATCAGACGACAGATATTAGGATGTAGTGATCCAGCAGTGCAGTGCAATGTGGTAGGAAACCACTTTCCTCTGTCGCTCCAGTCGCCTTGAAGCTTCGCGTCCTCTGTGGCTCGGCTCCAGCCCAACCTCCACGTCATGTTGCATTGGACCACTTGATGCCATGCCTTTCTTCACATTTGCATCCACCTATATCTTATACTATACTGAACACGCATTCTTCACCAAACGTCTATTTCAATCTAGCTAGGTATTCTGGAAGAATTGGACACCTCACGCGTTACACCAGAATCAGCCAGATCGACTTCTCCGTCGGCTGTCTTCCTCTTCTTGCTACCCCCTTCAGGTCTTTTCTAATCATTCCTCATGCCATCCTTCTTTTTGGCCACGGTCTTGACCTCCTTCCTTACCTTTACCTTCGGTATAGGCTTCACCTCTTCCTCGTCCACAACTTCTACCTGCAATTCTGGCCACGTCTCTCTTACTCTCTCTGCCAGATATGCAACCCCCCAGACTTCACAGGCTTGATGGCCAACGCAGGCTACTTTCATGCCTTTCTGTAAAGCAGCCTGGAGCCCTTCCTCCCTCACAGCACCAGTGAGGTACAGAACGCCGCTACAATCTTCCAGCGAAGTCGCAAAGCCAGCTTCGACAGCAGCGACAGCAACGCGTTCGACCTCAGCGGGATGGAAAGCGTTCATGCAAGCGATAGCCGTCAACCCACTGGCCTTCTCTCTTTCGCCATACTCGCTGACTTCAGCCCCGCGGCCTTCATCGCCAAACCCAAACCAATCCTCCACATGCCCGAACTCCTTTGCGATCTTCCTTCTAACCTCGTCAATGTTGTCTCCCATCCTACTCTCGAACCCACCCACAGCACCAATTCTCCTACCATCGTCGCCCTTGTAACCGACAAGTAGCTTGGCTTCTCGGACGTTCACTCCCAACTTTTTCAGGAGAGGCATATTGCACCCTACAGTCAAGCTCTCATCGAAAGCCTTGTGCGAAGCCCAGACCGTCGTTCCGCGGGGCAAGCGAGCACGGGTGAGCATCCACGGCCGGTGCAGGAAAGCCGCTGTTGTGAATTTCTCATTCTTGTTAGTGGCCGGCACTCGAAGAGGGACGTTCGATTCCACGGAAGCCAGAGCAGTGGTCGTACCGTTCGTTTGTTCGTCGATTTGGCGTGGGAGTGGTTCAGCACCCAGGGCTGTGTGTACACCTTCCGTCGGCGTGATACTGAAAACCAGTTTCTGGACACGCGAGTAGGCGGGCAGAGGAGTTTGAGGTTGGTTTTTCCATTGCGGTCTCGGTGGCACGGGCGAGTGGTACAGCCATCCGACCTCAGAGGCTGCAGCGAGAGGTGAGAGTTGTTGGAAGTGAGAGAACAGAAATGCTGAAAGATTAGGCAATGACGGGAGGTGGTTGGTGGTTGCCGGCATTGTTGTCGTCTTGTTCGATCCTGATGCGACGGCTGCGATTGACGAGCCTAACGATGCCTCTTCACGTATTGATATTGCTGCTTGAGAGGGCGGAGTGGGAGGGATGAATGGCATTGCTGTTGGATCTGGACGCCGTTCGTTGGTCATCATCCAAGTCGTACTCTTCCAGGAAGGCTCACGGATGTCGCTACAGGCTAAGCGGCCAAGTGCTCTCCTCTACTCCTGTTGCTATACCGCAATACTCAGACCTCAAACGAGTTCTCGAGAATGCATGTAAACGTCGTCGCAGGCATGAACAGGAAACAACAGAACGGCGTACCGTACGCTTCATCTGAAATGTCGATACATGACGTCAACATGCACAGAACGCGATGAATAATAAATGGTCCGAATGAAATGACATTGTGGTATAGCCAACAAGGCAGACGAACTAATACAAGAAGGGGTGGCCAAGCAAACTACAGCATGGAGTTTCCACCGAATGCTCCTTGACGCAAATACAATTCCAACACCGTCCCCCCCTACGATTGGTCTCCAGACTTGTACTCAGTACTGGGACATGGACTCGAGTCTCGGTCAGGACCGGAATCTAGATGGAAGTGGACAGGGAAGTTGTCTCGTTCGTTCTTGGGACGACTTAAGATGTTTTGCCAAAGATGTTTGTCGTACTTGTCGGAATCCTGAGACTTTCTAGCCATCAATTGCAACCTCTCACCAAAACCTCGGTCTTGTTTAAATTGGAAAAGTGGGCGGCCGGCTAACGATGACGTGACATTACATGACGAACATGTTCGGTAAGGTAAGGAACATGGTTCGATCTTCCGACAACGACAACCAAAGAGAACAGCGTCTAACAATGATGCTGAGAGAATTGCAGAATCAGATCAAATCATTCTGCAAACCTTAGAAAGAGACGTCTCGTACAGTAGCATCGATAGTTCGACAAGTACTTTCGTTCCAGAACGCGTGCATCGTGGCGCTACTGTGTGGAACAGGCTCCACAGTTGAACGGTTTCGTCATGCCTAGCTATAGCTTGCAATTGAAGCTCCCATACGCGCGCGTGGAACTCCCTTCCCAGAAAAATGCCACACACCCACCTAGTCAATTGGGTTTCTCTGCGAAAGTTCAGGCGCGTGGGAGAGATCGTCACAGCAGGCGCCAACCTCTCGCGAGTTCATTCAAGCCAACCATGCAATAAATGTGGCGGCAAGTTTGATAGAAGTGGAGTAACCTCACAGGCAATGAGAGGCACAGCATTACGATGATCATCCAGCCCAGAACTCGCCTGCCCTGAGCTGGAGCGGAGGAGCCGTATGACGTGGGCGAGCGAGAGCAACCTGGCAACATCACGATGCATGGAAATGCGCACCCTGCATGTTGCATCTCGCGTTTCCCGTGCTTTCGCTTTGCGGAGGCATGCCCTGAGGTGGTGGCTTGGGAGGAGAAACCTGTTTCCATTGGGTGTCGTGTCTCCCTCTTTTTGCTTTTCTACCAACTATATCCTTCATCCTCCATAGCTTGCTGTTTATTCTACTCCTAGGTTGACACTACTAGTCTACTACCCATTCTGAAAAGCATTGATCCTTTCGATTTCATTGCTGTACCGCTGTTGAATCCCCAACGCAGATGGAAGACTTGAAGAAACAACAGGCTCAGTTAGAAGGTACGTTTTGGGGTTTACTGTTCGGGCGTTTTGCTTTGGTTTGGATTGGACATTCATGAGCCCAAGAGACTGGTTCGATGGGCGACTTTATGGCTTTTCAAGAGTCGGGAATAGTTACACGGAAACTTCAAGCAAGCAAACTCGGACCTCGAAGACGAGGAGGATGAACTCAAAAGCAACGGCTGACCAGTGATTGCAGACGGCGTATCAAAGATCAGTATGGTTGACAACGACGTCAAGGCCGCGCCCAAGAAGGCCCCCCAAAAGCTTGGAAACAAAACAGCTGGCACCACGCCTGCAAAGAGCGGCACAGCGACGCCCGCGAAAGCCACGCCTTCGAAAGCAGCTTCTGGCGCAGCTGGAGCTGCAAAGTCCACTCCCAGCAAGACTCCCGTGAAGAAAGCCCCTAGTACTGCTGGAGGCGCGGCGTCTGCTACCAAGGACACTGCGGGATCTGCTGCGAAGCCTGCCCGGTCGACGATCGGTTCGAGGAAGCCAATTCAGGCCGCGCCGACGCCTTCAACCAAGAAGCCTGCGGAAGCTGCTCAGAAGACTGCTGGAAATGCTACGGGCGCTGCTAAGAAGCCGGCTGCCACCGCCAACAAGGCTACATCCCAGGCCAAAGCTGGTGCCTCGAACCCTGTCGGCCAGGCTCAGAAGACTGCTGGATCAGTGACTGGCCAAGCACAGAAGACCGTTGGATCGGCCACAGGCAAGGCTCCGACGCCCGTGAAAAAAACTGCTGGGCAAACAGGTGCAGCCGGTCAAAAGGGCATCAACGCTGGTGAGATTTTTACCAAGCATCGCGTAAAGAAAGTAGTGCTGACAGACCTCCAGCCGGCGACACCGCCCAGAAGGGCACAGCACAGGCCGGCAAGGCCGTGAACAAAACCACTGGCACAGCCGGCAACGCTGCGAACAAGACCGCTGACACCGCCGGCTCAGGCGTGAACAAGACAGTCGGCAATGCGACAGGTATGTCCGTGCCTCGCATGAACATGAGTGGTCAACCCGATCAAATCGCGCAGTGGCTTCCCGACTGGCTGGTGAACAGGTGGAAAGCTGCGGATGAGGCGAGACCTTCATGAGCAAGCCTACTACGCATGGGATAAAACGTGTCAAATGCTGATGGTATGTCGCCAGGCAAACTCGACTCGGCAACGGGCGGCCAGACCAAGAAGCTGAGCAAATTCGCCAACGACACCTCTCAGGGCGCTACGAAGACCGTCGGAGACGCCAGCAAGGGCGCGACGAACGCTGCTGGCAAGGCCGGGAGCAACGTGAGCAACACAGCATCCGGTGCCGTTGGCAACCTGAAAAAGACAGGCGAAGACACTTGGGGCGCTGCAAAGAGCGGAGACATCAAGGGCACTTTCTCCGGTCTCGGCAAAGGCGCTGGTGAGACCGTCGGAGGCGTCGGTAGCGGAGCCGGCAAGACGGTCAACGATGCTGGAGAGGGAGCCAACAAACTCGTTGGCGGTGTCGGCAAGAACCTCGGTAAGTGAACCATGTGAGCTGGGCTCGTGCATCGACTCATGCTGATCGAAAGATAGGAAACACCGTCGGAGGTCCTGCTGGAAAGACTATTGGCAACACCACGGACAATGTTGGCAAGACGCTGTCGAGCACCACGTCTGGAGTCAGCAAAACTGTCGGAGATACAACTGGCGCGCTTGGCAAAGGCAACTTGAAGGGTGCCGCTGCAGGGGCTGGTGGAGGGGTTGGCAACACCGTATCTGGTGCTGGAAAGGGAGTTGGAAATACTGTCGGAGGCGTTGGCAACAGCGTGACTGGCGCTCTCCCTGGCGGCGGCGGAAGACCGGGCAAGGCCCTTGGAGGAGTAACGAAGGGAGTCGGCGACACTGTAGGAGATGTGACCGGTGGAGTTGGTGACGGAGTCGGCAAGCTCGGCAAGGGCGATTTGGTCGGCGGTGTTGGCTCAACAGTTGGTGGCGTCGGTAAGTCTGGCTGAGAGCGAACACAGAGCATGGTAGACAAGGCTAACAATCTGCGTAGGCAAAGGCGTGGGCTCCCTGGGTAGCGGCATTTGGGGTGGCCTCACTGGGAAAGGCGGCAAAGAAGAAGAGGCCGAGGAGTGAGAGCCAGACAAACAGTTGATGGTTCAGATTGGCGGCGGAAAAAAAGATACAGTACCTGTACGATGAAACCACCAAGTACTTAGCCAGGTAGCTTAATGACAATACCCATGCCAAGTTAATTCGTAGTTGCACTAGACAAGGTCCTTGGAAAGTGCGTCGTATCCAGTTTTCCATGTTATGTTGCTCATCCCACATAAGTAAGTATCGCTGAAGATGTCGTTGAACATGTACCGTACCGAAACGTCCGCCAAAGAAAAGCATAGTCGAGCTTCTCCGGTCTGTTTCGCCGAGTGGACCGTGGTACCAATATCCAAGTCTTCTCGAGATTGTCAGCCAGCATGTAGATCGAGAGAATCCATGACATCTATTCGCGGAACAAGCGAGGCTTGTAAACATTCGGCAGGGAGTATTGGCCGGTCGAACACAGTCGTATGCAACCTCGTTTGTAAGAGCTTTCCATAGTTTACAATACTTTACATGTCCCAATGCGGTCGCCGGCATCGATCTCGTTAAAACCAATCCTCGCCTGGAACTCCTGTCGATGCTCGCTGAAATGCAAACTTCCCTCTACACGCGTTGTGAACGGCGGGTATCAAATGACCTGTACTGGTCTGCCTTCCTTTTAGATCTCGGGGCCCTTTAGACTTTATCGTCGTGGTTTGTTTTCCTCTCTGCTGTTGAATCTCCTTCATGGCACAACGTTCACTCCCAGGCTGCCTGCCTGTGCCACGATACTCTTCACAATGCCCTCGAATGGTGCACCGCTAAGCCTCGTTTCCGAGTGCTTGATCTTCGCAATCTCCCATACGTGCTTCAAGCTGACCTCTCCAACAGATCCTGTGTCGGCCATTCCGGGTGCTGCACTGTGATTGAAGGAAGCCTTGCCCTTTCCATCTGCGCCTAACCTGCTGTTCGGTCCGGCAACATTACCAGCGCCGCGCACCTTGTTCTTTGTGGCCTTGACGCCGGCTGCCGCGAGCAGTAGTTGTGCGGTGGGAGGCGTGCGGATTTCGAAGTGGAAGCTACGGTCGGGACGGACGGTAACGCGCGCAGGAACGGGTGTACCGGCGATGTAGTTTGCTGTGCGGGCATTGAACTCCTGGAAGAATTGTTATCGTCAGCGATTGCCATGTATAAGAATTGCGGTCGATGTACCTTGCAGAAGTCCATGGACTTGACACCCTTGCTGCCCAATGCCGGACCAACGGGCGGCGAGGGCGAGGCCTGGCCAGCGCCCACGATGAGCTTGACGATCTGGTCGTTTGCGATTGCTTTTCTCGCCATTATGATTGTTTGCTTGCTGTATAGGCGGTCTGGTGCACCTACAATCCCCAAAGTCCACGATCGGAGGTGTCTGCCCGCAACTTCCTAATTGGGACGCTATATCACGTGAGCTGTCACAAGAAATGGGCACCTACCGGATCTTCTCCTCTCCACCCGGGGTCCGGCACATACTTTATTTTATGAGCACAAGTGGCGGCATCGATCCCTGTCTATACCACGCCTTTTGTGCGTCCTCACACAAGATCACAGTAGCACGGTAGTGGCAGCATGCATCTTCAGTACAATCAGTAATCTCCGTCGTGATAGGGATCTGAGGACATGATTTTCTGCAGCAAACATGATAACGGTATCGTCGATTGATGGAGCATGGAAGGATTATTGCCCACCCCAACTGTGCAAGGCGTCCCCATCTCCTGGGCTCAGGTCGTCCTCACTACTGCAAGCTGCATGCCTCCCGCAACTCTGACACGCCAGCGCACAACCTTCGCAATCCCTCTCCAACCACAAAGTGCATCCCCCAAGCCTGCCCGCCAGTGCAGTGACCGTCCTATCTACATCCAACCCCAGCCGTCGTTCGCGTTTCACCACGCCGCCGTCGTGCTGCCGTGCGACACGTTTGCTATTGTTGCTATCTCATGTCTTCTGCACGTCAAGTACTTATAGCACCACCATCGCCAGTGCGCACTGGCGGTTTGCCGAATCCTCTCCACCCTGCAGCGTCGTGACGAGACGATGCTCTGCGCTGTCTTACCTTTCCTGTTGCGTCGCCGGAACTCCGTCTCTCCTCTCTGTTTGGTACGCTTGCAGCGTTGCCCGCATGGCTGACGGTAGTCCAAGGGCGTGCTCGCGAACTGCTGCTCTCTGCCTCTGTAGGAATACCCAAGAGGCTTTTGACACTTTTCCTGGGGGCGTGGAGAAGGCATGGTAAGTGGGTTCTCTGTTCTCGTGCCGACATCTCACCGCTCCACTGATGAGTCCCGTGCGCTTTCCTGCCACCAGCTCGCAATTGTTTGTTGGACTGACACCTGTGCTACCGCATAGTCTGGACGCTCCTCTTCGCCTGTGCCACCACTGGCAGTGCTTTCCGAGCCCATGAATGAGCCGACACTCGCTGGGAACGAACCCAAGCTTAGAAAGCGAGTGCCAGCATCAGAAGCGTCCTCGGATGAACGTAACAACTCCGCTATCTGGGTCGATGTTGATGAGGAACGACCTAGAAGACGCCGCAGGCCTCGACACACCACTTCCGAATCTCCCAGGCCGGACAGGTTGACTAAAACAAAGCATCAAAGTAGTTCTCAGCTCGACCTCGGACGCTTCCTTCCAAAGTTGAGCCGGATCCTTGAGGCGACAGATCCGAACGTACGCCAAAGAAGCTACCACGGTAATGAGCAGAAGCGAGACGTGGAAGAAAAGACCCGATCCACCCGGTATAGGGACGAAAACGACTACGTCCACCGTCATCCTGCTAAGCGTCGAACTACAGTAATCCCGAGACGATCTGATCCGCTTCCAAACTTCAACCCGTCGTTGTTGTCAGTCTTATCCGGTCTGACCAGTGCCTCAGACAGGTCAAGTGGCAGCAACTCGACCATAACTCAGTCCCGGTACGATCGTAAAAGAGGCTTACCTACGAGACAATTCTCGACACGGTCGGGGAGACCGGAAACGATATCGGAATCCGCGCCTAAAACCATGTCGCATACAAAGTCCGTCAACCTTTTCGACTTCATAGAGGAGCCTCCGCTCGCCGAGGACCACCACGACGAAGTGTCGGTGACATCGCCTGCCTCCTCATCCTCATCTCATTACCAGCCTTCAGACGCTGGGTCGAGCGAAGGACCCACCACGCCGTCTTCACGATCTACGGTGCCGTCGCCTACCACTACCCGCAGTGTTAGTGTAGCCGAGCTACGTCGAAAGTATGATCCGGACAGTCCAGTTACCAAGATGCCGTACAGCAACAGCCGCAACATCGAGCCTTCCACACGAGGCCCGCGCAAGCAACACCGCCGCAAAAACGTCGATGAGCACATAGGCGAAAAGGGCACAGCTTCCCCTTCGACGCCTTCGTCTGCTCCGGATTTCGGCAACAGCCACAGGCAATCATCCCACGGCTCGCTCCGTGCGTTAGACGACGAGCAGCGCCTTCGACAGCAAGAAGAAGACAGGCGTCGGCACATGGCACAGTCGCAGCATCCATATGCGTATGAGTACATGCCTCCGCCTGAGCTCTCCGACTCACAGGACATGGACCATGCGGTGCCATCGGAGCATCAATCGCTTCAACATTACATCCATCAGCCTGTACCAATTAGGCACACGCCTCCAAGCATCATTCAACCAGTGCCATCCCCAATCACCAACAGCAACTCACCGCTTGTCTCTCCGCCTCACGCGCCCGACGCTCCTGACCTAACGAAGACAACTCTCGCCGGCTACGAGCTGCTTGCTTCCAGCTTGGCTACCTCTCGCATACCTTCCGCCGACAACACCGCGGCCAAAGGGCCAGCTCTGACTCCTCTCTATCGTAAATTCTCCCACCTGCACCATCGTGTCTTGCTCCACCTTCAAGACGAACTCGCCGAACTAGAAACCCAGCTCCGCTTCCTAGACGAAAGCATCGCCCAAATATCTGCCTCCTCTCCTCTCCCACCCAATTCAGACTCCGCATCTCCAGGAGCATCCCCCTCCTACCCACCAGCATCTCGACGCCTCGAACGCAACCCCAACTATCCCACCCATTTCACCCACCGTACCGTGATCCTAGGCGAGATCTACAACAAACAAAAGCAGTATCACTCCGCGCTGCGAGACTACACTTCTATGCTGCGAGACTCGCGCCCTGCAGAAGAGAGCGAGATTTCAGCTTACAAAGCTTTCATGACGGAACGCAAACCGATCTGGGAAGCCGAGACCAAATTCTTGGACAGGACTGACGACTTGGTCGTTCCGGAGCCACAATCGCAGCCTCCAATCCGCCGGGCGAGATCGGGCGAGTCGAGGGCACAGAGCGGTCTGTGGGAGCAGGCGGCTTTCCTCGTTGCTTTGCTCTTGTTGCCGCTGCTTCTGTCCACGGTCTTGTCGGATTTCGCAAGCCGGGCTGCTGCTACGGCGCTTTTGGGCGCCGGCGCTGGCTTGGTCATTTGGGGTGGCAGGGTCAGAGATGGAGCTTAGCGAGTGTCTGTGATTTGCGGGTTTGATTTCCTTCACTCTCCTTTTCTTGCATGTCACGTTCTCATGATCAGCGATCCTGCTTGGTGTCCGTTCCGAGCGTGTCGCTGCTATACTTTTGCTGGCGTTTTTCCCTTTTTTTCTCTCCCCGAAATATGCGGCCAAGCGTCTATCTGTCTGTCTGCATATCTTCCTGTCATTCATGATACCCCCTCACACCTCCAGTTTCCTTCTAAGTCGAGTCTGATGCCGCTTTCGTGGCAGAGGCAGCGGACATGGCGTGTGGGAGGAAGGAGGGGAACGCAGAGAGCAACAGACTTTCTCAACGAGTTTACATGTACTGAGAAACGAAGGTCAGACGTTGAACGATTTCCATGGATTTGATAAAAGTACGTGTGCTTCGTGACGCAGGATTGACTTTTTCAACTCACATGCCCCAACTTGCGTCCATCACTTGCCGCCAGATCTCAAAGTGGGCTGTCATGGGTACCACGCGTTCGCAATACAGGGCATCTCACTCTCTGCTATTTCTGGTCCCGATGCGGCTCCTCGTTCTGCATCCGCCTCAGCTCAGCAGCATCTTCCAGATCCCGCCTGCAACCGGACATCTCAGCAGCATCAGACTTCACCTTCATCATGGCCTATTTCCCCCTCCCTCTTCCCCTGAAAGAGAACCCGCGTCTACCATTCCCAGCAGCAGCAGCAGCAGCAGCCTCCAGCTTCGACCTGATCAGCTCCTTCAGTTCTGCGATGCAAGTTTTGGCGCGTTGCATCTCCAGAGTACGGTCACCTTCATGGCTGCCGTGCAGGACTGGGCGCAGCACTGGGCCTTGCGGTGGGCGCCCGATAATCACCGCCTGATCCGTGCCGAGCATGTTACAAATGGCTTCCAGGAGATCGCAGAGCGCGGATGACAATGTTATCCTGGGGGCGCCGCCCAGCATAAGGACGTGGAAAGCAGGCGCGAGCTCGTGGCGACGTGTCAGCCTGGCGACGAAGTCGGATGGTTCAAAGTCGTGTCGGAGGGTGACGGAAATTTCGAAAATGTCCTCGGCGCGCGATAGGACTGACGGGAAGCTGTTATTGTGCGAGTGGACGATGTGTGGGAAAAGGACCATTGCGTTAGCGAGTATTTGCTGACGCATGTCAGTGACAGACAGGGGCGCGAGAGGTATTTCCTGCGGCGGCGGTGGATCCATCCTGGCAGTGTGAAGTGGTGTGCAGGGTGGAAGTCGTAGATGACCGCCCGACATGTCGACGTTTATATCTTGGGTCTCTTCCTTGGAACTTTCGTTTGCTGGGCTAGCAGAGAATGGTTTTGGAATTCTTTGCCACGGAGCCTTGTGTCTTGTCTCGCCAGACATGTACGGCTTTCATCCCAGCAAGCTTTGCTTGAGGTGTTGCTGTTGCTGGCCTGTAGTATGCACAATCGATTTTGAGACAGTTCCAGAAGGACATGGTCCTTTCCGTATGGTGACTTCGTCCTATCACCTCATGAGACCGCCAAGATCTCTTTCCATCCCAGTAACTCTGTCCTCCAGACCTCGCTTCTTCCTCTCCAGCTCTCTGATCTCTTCCTCCTCTCGCATCAAATCTTCCTTGGTCATTGGAGCGACGAAGTTCTCCTCATCATCCACAGCGTGAATCTCTGCGTCCACCATATCTTCGTCGTCCTCTTCGTAATACCCAGCGCCCGACGGTCTATGCATCCTCTCCAACTCCCTGGACTGCGATGCTACCCGTCCCTCGTAGTGTTCAATGTTGGCCGCAAGCTGCTGGTACCGCCGCGTAAGCTGAGAAATTCTCTCATTCGCACCTGGAATGGGATAGACAGCTGCCAGTTTCTCAGCTCCATGGAGTAGTGCTTCCACGTCGACTTCGCCTTTTTGGCGCGAACCCTCCGGTGCTCTCGTCTTGTTGTAGAGATCTCCGCCCAGTACTGCTGCCACGGCCTTGTTCTTGGGCTGTCTCGGTCCGCCGTAGACTGTCGCTCGTCGTTTTGCGGTGGGGATTGCGGTGTTGGCAGTGCTGACGGCGGCGTCCGAATTGGGACCTTTCGTGGGCAATGGTGGTGGAGCCAGATGGAACAAAGCCCTCTCGTGTGCTTCGGTATCTCGGATCAAAGCTGTGATGTCGTGGGTGGAAAGCAGAGCATTGGTGAAGATCTTAGGGCCTTGGAAAGGTAGCTCGGCGATTGAGTTGGCGCATAAAGAGATTTGCTCGAGATGTGAAGAGAGGAGAGATGCCATGGTGGCAGTCTGGTGAGGTTGGATCAAGGACCTAACTGTTTTGCAGGTGTTTCCGTGGTTGTTTACTTTGGGGGCAGCTTGAGAATTGCAACGTCTGATGGTTTTGCAGGTTGCGGCGATATGAGCGAGTCCAGCTACAATTCTGCATATGACTCCTGGAAACTGCAGTGCTGATTCGTTCGATCAGTTCCACAGGTCGTCAACAGCGGGTTTACATGTATTAGGTACATGTATAAGGTAGTTGTTGTCGACTGTCGCCGGCACACGGCTCCATGCCCTAGAAGCGCGTCGCCTCTTCCAATGACGATTGCGTGCCTCAGGACTTCAACCCAGGTCCAAGCTGCCTCTACGGTAGGTAGCCATCCATCATCGAGACAGCCACAGCAACACGAACACCATTCACCCGCACCTCACTCCCACTACACAAAATCCATCACCGCCAACATGGCTGACAAGATGGATGTCGACGCTGTCGCCGCCGACAAACAGGTCGAAGCATCCGGCCCGGCACCTGAGAAGGCTCCCGAGCGCAGTGCGTACAACAACGCCGCCATCGTTCACCACGATCAAGTGCTAACAGCTTGTCATAGTCATAATCGACAACTTCGACCTTCTCGCACAGGCTGTCGAAACCTTCGATGCTCGTTTCACCCTCCGCGTACTGCGCTCCATCTCCACCATCCGCAAGGCCAAGGACTCCGCGACAGCCATCCTCATAGCCATCCGCACCGCCTTTCCCAATTCGAGCAACCCGGCGAGGAGAGTGTTGGAAGGACTTCTCCCACAGAATGCTGGCGCGACTGGCGCGACCAAGGGCGCGAGGGAAACCGACGAAGAGCAGATTCCCGAGATCTGGTCCTATCTCGGCGTGTTGGTCCAGGTAAGATTCGGTTGGAGAGCAGAACAACAATACAGTGACTGACGAGTATCAGGTCTACCTTTACGATAACGAGCAGTACGAGAAGGGCGCCAACTTCAGCGATAAGTTCGTTGAGAAGCTCCGCGACTTCAACCGACGAACACTCGATCCTATCGGCGCAAAGGCCTACTACTACTACGCCCTGTTCCACGAGCAGCTCAACCCCAAGCCGCCTTCAAAGCAGTCGCCTGTCATCAACGTCAGACCGAAGCTGCTCGCTGCGCTTCGATCCGCCGTGCTGAGGAAGGACGCCGACACCCAAGCCGCCGTCACCGTGCTCTTGCTCCGCAACTACATCTCGACAGCAGACATCACACAAGCCGACCTTCTCATTGCACAGACGCAGTTCCCCAGCGCAGCCTCCAACAACCAGGTCTGCCGCTACCTCTACTACCTTGGACGCATCCGCGCTATCCAGCTCTCCTACACCCAAGCCCACGAACACCTCACATCCGCCACCCGCAAATCCCCCACTACTCCCACAGCTGCTGGCTTCTACCAGCAAGCCATGAAGCTACTCGTCGTTGTCAACCTTCTCATGGGTGACATCCCCGAGCGCTCACTTTTCCGCCAACCAAACCTGGAGGCCGCCCTTCACCCCTACTTCAAGCTTGTCCAGGCTGTCCGCGTTGGCGACCTGCAGGCGTTTGTCAAATGCGTTGAGACATTTTCAGCAGTCTTCAAGAAGGACGGTACCTACACCCTCATCCTGCGTCTGCGCCAAAACGTGATCAAGACCGGTGTACGCATGCTCTCGCTGTCTTACTCGCGTATCAGCCTGCGTGACATCTGCACACGACTGGGTGTTGACAGCGAGGAGAGCGCCGAGTACATCACCGCGAAGGCGATTCGCGACGGTGTGATAGAGGCATCGCTCGACCACGCACAAGGTCACATGGTCACTGTGCCACAACGGGACGCATACAGCACGACCGAGCCCAGCGAGGCTTTCCACGCGCGTATCTCTGCCCTGCTAGCCATGCGTGACGAGTGTGTCATGGCTATGCGCTACCCGATGCACAAGCACCGTCAAGAGATTGCCGAGGCCACCAAGGCACGCGAGCGCGAGAGAGAGTTGGCGAAGGAGATTGCCGAGGGCGATGTGGATGCTGAGGATGAGGACTTCGAAGGCATGTGAGCAGACGAAGTTGAGAGTCGTAAGAAACGAGCGCTTGTATCGATAGAAAGCAAATAGAGCTTGTCAAGAGCAAGACCATGCTTCGACCAAGTCGTAATGAGAAATACATCACAGTTTTGCATCATGTCCACTAATGCGCACGCAATTCCAGTGACAATTCGGATCCGAGATACCTGTAGCGTGTTGTCAAATTGACGGATATAATAACAACCGTGATATACATACAGCCTTCTAGAATGCGAACCTACCTACATGGCATCGTTCATGCTTCTCGCCAGCGTCCACATGTTCTCCATGCCGCTCCTCCGCAACGTTTCTCTAGCCTCACCATCAGTCTCGCAAACGCGCGAGTACCAGCGCTTGAAGCTCTTCGCCCTCTCCTCTCCCTCCCAAACCAACTGGCAGCGATTATGACTCAAATCCTTCAGCCCTCCATCCTCAGTCATGGGATTGAGCCACGAATCGCGCGCAGAACTCTGCTTGCTCTCCTTGCCATCCACCGGACCAGTGAAAGTCGTCGGAGTCGTAGCCGAGAGCGGCAGGGTGTTCTCGGACCACTTGATGCGGTTCAAGAGCAGTTTCTTGTAGTTTTTGATGCTGTGGGCGCCGCCCTCGACGATGATCAAGTTCATGGTCGGGTGCAAGACCACGATCCCCAGCAGGTTGTTCTGCTTTGCGTTGACGTCGACTTGGTAGCGGTGCTTGCCGGAGCTGAGGTTCTCGACGCGGAAGACGGCGACTTTGACACCCTTTGCCTCGTCGGCCGCCTGCTGCTGCGCGAGCTTCTCGGCGCGCTGCTCTTTCGTCAGCTTGCGCTCTTCGTTTGCCGCTTCGTGGTCGTTTTGGCGCTGGGCGATTTCGCGGTTCACGCGCGCTTCGACGGCCGTCGGGTCTTTGACCGCTTGCTCGCCGAGGACGCGCATCATGTTGCTCTTTTTCACTTTCGGGGGTGGGGGCTCCACTAGGCCCAGGCGGATCTTGGCTTGCTCTTCTTTCATGTCGGCCATGCGGCGTTGGCGGCGCAGTTTCTTTTGTTCGATCTTGGTGAGCATCATGGGTTTCGCTGCGGGTTGGAAGGCTTCTTGGGGGGCTTTCAGTAGCACGGGGTGCTGCACGTAGATTGTGATGATGGTGTCGTCGGTCTCAATTCGGTTGCGTCCAGGCGTGTCCCAGTCTTCGTATGAGTTTTGGTCCGGGGCGAGGAGGCCTTCATCCCACCATTCAACCTCGGGTGGTGCTTGGACGAGGAATGCTTTGTCGCCGGCTTCTTCGATCTCGGTCTTTCGTGTCTCCATAGCGATTCGTTGCTTCATCTCCTCTATCTTGGCCTGCTGCTTCAGGGCATTCGCCTGGGCAATGAACTTGCCCTTCTGGTTGAAGATCAGGTCTCTTGTCTTGCGATCGCCTCCCCTGCGCGACATGAGCGAAGGATCCCATATCTCTTCGTCAAACTTGGCTTCTTCTTCTTGTTGCGCATCCGTAAGATATGGGTTGACCTTGACCACCTGCTGGTTGCCTTTGGTCGTGCTGAACTTGGGGCCTGTATGCGACTTTGTCTTTGAAGGCGCTGCCATGTCACCCATCAGCGAAGGATGGAGACCTATCCCCAACCCTCCTCGTGCTCCTCTTCCTTCCTGCCGGGGCGGAGGCATAGGCACCACTGGCGATGCCCGGTTCTTGCCAGCCAACTCTGCTGCTCTCCTCTTTGCCTCCTCCTTCTGCTCAGCCAAACGAGCTGCCATTTCGCTCCCAGGCCCCTGCTGTGCTGGCGGAGGCGCTCCGTACCCGCCTGTAGCTGGAGACCCTGATGCGCCTCCCCGTTTTGCAGCAGCAATCCTGGCCTTCGCCTCCTCGAGCTTCCTCATCGTCGCTGCCCGCTTCGCAGCCAGTTCGTCTGTCCCATTGGCAGCCGGTGGAGGGCTGGGTGCTGCTGAAGATGCCGGAGCCTGTCGCGGCGGAGGCGCCTGTGCAGGAGTTGCAGGCGCACCATTTGTTCGTCCAGCCAACATTCTCGCCTTGATGGCAGCGATTTTGGCGGATGCCTCTGCTCTCTTGCGCTCGACGTCGCTCTGTACGGGCGCGGGTGAGCCATTGTTGGATCGCACTCGTTTCGCATCGCCATCCTGGTCATATTCGTCGTGTGGTCGTTTGCCCGACATGGCGGTTTTTTGCTCCGAGTGATGTGTTGTTGTCGTTGCTGCTATCGAGCAGGTGTGATTATTTCACATGCAATTATGGGTACAGTAAGTTAGTATGGATCATCTCAAGTTGTTCTCCAGGCTAGTGAGAGCTTGACGTTCGCCTACTGTACCGCGGCAGTGGCTGGCCGGCAGCGCGGGTGTGGCTTAGCGGCAAAGTCTAAGGCGCAAGAGTTCGAGAATTTATCATTTGAAAGTCTTCAGCAGCTGTTTGCGCCGCCGGACGAGTTGAGCTTGACCCAGGAACCTCCAGTGTACGGTGAGGTACACCTGTCTCTATGCACCACATCTCGAACTACCGCCACATACACCACACACAATGAACATCTCTCAGCCCGTGGGCAGCCACATCGCTGGCGTGTCCTTCGGCTTCCTGGCCTCCAAGGACATTCGCGCTCTCTCTGCGAAACGCATTACCGGAGCCACCACATTCGATACCCTCCTCAACCCTGTGCCCGGTGGACTCTACACTCCGGAGCTGGGTCAGTTCGGCGACAACAACTGCGCGACTTGCGGTCTCAAGACTCCGCAATGTCCCGGTCACTGCGGTCACATTGAGCTTCCCGTGCCATGCTACCACCCCACTTTCATGGACCAGGTGCTCAGGCTTCTGCGAGCCTCCTGTATCTACTGCGGCAAGCTTAAGCTCAGCCGCGTGCACGTGAACAGATTCGCGTGCAAGCTCAGGCTCGTCCAGTATGGATTGATCAAGGAAATCGCCGACCTGGACGACATCACTGCACAGATGGGAAGCAAGGGCAAAGCAACGACTACTGCCGGCAGCTCGGACGAGGACGACGACGATGTGCCTGGAGACGCCAAAGAACTCATTGAAACACGAGATCGCTTCGTCAAGAAGGCCATCAAGAAAGCTCGCCAAGAGGGCAGGCTTACGACTCACAAGACGGAAGCTCTGACGAACGCACGGAGAGTCATCATCCAGGAATTCATGGGCACCATCACAAAGGGCGTCAAGTGCTCAAATTGCCAGGGTATCAACCACGGGTACCGTAAAGATCGTTTTGTCAAAATCTTCCGCAAGCCGCTGAAGAAGGAGCACCGCACCAAGATGATCCAGTCCGGTCTCAAGGCCAAGGACCCTGTAGTCGCCATGTACAAGAAGCAAAAGGCGGAGAAGGAGCAGGGCAGGAAGAGGAAGAGGGATTCTGACGAAGGTATTGCCGATATGGAACGATCATCCGAGGAGGAGGAAGAGGAGGAGGAGAGTGAAGGCGAGGTCGAGATCGCGGGTGGCGATATGATGGACACTGGTGCCGTGGAGAGCACAGGTACCAAGACCATGTCTGAAGAAGCTGAAGTCTACATGAACCAGAGTCGCGTGTACGCCCAATTGGAGCAACTCTTCGAGAACGAGCAAGAGATCATGGGTCTGATTTATGGCGCTGAAGCGAAGAAGGGCACATCTGCAGGCATTTCAGCCGAGATGTTCTTCATGAAGGACATTCTGGTCCCACCAAACAGATTCCGTCCCGAGGCAAAGACTGGTAACGACGAGATTGCGGAAGCGCAGGAGAACACACTCTACAAGAACATCCTCAACATTTGCGACGTCCTCACGCAAATCCAGCGCGAACTCTCAGGCTCGAAAGAGCGCGACGAGAGGTACCGCGCAAGGACATACGCCGACTTCGAGAACACCTGGGCACAGCTTCAGGACGCCGTCAACAGTCTCGTTGACCGTGACCGCAACCCGCTCCAGGGAGCAGCTGGCAAGCGAAACGCAGACGGTATTAAGCAGAAGTTGGAGAAGAAGGAGGGTATGTTCAGAAAGTACATGATGGGCAAGCGTGTCAACTTCGCCGCAAGAACCGTCATTTCCCCCGATCCCAACATCGAGACCAACGAGATTGGTGTCCCTCCGGTCTTCGCCGTCAAACTCACATACCCTGAGCCTGTCACTGTCTGGAACGTTGAGGAGTTGCAGGAAGCTGTTCGCAACGGACCTCATGTCTGGCCGGGCGCCATTGCCATCGAGAACGAGAACGGACAAGTCGTCAACCTCGAGCGCAAGAATGCAGAGGAGCGTACAGCACTTGCAAACCAGCTGCTTGCGCCTTCATCAAGCACTCGCGGTACAAGGCCCAAGAAGGTCCACCGTCACTTGAACAATGGCGACGTTGTCATCATGAACCGTCAACCCACACTCCACAAGCCATCTATGATGTGTCACCGCGCCCGAGTACTGCCAGGAGAGAAGACACTACGCATGCACTACGCCAACTGCAACACCTACAACGCCGATTTCGACGGTGACGAGATGAACATGCACTTCCCACAAAACGAGATCGCCCGCGCTGAGGCACTCAGCATCGCCGACACTGACCACCAATACCTTTCCGGAACCGCTGGTAACCCTCTGCGAGGTCTGATTCAAGATCACATCACCATGGGTGTGTGGTTGTCCAATCGTGACACTTTCTTCAACCGTGAGGACTACATGCAGCTTCTCTATGCTGCTCTCCGTCCCGAAAACGGCCACTGCGCTACTGGAAGAATCGAGACTGTGCCTCCTGCGATCATGAAACCCAGACCCCTCTGGACTGGTAAGCAAGTCGTCACCTCTGTTCTCAAGAACATCACGCCTGCCGACCACCCCGGTCTTACCATGTCCGGTGTTTCCACCACTCCCAAGAAGCTTTGGTCCGAGAACTCTGAGGAGGGCGTTGTCATCTTCAAGGACGGTGAGCTCATGCAAGGTGTGCTGGACAAGAAGCAACTTGGTCCTTCGAGCGGCGGTGTCGTCAACAGTGTCTACGAAGCTTACGGCCACACTGTTGCTGGTCGTCTGCTCAGTGTTATGGGTCGTCTTTTGACCAAACTCCTGCATATGCGTGCCCACTCTTGTGGTGTTGAGGATCTGATCTTCACCCGTCATGGTGAGGACATGCGCAGAGATGCACTTTCGGGTGCTGCCACAGTCGGTCTCGAGGTTGCAGCCAAGTATGTCTCACTTGAGAACGAGAACCCAACCAGCGACAGCCGTGAGCTGAAGCGCCGATTGGAAGATGTCATTCGTGACGATGAGAAGCAGCAAGGTCTCGATCAGCTCACCAACTCAAGGACGCGAGAGCTGTCTTCAAAGGTCACCCAGGCGTGTTTGCCCAACGCGCTCATCAAGGCTTTCCCCAAGAACCAAATGCAGCTTATGACTTCGTCAGGTGCAAAGGGTAGTGGTGTCAACGCCAACCAGATTTCTTGTAACCTCGGTCAGCAGGTTCTGGAAGGTCGCAGAGTTCCCGTCATGGTGTCTGGAAAGACGCTGCCTTGCTTCAAGCCCTTTGAGTCCTCGGTCCGCGCTGGTGGCTACATCGTCGACCGTTTCTTGACTGGTGTACGCCCGCAGGAGTTCTACTTCCACGCCATGGCTGGTAGAGAAGGTTTGATTGATACCGCCGTCAAGACATCGCGCTCTGGTTACTTGCAGCGCTGTGTGATCAAGGGTATGGAAGGTCTTAGGGTTGAGCACGACACCTCGGTCCGCGATGCAGATGGTTCCGTTATTCAGTTCCTGTACGGTGAGGATGGTCTGGATGTGTGCAAGGCGAAGTACTTGGACAACTTCAAGTTCGCCGCCGACAACTACATGAGTCTGTTCCAGGGCATGAACATGGCAGACGACTTTGACAAGATCGTTTCTACGGATGCGCAAGAGCACACCAAGGCCGCTGAGAAGAAGTACCGCAAGACTGGCGATTTGGCTGCCAGTGATCCGGCAACCTCTGTCTACTCACCCGGTGTGTACGCTGGCGCCATGAGCGAGAGAATGTTTGCAGCGCAGCGCGACTACATCGACAGCAACCCCGACAGGCTGATCAAAGACAAGAAAAAGAACATCGAGGGTGTCGTGTCGAAGAAGACCTTCCAGTCTATTAACGACATTCGCTACCTCCGCTCTGTTGTTGAGCCCGGTGAGGCCGTCGGTGTCGTTGCTGGACAGTCCATTGGTGAGCCTTCGACTCAGATGACGCTCAACACTTTCCATTTGGCTGGTCACGCTGCAAAGAACGTCACACTTGGTATTCCTCGTCTTCGTGAGCTTGTCATGACTGCGGCCGCAAACATTGCGACGCCGACTATGACACTCAAGCTGAACGAGGAGATCACTGTCGAAGAGGCAAGGAAGTTCGCCAAGGGTATCAGCAAACTGAGCATGGCCGAGGTTCTCGACACTGTCTCTGTCACAGAGTCTACTGGTCCTGGTACTGCTTACGACGAAGCGAAGACCTACCGCATCCAGCTCGACTTCTTCCCCAAGGAGGAGTACATGCGCGAGTACGCCATCACGGCAGAGGATGTAGCGGCTACCCTTGAACACCGCTTCCTACCGAGACTGCAGGCCATGACTCGCAAGGAGCTGAAGAAGCGTGGCGATGAGCGCAAGCTGAAGGCTTCTGCGAAGAGCGATGCCGTACCAGAGATTGGCAAGTCTGCAGGCACTGTCGAGCAGGAGTCGGGCCGTGGTGAAGCTGAGCGTGAGGGTGGAGACGACGACTCGGACGCAGAGGGTGATGACGATGCCACTCGCGACAAGTCTAAGAACAACCGCCAACAAGCCGGCTACGAGGCGCACGAGGATGAGGAGGAGAACATTCTCGCTGCACGCGCACAAGAACGTGACGCCACTCCCGAAGCCGACGACTCATCCGAGGACGAGACCTACGGCGGCAGCCCACGTTCCAGCCCCGGAGCCGAGTCTGGCAGGAGCAGCAAGTCCCTCGCCAAGGACCGCGAGAACCGCATTCGCGGTGGTAAGAACACCAACGACGTCGTCTCGTTCAGCTTCGACGACAAGACCGGCGCCAGCTGCTCCTTCACAATGGAGTACGACGCCAACACGGCAAAGGTCCTCATGCTGCACCTCGTCGAAGTCTGCGCCCGCCAGGCCCTCGTCCAGTCCGTCCCCGGCCTGGCCACCTGCGCCGTCGACGAAGAGACCTCGGCCAAGACCGGCATCGCCCACGTCCTCACCGCGGGTGTCAACCTGCAAGCCATGTGGGACTACCAGCACGTCATCCACCCGCACTACATCTACACCAACAGCATCGGGCACATCCTCACGCACTACGGCGTCGAAGCCGCGCGCGGCGGCATCGTGCGCGAGCTGCAGGGCGTTTTCGGCGGCCACGGTATCAGCGTCGACCCGCGCCATCTCACCCTCATTGCCGACTACATGACGCGTGATGGTGCCTACCAGGCTTTCAACCGCATGGGCTACCGCGGCAACACCAGTCCTTTCATGAAGATGAGTTTCGAGACCACGCTGGCGTTCTTGCGCGACGCGGTGCAGGAGGGCGATGTTGACGACCTCACCAACCCGAGTGCGCGTATCGTTGCTGGCAGAGTCGGCAGGATGGGAACTGGTGGCTTTGATGTGTTGATGCCTCTGAATGAGTCGGAGGACATTGACGGCGATGGCGATGTTGAGATGGAGGGTTGAAGTGACGAATGAACTCATTCGAGAAGGAGGAGGAAAAGATGTATGATCTCTTGTCTTGTTTCTGTGGTGTTTTCTCTCTCGCCTGGGTACATTGCGTAGGCGCCTGAAAATTTGTTTGTATTGTTAATGGAAATGGGAATGAAATCAAACTGCTCGTGTCTGGATTTCTCGGGTCCAAGACTGTGTTGGTGCATGGCTTTACGAATCACTTGACAATCCTTTCTGTCCTGGGTAGCTCCTGTCTCATTGAGACGGGTGACAAACACGACGTGGGAAAGATGCTCGATCATTTGGTCGTGTTCGGCATTCTGGTGAAGGCTGTCAATTCGATCTACTAGCGTGGTTTTTTCGACATCCAAATTTTGGGGTACAGAGGGTTGGGGTTGGGGTTAGACTCACATCAGGATATCGTCATATCGTGTCCAAATGTCACCCGAATTGACTATTGATGATTCTTCGGGCATCTATATCATTATAGCATATCACCTGTATGGTATGAAGTGTTCTGGACCTCTGTGTGGTTGTTGGGATTGATAATTCGAGATTCACCATCAGACTTACTACACGTTAAATGAAGACGACAGTCAACTTCAAATATTCAACACAACCATCACATATTTGCATACTAACATCACTGTAATTGGATACTTTGGCATAGAATAGAGAAAAATCAATCATGAATTAAACCGTACATAGCAAAACCATCAATATACCTCGTCGTTGCTGTCAAACCCGGCCTCCAGAAGCAGGTTGCACGACATTACGAATACGAACACCACAAGACGACTTGCCCAGACCGCAAAGGTGACCTATCTACAACTGATCGAAAATGAAACACACATGACTACTACCTACAACCAAACGATCATCCACACTGCTTTCCCACGAGCCCATGCCCTCCGGCCGGAGCAAGGCGTGAAGTTCTCCAAGATACTTGCGACGTCAATCCGTTCGGCCAGCCAACGCTGGCTGCTAGCTAGGTCTGTTGCCAACACGACTACAACGCGATGTACGAGTATTGTCCGTAGGTAGGTACGAACGAGCCATGTGTGACTCCATGCTTTGAGCCGGTTGCTGGTGTCGACCTGCCGTGTGAGGGCGTGCTTCGGCCATCACGCTTCACGACCGGAGATGGAGGTGGATTTCTCACGGCAGTCGGGCCCTCGACGCGGTGGAACTTGCACGCGTGAGGAGAGATGAAACAGCACGCGTAGCGGGGTGAATGGATGAGACGACAGTAGGGAAAGGAGGAAAGAGACGAGACGACAAAAGGGGAAGAAGACAGACAGGTCGACAGATCGATTGAAAAAGACAAGATTGATTGATGATGCATATTCATTTGATTGGTTAGTGTCACTGTGGTGAACACTGATGATGGCTATTCTACACTTGAAGCCTCAGAAGCCTGGCCGTAGCCCTTTGCTCTCTCTCGCATCGCACTCAAAAACAGAACCCAGTAAAGAAAAACCCGTTGACCCATTCCGTTCGCGCCATACCCGCATGCCCAGCTCTCGCCATGTGGGTGGATATCTGATGTCGTGATGATTGTTGTGAAGAAGGTGGTGGTGATTGTCGAAGCAGGAGGATGAACTGCTTAACCGCCGAAGCCGTAAAGAGTGCGGCCTTGACGCTTGAGGGCGTAGACGACGTCGAGGGAAGTGACGGTCTTGCGCTTGGCGTGCTCGGTGTAGGTGACAGCGTCGCGGATGACACCCTCGAGGAAGGTCTTGAGGACACCGCGGGTCTCCTCGTAGATCATGGCGGAGATACGCTTGACACCACCACGGCGCGCGAGACGGCGGATGGCGGGCTTGGTGATACCCTGGATGTTGTCGCGCAAGATCTTGCGGTGGCGCTTGGCACCACCCTTTCCGAGACCCTTGCCGCCCTTGCCGCCTGAAGAGGATGTCAGTATGTTGTTCGAGTGTGGAAGTGGAGTTGGAGCGCGTCGAAGAGACGAAGCTGCTCAGTAGTGGGGTGGGTACTCACGTCCAGTCATGTTGATGGAAGTGTTGTTTGTTGTTTGTGGGAGAGGGTTGTTGAGATGGAGCTGATGAGGCTGTTGTGTTGTAGTGGTGGATGGATGGAGATGATGGTGAGTGGATGATGAGAGAGTTGTAGAGATGGGCGACGCGGGGAATAAGTAGCAAAGTTGGGCGGTCGCGGACGCGCGCGTTTGATCTTGCAGGCTGGTGATCCAGAAGCGCGCTAAGCCTAATCGACGCGCAAAGTCCAAATCAAATCCACGCACGAGCCAGATGCCGGCTTAGCTGGTGCCTGCGAGTTAGACAGTTACGAGTGCTGGAAAGCGGACTGCTGAACGAGTGATTGTGAAATCGCCCCCGCGCCTATATCTTTCTTCTACCTCCGCCTTTCTCAACTCTCATCCATCCACTCAGCATCCACATCCTCCATCACCAACAACCTTCATCTACAACACAACCACCTCCACACATCAGTCGTCATGGCCCGTACCAAGCAGACTGCCCGTAAGTTACACCCACCTGCAATACCATCATCACCATCTCCATCCTTATCATCACGGTCGCAATCTGGCACCGCGTTCGCTCGTCGCGTTCTGGCATCGCGCCACCTCGACACAACAGTGAACGCGTCTTGCCACTTGCACACCGCGACGACAACCCCTCATCACGTCACTTCATCACTGCTATAACAACAACATACACTGACATCCTCAACAGGTAAGTCCACTGGTGGCAAGGCTCCCCGTAAGCAGCTCGCCTCCAAGGCCGCTCGCAAGTCCGCACCGTCTACCGGTGGTGTCAAGAAGCCTCACCGCTACAAGCCTGGTAAGTTCCCACATCACTACCCAACTACAACATCAACACCATCTAACATGATCATCAGGTACCGTCGCTCTCCGTGAGATCCGTCGCTACCAGAAGTCTACTGAGCTCCTCATCCGCAAGCTGCCCTTCCAGCGCCTTGTTCGTGAGATCGCTCAGGACTTCAAGTCCGACCTCCGCTTCCAGAGCTCCGCCATCGGTGCGCTCCAGGAGTCCGTTGAGGCTTACCTCGTCTCCCTCTTCGAGGACACCAACCTCTGCGCCATCCACGCCAAGCGTGTCACCATCCAGAGCAAGGACATCCAGCTCGCCCGCCGTCTCCGCGGTGAGCGTTCTTAAGCGTCTCGCTTCAACAACATTCACAACTTGAGCTTCACCTCGACCTCACTGGCCTGGCATGGCGTTGATGGGCGGTGGTAGTTCATAGGCATGGGTTTCATACTACGGGAGTTTGGTTTTACCACAGGCAGAGGGTCATCTGCACAGGAGTTTTCTTTTGGCTTGAGATATCACAAGAATCGAGGTGCACCACGGTGGCACGAGAGTATGGGTTGTATCATAATGACCATGGTGCAATGAGAAACATTCAAAACTTCAAAAACATCCTGTCTCCTGTCTTGATTCATCTTCTTCCGCCTCATGTGTCGTGCTTGACCTGTGACTTGCGGCCGCAATATGATGCTTCTCCTTGTCTGGCTGGTAGCAATTCGCTCGTCTTTCTCGAGAGCGACCAACTAACAAAGCAAACACAGCAATGCAAACTTGTAGCTTTGTCAGAGACAAACTTGCTCCTTCACTTTGAACGAGAGTAAGCCACTTGTGATTGTATCACTTACTCGCAGAGTCTTTGTCTCATCGCAAAGATGTTGCCTCGATTAGAAGGACTCATGAGCTACCTTTTATCTTTTAGCTGGTAGGCAATTTTGCAAGCCTACACCGCTTCTCACATGGAAGCTGCATTATTGTAGATAAGCGAAACGCCGCGGCAGTGAACACGTAGAGCAGAAGCAAACACCCTCATGGATTGGCGACTTGGACTTGACTTGACTGGAGCAGTCATTCTCCGCGTCTGAGAAACATCAGCAGCCATAGGTATACACTTCGAGCCAGCCGCCATAATTCCACAATGTCGTATACAAGAAGTGTGGTGAAACCAAATGCAAGCGTTGACTGACCCTAGAATGACCGCGGTTTGTCGTTGTCGACGACTCGAACGAAATCAAATCTTGTCATCCACTTCCATCTTCCATCTCTTCTTCTTCTACACTCTACAAGTTCGTCAGCCCTACGGCGTGAACGGCTTCCGCGTTTCCCGAACCCACGGTCGACCTTCCGATGGACCCTTGATTGTTCTCGCGGAGCCGCAGCCCAACTGCCTGATAATCCCGAGGCACTGCTGTTCCCGGCATTTCATTTCTGGCGTTCATTTTGTTGAGAACATCTCCTTTCAACATCTCCTTTTACCATGGCTGTCTCAGTATCAGCATAGCATAGCAGAGCTACAACTTTCCCCTTCGTCCGATGTGCCTCCTCCTGCCAGATCCGCCAACATGAACTTCGCTGGACGGTCGACTTTGCGACAGCTACACCAATCCGTCCAGCGCAACATCCTTCGCCGGCACCAAGCACGGTACGAGTCGTCCAACTCAACCCCCAAGAAAGGCTCTCGCAATGTCTCCTCCACCGCCAACAGCGCAAGTCGGTGGCTGCTACCAGCCCAAGCCCAGGCATGGGTTGAGCCGTTCATGCGACCTTTTCACGGATACGCAGCAATGCAAAAGCGCTCGCCTCTCCTGACACAGCTGGAATCTTCTCTGATCATCTACTTCCTCGGAGATCTCAGCGCGCAATACGTATCGAATCGCGGAAACGAAGATGCCTCATATGAGCCCTCGCGTGGCCTAAAAGCGCTCGTGATCGGCGGCCTCAGCTCAATACCTTCCTACAAGTGGTTCATGTTCCTGGGTACCCACTTCAACTATGCCTCGCATACCCTCTCTCTGGCAGTCAAGATCGTGATCAACCAGTCGGTCTTCACGCCGCTCTTCAACACATACTTCTTCGGGATGCACTCTTTACTTTCTGGTGCGACTTTTGCACAGGCGAAGCAAAGGGTTATAGATACGGTGCCGAGGAGCTGGAAGAACAGTTGGAAGGTCTGGCCGATTGTCACCGCTTTCTCGTTCACTTTCATTCTGCCGCAATACAGGAATGTCTTTGCGGGCGTCATCGCAATTGGATGGCAGACTTACCTGAGTTGGCTGAACAAGAGCGCGGAAGCGATGGAAAACGAGAATGCTGGGAAGATTGAGCCTCTGCACGAAGAAAAGCATACCAAGATTCAGGGTGCGAAAACCGCTGCAAAGGCCTGATTTATGGTGGTTGATTCGACATGATACATCGTGCTTTCTTGGACAGGACTGCTGGTTTTTGTCTGCAATTGAGACTGTGCTAAGCACTGATCTCAAGGATATCATCACACCACATGCATTGGGAACATACAGGCGTTCAGGTTGCACGGCGACTGGTTTTCTGAAGATACCCGTTTCATGTATTAGAAAGGGACATAAACAAGTAAATTCATGTATATAGGTACACATCAAAAGCGTTCACTCGTAGGCCATAACTAAACACGATAGATCCACGGATGCTATATTCGAGCCACGTGATACCGCGTTCGCTCGATCGCCCAAAGTCGCGTTTTGATGACCGCACTGGCATGACGTCCTCCATCACATCACACTCAACAATCTACAGGTAATAACCCGCGCAACAATGCCTCGAGTATGGTGGGCCTCAAGATCTCCCGGAAACAGGCCAAGCCCATAGCAGCACCACCAAGCGACTACGGTTCCGATTTCGACGAGGAGACCGTCAACGAGCTGCTGTCGCAAGCCGCCGAACACCCAGGCCAACCCAGAGCTCTCCTGGATCGAGACTTTGAGCAAGATCCCGTCTTGCAAGATGCGCCTCCTGCCTTGCAGCGTACAGTCCTGCTTGATCGGACAGTCAGCGACACTACCACGCCACGCGCTCTGTACTCGCCTCCCAGCGACCCGCGTCGAGGCCCGCAGATCGAAATCGAATACTCCGAAGTTAACCGCTCGGCATTCTCCCGTACGTGTACTGAAAGGGCCTCTTCCCCCTCTGCTATAGCTGACGCGGCTGACACGTAGCGCCTTAAAGCAGAGCCAGATACAGCGAAGAGCGCAACGGGCGAGAAGCGCGATGCTGCCGTCACCGCTGCCACGGCTCCCGAGCAACCGGGTGAAGACCCACGCGCGCCTCTCGAGCGCTTTCGCCAGAAGAAGCCGCTCAGTGTGACGGACTTGGTGTCGCCCGCGTGGTGCGAGCAGCAGTACTGGTACAGCCTCACGCGCTTTGGACGGGTCAGGCGGACGAAAGCGATGAAGCAGGGAAGCTCGGTGCACAAGGTGCTTGAGGAGCAAGTGCACAAGGAGGTCACGATTGACGTACAGACGCGAGAGGATATGTTTGGCCTGCGGATCTGGAATGTCATTCAAGGGTTGAGGACGCTGAGAGCGACGGGGATGACAAGGGAGATGGAAGTCTGGGGAGTGCTGAATGGGGAGGTGGTGAACGGAATCATCGATGAGATCAATACTGTCTGCCCCGACGAAGAGGCCGAGGAGAGAATATTGCAAAAGGAAGAGGAGAGAAAGACCGGTGCGAAAAAGGACAAGCCGCTTGAAGCAGGGCAGAAGACTCTCAATGGCTTCCTCTCCGGCTCGCAGAACGATCGAATCCTCGAGGAACATTTCAAAAGCACACCTTCGTCAAGCCACGAGGAGGAAGCCCCTCGCACTTTCTACATCTCCGACATCAAAACCCGCCAATCCAAGTCTCTGCCACCAGACGGCAGCCCGTCCAGGCCAGTGTACATGCAGCTCATGCTCTACCGCCGACTGTTCGCCTCGCTTGCCGCGAACGAAACCCCAGCCGCCAAGATCTTCCAGCGCTACAACCTGGACCCCCAAGCCACTTTCAGCGACACCTTCATCGCCGAAGTCAGCCAGCTCGATTTCAACTTCCCCGACAACGTCTCCAACTCGGAAGAAGGCCAGGTCTTGCTCGAAAGCAGCCACGACTCGCTCTCGGAGCTGCTCGCCCACAATTCCTTGCCCAGCCTGTGGTCGTTCATGATGGCCGAGTTCGCGCGCACAGTCCCCATGCCCGTTCCTCCTTCGCCGAATGTCCGGTCCTCAGTCTCGAAGCTCTTGGTGGCAGAGTACCGTAGCGGAAGCTCGGGCGATCTGTTGGGCAAGAAGGCTTTCGTTCACGACGACGCGGTTCTGGACGCGTACGCCAACGACGAGATTGGCTGGTGGCGGGGCGAGAGGCCGACCAAAGGCGTGGACATTGAGGATGCGTCCAAGTGCCGGATCTGCGATTTCGCCGAGGACTGCACTTGGCGGGCAGAGAAGATCGAGGAGGCCACGAAGAAAGCGAGGTTGCGGCGCGGGCCTAAGAAGAGCGAGGTTTGAGGGGAATGTGTGTAATCATCCCATACGTTAAAAGGGAGTTGGTAAGCTCGCGCGCTACAAGACTGATGATCCAACTACTACTGCAAAAGTGGCTCCCACAAGCCCGTGAGCAAATACACACTTGCCACCGGTCTTCGCAGCGTCGCCCGTCACTTCATTCGTCGACATTGTCGCCGCGGCGTCACCCCCAGACGTCTCCCGCATCTTCAACTCCCTGTACTGGGTAACAGGCCCTTCCCTGCCGTGCAGCCCGGAGCAGCTCGTTGTCGACGTCGCCGTGGCAGTCACTTCGCCGCTCGCCGTGGCAGTGGGAGTCGCAAAGTGTGCGCTCCACAGCTCGTCGGGCAGCTCGGTTGCCCACAGGGCAGAAACCGCTGCCGCCTGCGAAGACGTCCATTCAGGCGAGCCGGGGTCTCCTGGGCAGATGCGTTGGGATCCTATGACGGGGCATTCGCTGCTGTCGCCGGCGTCGTTGTTTGCGGCGGATTGGCGGCGTTGGAGCGATTGTGTCGGCGTTGGGGTTGGTGCTGAGGCTCCTGTGCTGCTGGAGAAGGCTTCAAGGTACATGCCCTCGATGTTTGCGTAGAAGCAGATCGGATCTTCGAGGTACATCCTGTACTCCGACGGGGTGAAGAGGTTTTGATTGGGCATGAGGCGGGGATCCGAAGTGTTCGCGTTGGCCATTTCGGCTACGACGTCTTTGCTCATCAGGCGGGGGTCGGAGAGGAAGGTGTAGTAAGTCTCGTTGTTGCGCGAGAGGATGTACTTGGCGGTGGCGTTGGATGCGGCGTCGCTGGTACTCGCGGCTTGCGTTGGTCTGGGGAGATGTGCTGTTGTCGAGGCATGCCATTTCGCAGTATCATCGTCATCATCATCGTCGTCGAAGAGGCTCACAACATTCTGAAGCAAATCAAACACTTGGCCCGCAGCTTCCACCGCCTTGCCCGCCAACTCCCGATTCCCTCCTCCGTTGGCGGCATTGGCCAGAAAGGGAGCCGTCGACTCTGGCGCCGTCCCTCGTCCTCCTGCCGCTGCGATGCCCGCCCATCCTCCAGCTGCTGGTGAATACCCGCCGCCCAACCCGCCGCCAATCGGTCGCACGCCACCGCCGACTCCTCCCAGTGAGCCGGGGCTTTCGGGGACGATGGGACGCGGTGGTGGGACTATTTCGGGCGCTCCTCTGAAGGGGATGATGCCTCTGTTTTGGAGTTGGGGGATGGAGGTGCATTGTGCCAGAGTGGCGGCGCAGGATATGAGGAGGTGTACATTTGCGCTCGGGGGATACATGTTGTTGTTGTTGGGAAGTAGATTTGGATCTGAGGAGGTGTGTGAATGATTGGGGGTGACTTGTTACTGAGGGGAAATTGTGGTGTTCTGAAGAGGTTCTGGATGGTTTGCTCGATCAAGAATAATGATGAGTTACCGACATGTTGGCTGTTCGTGGGCTGAGGCGCAGCGGCGGCTCCTCGTCGTGGTGGTGGCTACGCTAATCATTGTCAAGGGTGTTTTTGACTAGCTGGGCGAGCAAGTGAGTGGGACGTGCATTTACTGGTGGCGTTGTTTTGTTTTGATGGAGATTTGATTTGCTCCGAATCCTTCGTTCAGCCTCACTGCCACCGCCTGAGTTGGTCCTATTTTTGGATGATTCTTCTTTTCGTGACTCCAAACACCCGACTCGAGATCCTGTTCATGGTTTACACGCTTCCTTTGGGTATCAGGCGCACCCGGTAGTCGCGGAGATGTTCATGTTGTTGTGGTGCTGGAACAACTGCTATTCCGTTCGTCTGATGTATTCCATCCTAGAGTCTGAGCTTCCGCTAAAGAAATCCTCCTAAAGGTTGATTGGAATTGACCAATTGGATATTTTAGTTCAGCGAGGAATGCTGTTGATCTTCTGGTTCGGATTGATCGTGAGCCATCTTCTTGTACTCATCCCATTCTATATACGTAACCGTGTCATTCGTTCCGTTGTTGTCGATCGATCGCTCCGGTGAATAGCAACGTGCACGTCGAGGGTTAGGGTTTGGGTTACACGAGCAGAGCCAATCCATCAATGCACTCGTAACAGGGCGGTTTATCTTTGCGTACTCCAATTGCCTCTGTTGTGAATGAGTGTTAGATATGCTAACATGATTAGAGTCGACCTGGATCGCTCCTGCCGCCTTTATCAAGACCATATCGAGTGTCCCGGAAGAAGAAGTCGAAAGGCGTCAGCCCCGCTTCTCACTTGTTGTGACGTGGTGAGGTATAACCGAGCAGTGGTACTTGTGATTAATACATACAGGAATCAATCGTAGAGCCATCCTCGTGGCATACCCATATGCCGACCAAATCCACTAGATCATCGGGCTAATCAAAATCGTGTCCTTTGATCGAGCCGATAGAAGATCATTCCAAAACAGACCCCAAGTCAGCAGCGGTATCGGCACTCGCACATCAGCAACAGCAATGGCAAAAGCATGGCTCCCCAAGGTCAAAGTCGCAGGTGAGTAAAGACCGTCAAGATCGCGAAGAAGAAAGAGAAAAGACTATGAACGAGGCAACCAAACAACCAAGTCCAACCAACACCCCTCACTAACACCACCACCCTCGCCAAACCAACAGCCTGCAACGTCGCCCCAGTCTACATGAACACCCGCGCCACCCTCTCCAAAACCCTCTCCCTAATCCGCGAAGCCTCGCACTCCGGGAAAGCAGACCTCGTCGTCTTCCCCGAAACCCACATCCCCGGCTTCCCCCTCTGGCCCGCCCTCTCGGCCCCCATCGACAACCACTCTTTGTTCTCCCTCCTAGCCTCCCAAAGCATCTCTATCAACGGGCCCGAAATCGCTGCTATAAAGCATTCCTGCGCCGAGAACAACATCTGGTGCCATGTTGGGTTCAACGAGAGGGCGGAAGGGGTTAGTGTGGGGTTGTTGTGGAACTCGGCCGTGTTGGTTGATGATAGGGGGGTGGTGAGGTGTCATTCGAGGAAGCTGGTGCCGACTTTTTGGGAGAAGTTGGTTTGGGCGAATGGGGATGGGAGGGGTTTGAGGGTCGTTGATGGGGGGAGTAGGGTGGGCAGAGTTGGGGGGTTGATTTGTGGGGAGAATACGAATCCTCTAGGTTAGTATGCTGTTTCTTTTGGATTGTTTACTTTGGATGCTGTGGTCGAGTTCGTGGTGGCGATGGGTTTTTTCTTTTGGGCGTCGAAGCTGGATTCGATTTTGATGATCGGAATCGGCTGACACGGCACCACAGCCAGATACAGTCTCATGGCCCAAGGCGAGCAGCTGCACATCTCGACATGGCCAGCGGTGTGGCCGACAAGGCGACCCGCAGCAACATCAACATCGACATCCGCCCAAGATGCACCACAGCCGAAGCAATACAATAACCTCGCCGCCAACCGCACGCGCACAGCCGCCCACTGCTTCGAAGCCAAGTGCTTCGGCGTTATGTGCGCGGGCTACATGGACAAGACGATGCGCGACACGATCCTTTCTCATGTTCCCTCAGCGGCCGAGACTCTGGATTCCCTGACGCAGGGCGAGAGTTGTTTTATCGATCCTACGGGCGTGCAGGTGGGTGAGAGTGTGCAGGGGGAGGAAGGGATTGCTTATGCGACTCTGGATCTGAATGAGTGTGTCGAACCGAAGCAGTTTCATGATGTCGTCGGGTATTATCAACGATTCGATGTTTTTGACTTGAAGGTTGATCGGAGGGCGCGAGCGGTGGAGGGCATGTTTGTGGATGACGGGAGTGGTATTGATGGTCATGGTGAGGTTGATGGGACAGCTGAAGGAAAGGATGGGACTGGAAGGAAGACCAAGAGAAAGACTTAGCCGACTGGTATGCAGTGGACTGACTGCTGTGTCAAGTGGTGTACGACTGCAATCCAGATGTGTGTTGCAATGTTCTGCAGCATATGCTTGGTCCAGACTGCAGCAGAAGAAGTCAGGTGACCTCTGCACCTCTTATCAACAACATGATACCAAGCGTGGGATAGATGAAGAGCACCCGACACCATGGATGGTGTCATGCTCCAAGTCTACCGGCGTGGGCGAAGGTTTCGGTTGTGCCTGGGGGCATCCGTGGTCCTTCGGTCGATCATATCGATCGTGCATGCAGCGTGAGATCTGACAGCATGGATGTAGACGAGTCAGCCAAGCAGTATCTCTGCATTTGCCTGGAAATCACGATGAACGTGAAGGAATAATACGCGAGGTCGACTATTGACTTTTGGGCTTGCTGTCGACGTCAGCCAGCGTGGGAGTGACAAATGTGTGCCTGCATGTATCGACGTATCAACGTATCACCTCGGTCTTGTTAGTCGGATATCGATTGCATGCCGGTAGAATGGGCTGCCACGAGCTTCTGTGTACGCCATAAACGTGATGCCAATACTCAAAGAAAGTAAAGGCGCAGTTGATGAGCGGTTGGCTATTGGCTGCCATGACTTGATATCGGGAGTTGGAGGTGTCGCGACTTGGGAGTCAAGACAAGACATGATCACCAGATCAACAGCACATATCGAAAGCCAAAGCCGGGAGTGTCCTGCGAGTATGTCTTGGTGTTTGCTTGGCTGGTTGGGAGAGATTATAGATGGCAAGAACAAGACTGCTATTGGCAAAGGAGGTGTGGTATGGAGGCGGCAAGCGCAAGTGTTGATAAAACCCCACGAAGCTAGGCGATGGATTGCAGATAGTGAACCGGCAGCGCGGTGCGTGGGTTGGCGCGGGCACATGGCGTGCATGCTAGGGACGACTTTTACTACTTCTAGGCGGTCCAAGGATTCATCCATCTAATCTATCGTATGGAGAGGCGTGACGAACGGGGAGCGGGCCGGCAACGCTTGTTTTGACCTGTTATCGCGACCAACGAGGAGGCAGCGTTTGTAGATGCAGGTGTTATTGCAGTAAGATTGGACCATGTCCGACATCGCAGGAGGCAGTAGTAGTTCGTGGTTCGTGGCCTGACCCATGTGGCCGATTCCCGTCTCCCAACAGCCGAGTCTACATACCATGTGCAGGCAGAAGAGAAGAGAGGCTGGATGAAAGGCTAAACACCACACGACTGCCATCGGGAGAGATCGGAGGGATTCGGTCGAGGTTTGAAAGGGTCTGAGGTATGAGCAGCGAAAGTGTCGTGGTTGTGGATCCGAGGGAGTGGCGATCGCTACCTGCAAACACGCAACACCATCCGCTGGCCCAGAGTGTGGTATTTGCCATTTTTCCATTACTTGCTTATCAAGTCGCGTCTCATCTCTCGATCATACAGTGCCAAGTGACTATATCCAGGCAGTCTCATGCAGGCGTGTATAGCCCCCCATGGAAAAAACAAGACCGACATGCTCCGATTTGATTGAGAGGCCATGCCCAGCGTCTGGTTCTCTGGAAGACTGGAACTCGTCCTCGCTCACGGAAAGACTCGTCTTTGCCTCTTTCGGATCCTTATCTTTGCGACATCAGCCAATGAAGACGTTCTTTGGTATCTGGCACTAAGCCTTATCTGCCGAACCCTGATATGGCATCGACGGTATCGCCCAATCACGGCCGGCGCTCGTGGTAGGCCCGACGTAATTCACCGTCCTCACTCGAAATCTTTCGTCAGGATAAGCCTCTTTCTTGCAGCGCCATCACACTTTTCGTCATGCCTTCCGTGCTTTTGTCCAAACGGTGCCGTCGCAGCGCGGCCGTTGAGCCATATTCGGCGGTCCATCCTGAGAGCGAGGGTCAGCATCGTGTGGAATAATCGTTGTACTGTATCGGCGCAGCGTGGAATGCACACCAACAAACAGGTGAAACAGAGCCGCTGCAGTGCGACGACGGCGATAATAATAACATCAACAACACAACACATGTAAGCATCCATGCCATGCCATGCAGCGTGGGGAGATCCCAAGATGCTATGAGCTATGGAATCGTGTCATGCAGGCCGGCAGAAGCAACTATCGACATCTCCATGGGGCTGCTTGTCTATAGGCCAAGCCCTCGTCTCTCACCAACTACCTGCCGTCACTGCAAAACACTGGCTCTCGGCGCGGCCTCGTCTAAATTAGTTTCCTAGGCAAGATAAGGTGACTTTTAAGGGCCCCGGTCGGGTGGGCAGATCGCCCAACACCGGTCCAGCTCCAAATCCATTTATGACCTGACTGCTTCCCGTTTGTGACATCTCCAGACTACACCCTGGTTTTGACCATTTCTCTCTCCTCGACTCTCCGCATTTGTGTGTCACGCCTCGACATCACACCCGGCGCCTGTCCCCACGCCCACGAGGCCACTCTTTGTCCACCGACCACAAACTCTCTCCCACCGAACCTCACCTCTACCCGCCTCTCCCTCCAAACGACAACCACAACGACACACGACCACCTCGGCGTATCGCCCTATCCATTCTTAACACGCCGACATGTCTTACTCTTGGGTTGGAGACCCTACTCCGTTCAATGGCACCAACGAAAGCACCGGCGGTGATTCCAGTACGTCAAACTCCTCGACCCGTCCTTGCATTCCGATCCATTCTGTTTGTCACAATATCGTGAACGCAACATGGCATCACGTGTCATCAATACCATTCATCAAACTAACAACTCGACAGCCACAGAAAACTTGAACCAATGGTTCAACCAGGGTGACCAAGCATACATCATCATTTCTTCCGCAATGGTACTTCTCATGGTACCCGGTCTCGGCTTCCTCTACTCCGGCCTCGCACGCAGAAAGTCCGCCCTCAGCATGATTTACGCCTGTCTGGGCTCATACTCCATCATCTGCTTCCAATGGTACTTCTGGGGATACTCTCTGGCGTTCAGCGACACCGCGACCAACGGCTTCATTGGCAACCTCAGGAAATTCGGTCTCATGAACACACTCGCCGTCCCCAGTCCCGGCTCCACCCTCATTCCCGATCTCCTCTTCGCCTTCTACCAGATGCAGTTCTGCGCCGTTACCGCCGCCATTGTCGCAGGCGCTGTCGCAGAGCGTGGTCGCCTCATCCCATTCTTCGTCTTCATCTTCTTCTGGGCAACCCTCGTCTACTGCCCCGTTGCATGCTGGACGTGGGGCTCGAACGGATGGGCATTCAGCTGGGGAGTCCTCGACTACGCTGGTGGCGGACCCGTCGAAATCGTGTCTGGTATGTCCGCACTCGCCTACTCCATGGTTCTGGGACGCCGTCAAGAAAAGTTGATGCTCAACTTCCGCCCTCACAACGTCTCTCTCATCACCCTCGGCACCGTCTTCCTGTGGTTCGGATGGCTCGCATTCAACGGTGGCTCCTCCTTTGGCGCTAACCTTCGCGCTGTTATGGCTTGCTGGAACTCCAACCTGACCGGTGTCTTCGGCGCCATGACTTGGGTCCTTCTCGATTGGCGCCTTGCGCGCAAGTGGTCCATGGTCGGGTGGTGCTCTGGTCTCATTTCTGGTCTTGTTGCTGCCACTCCTGCATCCGGTTACATTACACCCTGGGGATCTGTGATTCTCGGCATTGTCACTGGCGTCGTTTCCAACTTTTCGACCAAGATCAAGTACTGGATCAAGATTGATGACTCCATGGATGTATTCGCCGAGCACGGCGTCGCCGGCATGGTCGGTCTTCTCTTCAACGCCTTCCTCGGCGCCGACTACATTGTCGGCCTCCAGGGCGTCGCCGAAGTTACTCCCGCCGTTGGCGGTTTCGTCACTGGCAACTTCGCCTCCATCTACAAGCAAATCGCCTTCATCGTCGCCTGCACCGCCTACTCGTTCGTCATCAGTGCTATCATCGCATACGCCATCAACTTCATCCCTGGCCTCCACCTCCGCGCATCCGAGGAAGCCGAGCTCCTCGGAATGGACGACGACCAACTCGGCGAGTTCGCCTACGACTACGTGGAGGTCCGTCGCGACTACCTCGCCTGGACACCCGCTACTGGCGAGCAGACCAGGGAAGGCCACAACATTCCCCAAGGCGAGCGCCACGGCATCGTCGGCCACAGCCAAATGCTCGAGGGCAAGGAGCCCAGCGAGCACAGCGACGGACCCGTCGCCGCGGGAGACAGGCACGCCATGGCCTACGAGACGATCGAGCAGGAGAAGCACATGAAGCAGTCTACTCCGCCCTCTTCAGCCCCTCAATCAGGCGCCCAGTAAACGATGAACCTAGAGGAGGTAAACTCCATCTCTAGCCATCCCTTGCCCGGCGATCCTTTTTGATTCTTGTTTCCTTTTCCGTTTTACCCAAGATACCATAGCGAGATCTCAGTCCCTGTCTGTTTTCTTTTTTTTCCCTGTTTCTGTAATTACGATTGAGCGAAAGTTCCAAAGCCAGGTCTAGATCAAGAACAAGGCAAAAGAAATTGTACTACACAAAACACAACACTCCAATTCATCCGTGCCATCACTGTTTCTTGAGTGCTCGACGGTCAAAGGTGGGTTGGGTTACAAAATGATCGTCGCCACCCCGTTTTAGGCGATAACGTTGAGACGGCAGTGGTTGATAAAACGACTCAAGTTACCCACCTCAAAGAGTGAGAGACATACTTTGCAACTCTCACTCGTCGTTTGTTTCGAACGAATCCACTCGGACTACCTCGATCGAATCTACAAGTCGGAATTTTTTATAGACTGGCTGCGGGCTGCTACTTCTTCAACAACTCAACTTCCATTTCTTCCGACATTTCACAATCTTACACTACACCCCATTACCCCCCTCCTACCAACCACACCACCATCACTGTACCGGCGGCACAAACCCCTCTTTCTCTTCCTCTTTATCCTTTTTCCCATCCCTCCAAAGCCTGTAAACCATAGTATCCCTCACCCCCAACACCGGACTGTCAAACGCCCCCGCCAACCGCTCGACGAACTCGAAGCCGCATTTCAGCAGGACGTTTTGGCTCGCGAGGTTGTCTTGGTCTGTTTCGGCGAGGATGTAGTTGGGGGAGGAAGAAGAAGAAGAAGATGGGGTTTGAGGTTTTGCTGGAGGGTTTGATGATGGAGAGGAGGAGGAAGAAGACATGTGGGCGAAGAAGGCTGGGATGAAGGCGCGGAGGGCTTCGGTTGCGTAGCCTTTGCCTGCGTGGGCTGGGAAAAGGGGGGGGAGGTGTTAGTATTGTCACTTTTTTTTTTTTCACACTTCGAGTTGGTGGTGATGGATTTGGGAGGTAGGTAGGTTGGATAGGTTGAATGGTGCGAGAGAGAGAATCCGTTGCGAGGCTTCGATCTTTTGCATTCGATCCGATATAGATCCCTCTCCCTCTCCCATACACGATGATACCAAGGGCAACCGAAAAAAGAGGTTAAGAAGAACTCACCAGGATCCAACAAATAGCCCACCTCAGGCGCATGATGACTGCCCAACATCCCAATCACCACCTCCTCCTTCGTCTTCCCCCGTGCCTCCTCTTTTCGTCCCTCGTCCCCATCATCATCATGCCCCCCCCTCAGCGTCACCACAAACTGAAACACCTCGCTCCCCAGAACCCTAGCTTTCATCCAGTTTTCCACCGCTCCGAGATCGTTCTTCGCGACGGCGCCAGTCGTGGAGTACTTCATCGTTTCATAGTCGCAGATGAAAGATTTGCATGCCTCGGCGTCGCTCAGGCGAGCGGTTCGCAGGCGGAGGCGGGGGGTTAGGATTGTGTGCTCTGGAGGGAGGGAGAGGAAGTCGGGGTCTGTCATGCTGTTTTTGTTGGGGGTCGGTGGGGATGGTTTGGTTTGGTTTAGTTTGATATCGGTTGGTTTGACGGGTGGATTGAGGCTTAGATCGATAGGCGTTGAGACAACGAGGTATAAGTCGTTCGGCTGGGGAGAAGGTTTTATATATCACGAGATGTGGGATATATTGGAAGATGTGTCACGTCCAGTGAGTCACTTTTGAACCGAATCAATTCTTGTCATCGAGTTTCGACAGCGGTATTCTATAGACAGTACGGATAGACGCGAAATAGGCAACAGGCGCGCCTCTGTAAGACCATTGCGATGAAGTGCACGGTGTCCAAGTATGGGGCTGACTGTTACAGCTTCAATATGCCTATTGACGCGCTAACGTTGATGACTGTACAAAAAAAATCCAACAATCGCGTACGTATCCAATGCCGTTACTTCTGCGTCTTTACAACCCAAAGTAGACATTCATCCCAACAATTGCAATCCAAAATAACACTCGCAGAAACCAGCGCTTGGCTTGCTGTGGCAACAGAATCGCTCAAAAACACGTACCCAATCAAAACCCACAAGCAAATCCTCGAGATTATGCAAGTGCCAATGCAAAAGCGAGTGCGAACATGAGCGCACTGCACGCGACAAACCACTCGGCGCTTCGCCGGGCTCCCTCTGATTGTGAGGAATCCCTGGCCGAAGTCGCGATTCCTAGCCCAGAGTCCGTTGGCAAGAAGATCAACCCGGATGTTTCCGAACCAGATTGCTGGCGGATGATCGTACTGGCTTGCAATACTTCCCCTGCTGCCATGGGGTAGTTCGATGTAGGGCAGTTCGCAGGGTATATTGTGGTAGGGAACCCGCGGTCGTCAAAGCCGGTGGAAATTCCTTCGGCAATGGTCGCGGTGGTGGGGAAGCCTTGGACGTCGTAGGATGTCACGACTTTATAGCCAGAAGCGGAACAAAAGCCCGTAGCTGAGGCTGCCGGTGACAAGGAGGACAATGCGGGAGGGGATGTTGACTGCGGATTTTGTTAGCATTTATGTTTCTTCATGACATGGCACACTGTGAACTTACTCACAGGGGCCGCACTGCTAGGAGGACGGACCTTTCCATCACTAGAGACAGTCCAGCCGGATGGCAAGCCCGGGTAGTTGGTGTTCGTGACGACTGCAGAACTGAAGGTGGTAGAGTAAGGGACCCAAGGGTATACGGTGGGGGTGGTGTAAGGTCCTTCTTCACTGCGGTGGGTGCCTTCGAAGGGCTCGGGGTTGCCACTGGCAGATGCCGACGACACTTGGGGAGCATTGGTGTCAGTGCCACTTGCGGCACCAGCGTTGGCATTGATCACACCGCCCTGCGAGACGATGCTACCCCATGAACCGCTCCTGTCGCCATAGCTGTATTTCTCGCCGGTAGAGTAGTCGATGACCGAGGCCGACTGGACGACCATTGTGAAGGGGCCTTGCGTGTAGTCGGTTGGACCGCGTGACCAGCCAATAGTGCCTTCGGGGTTGCCCGGGTCACCACCACTCCAGGCACCGATCTTGAACTGACATGGAGATTGGGGGAACTGGCCATGCGCAGCGCCTTCTTCCAACACTCGTACAGTCTCGCCGTTGATCTGCCAAACGATGCGATCTTGCGTCCAATCGATTGTGTAGGTATGGAACTCGGATTGTGAGCCGCTTGCCGCGTGGACTGCTGCTCTGTCGTAGGATGTCGTTTGTCCCTTGCCAAAGTAGTTGCTCTGCACCTCGTCGCTCGCAGCTCCAAGCCATTCCCAGTCAATCTCGTCCAGGGTGTCCGACTGCAGCACAACGGAGCTGACAATACCGGCGCCGGGCGCAGCCTTCATCACAACCTCCACATGGCCGAACATGATGTACCAGTTCGAGTTGAGTTGAGGTGCGTCACCCGTCGCTGCGACGGTCAAGTGAACGCCGTCCGAGTCGAAGACGACATTGCTTTGTTGTGTGAACTCTGAGCTTTGGCCGGATGTGAAATCGACGTTGACAGCCCTGCCGAGAGCGAGATCTGGAGGGCATTCTTGTGTTGTCGGGTCGCATTTGGTGTAGGTCTGTTGATGTGAAGGGCAGGCGAAGAGGATTGCTGATATGGTCGCAAGAGTTGCGAGTCTGAGCGGCGAGCGCATGGCCAGGATGTCGCCGAGGGAGAGCATGGGTGTGGTAGTTTGCTACAGTTTGGGTGAGTAGGAAGCGGTAGTGTGTGCTGTGCTGTGTTGTGTTGCAGTGCCGGACGGGAGTGAGTGAGCACAAGGATGGGATGGAATAGCCGGTATGGGATAGCTGCGTGAAGGGCGATGGTAATAGGAAAAGATAGCGCGGTAACCAGCCACCTACATGTGCCTGACCTGCTACGCGTACGTCAAAGGGGTGCGGTGTGTGCTATAGCTGTAGCATGACACGATGCGTTGTTTGGGCGTATACGGCCTGATGCATGCATTTGCCGCGTAGTCAGTGGCTGGGTTGGCCAGCAGACTATGGAGAGCAAGTTTGAAAGAGGTGGTTGGGAAGAGAGGCTTGGCTGGGAAACGGTGCGTGCGTGCCTCGGTGACTCGACTGCAGATCATTCTTGAAAGACCAAGTTTGGAGAGACACACCCATACAGTACAGGATACATCACTACAATTCACGTCTATACTGCAACCATGTCTCTCACCAATGCTTCCGCAGAGGAGGCTGCGCGCGCAGCAAAGCTCTCGTCGAGAAAATTGGCCACTCTTCCCACGTCAGCCAGAAACGCCGCACTAGACGCCGTTCACGACGCTCTGGCATCTGCCCGCAGCGATATCTTAACTGCCAATGCCAAAGACTTGGAGCTGGCACAGAAGTCTGCCACCGATGGCCAGCTCAATCCCAGCATTGTCAAGCGTCTCGACCTCTCCCGTCCTGGCAAGTTTGAAGACATGCTGCAGGGTATCAAAGACGTCAGAAATCTTGACGATCCAGGTAGGTCTTCGCCAGCGTTTCTATTTCTCCTCTCTTCCTTTATTCTTTCATCACCCTGCTGACCCTGCCTCGCAGTCGGCAGGGTTGACCTACGCACAGAGCTAGACGATGGCTTGATCTTGCAGCGCCAGACATGCCCCATTGGTGTGCTTTTGATCATCTTCGAGGCTCGCCCTGAAGTCATCGCAAACATTGCTTCGTTGGCCATCAAGTCTGCCAATGCTGCCATTCTCAAGGGTGGCAAAGAGTCGACTGAGTCGTTCAAGGCCATCTCGACCGTCATCTCAAAGGCTCTCGACAAGACCGACGTGCCCAATGACTCGGTCCAGATGATTGCAACCAGAGATGTTGTCGATGAGCTGCTTGGACTCAGTCAGTATGTCGATCTTGTCATCCCCCGTGGATCCAACGATCTCGTAAGCCATTGCCAGAGGAAAGCACACATGCCCGTACTTGGCCACGCAGACGGACTCTGCCATCTCTACATCCACCCAGATGTCGAGGTGGACATGGCTGTCAAGGTCACCGTAGACTCCAAAACCGACTACCCAGCTGCTTGCAATGCTGTCGAGACCCTTCTGGTCCACGAGGATGCACTGAAGACGGTCTTGCCAGCAGTTGCCTCGGCGCTCATCGCGAAGGGTGTCACTCTCAAGTGCGACCAGCAGTCCAAAGAATCTCTCTCAGCCCAACTTGCCAAGGACGAAGTGTCAGTGCTGCAAGACGCCACAGACGCTGATTTCAACACCGAGTTCCTTGACCTTATCATCGCCGTCCGCACAATTCCCGCCTCATCATCGGATCCGATAGCAGCAGTGGACGCCGCGATCGACCACATCAACACCCACGGCTCGCACCACACCGATGCCGTGTTGACCGCCAGCAAGGAAGTCGCAGACCGTTTCTGCAACGGCGTCGACTCTGCATGCAAATTCTGGAACGCTAGCACTCGCTTTTGCGATGGTATGAGGTTCGGATTTGGCACAGAGGTTGGCATCAGCACAAACAAGGTGCACGCAAGAGGCCCAGTCGGTCTGGAGGGACTGATGATCCACGAGTACCGTCTTATAGGCAACGGTCAGA
>Ga0265798_10000606_pt1 | contig 58608 bp, 65 predicted proteins | sample P3T30metagenome_FD_192430 | JGI IMG/M metagenome (GOLD analysis project Ga0265798, IMG submission 192430) | Plant litter microbial communities from East Loma Ridge, Irvine, California - P3 T30 | ecosystem: Environmental > Terrestrial > Plant litter > Unclassified | place: USA: California... | reverse complement strand
ATCTGCTCAGCGTCCTTAAAACCCACAGATACGAGCCACCCTGCTTGTCGAATATGCCAAATCTCGGAATCAACGACTCCTTCCAGTACGTGCTCGCGTAGCCCGGCCAGCTCGCCGCGTTGTGGCCATACTCATTAATATACCAGTTCGAGCATCCGGCTGAGAAGACGGAGCCCTGCAGCTGGCGCTGTATGCCTTCGACCCACTCGTGCTCCGCTGAGCTCTTGATCTCCATGATTGATACCTTGCGGTCGATGAGGGGTACGAGCATGTTGCGTGCTACGAAGTCAACTTGTACTTCGCATGAGAAGAGCGCCGAGTTATGTGCTGGGAATGTGTTTGGACCGAAGCTGGGTTCAGATTTAGCACAGTCCGTACGGGATACGGAGGACAACTTACAGGATCGCAAAGTTTGGAAAATTATGCACAAAGGAGCCCATGTATGCTTGAGCGCCACGATGGTCTTTCCACTGCTGGTTCAGCGACTTTCCGTCCTTGCCGTAGACTTCCATCGGAGTGAGAAACTGCTGGACTTGAAAGCCCGTTCCTAGCACAATCACATCGACGTCGCACCGCCGGCCGCTAGTGCTCACGATGCCGGTCTCATCTATTTCGCGAATGCCCTCAGCTACAAGCTCAAAGTTCGGCTCGTTCATAGCGTCGAGGTAATTCGGGTCGAAGATGCGCCGCTTGCAACCCAGAGGAAAGTCAGGAACTAGGTCATCGTGGTACTTCTTCGGCGCTCTGGAGTAAATGTACTTCTTCGCATTGTTCTCAACCCCATTCCGTTTCATTGTCGCTTTCGGACCTGGCATGTACGTCGCCACCAAGTCGTCGTTCTCCAAAAACAGCTGCAGCCTCTTCCAGCGCTCCCACAGCGGGATGTATCTGAAAGCCCACGTCTCGCCTTTGGTGAAGTGCCGGTTCGGACGCTCGTGATACCACTGCCGCGACCGCGCGATTTGCGTCACGGAGGCTACGTCCCTGACCACCGAAGGAACGACTTGTGCAGCGGAGCACCCGTTGCCAATGACGGCCATTCTTTTGCCCTTGTAGTCGTAAGAATGATCCCAGCGCGCGGTGTGGAACATAGCGCCCTTGAACTTCTCCATGCCTGGGAACTTGACGTCGCGAGGGTACGATATACCCCCTACTGCAGAGATGAACACGGTCGTTTGTTCAGTGTATCCCTCTTTCGTCTTCCCATCTCTAAATTGTACACTCCACTCGCCCTTGGTACCATCCCACTTTGCGCCCAGACACTCTACGCCAAAGCGCATGTGCCGTCTCAAATCGAACTTGTCCACCGTGTCTTCGATGTACTCCAGTATTTCAGCGCCTTCACACAACTCCTTGCTCCAATTCGGATTGATGTTGAAGTGGAATGAGTACAAGATCGTGGGCACGTCGCATCCAATGCCAGGGTACGTGTTGGTGCGCCATGTGCCGCCAACTCCATCGAGCTTGTCGTAGATGGTGAAGTTGCTGAAGCCGAGTTTGTGGCGTAGTGTGTAGGCCATGGATATGCCAGACGGACCGGCGCCGATTATGATGATGTGTGGGTGAGACATATGGGTAGAATACAAAGCTTGAAGCCCAGAGAGGTGTGTTTGGGCAACAGCTGCGGCTTAGAAGTCGTGCTTTTAACTCTCAAAGAGGCGCGTCAAGCAGATTCGCGCAACACCACCTCGCCAATCAAGACTTGCGCGTCCATCCCCACCCATTATGGCACTGACTTATGTCACTTCGAACGCAGAATCCGGGGTAATCGCACGGAAATCGCTACGTCCATGGGATTTGAATTCCGTTCCCAAGAATGCGGGGATGCACTAGGCCCGAACGAGTTGCGACGCTATGCCGTTGCTCGACTGTGCTTGCTGGGGTACATGGGTAGTATAAGAGATGGATTAGTGTGACTGCTGAGATGCTGCAGTCTGTGTAGTCGTCTTGAGACATTTGGCTTGTATATCACAATGTTCGAAACTGTGAAGGGTCGAGTGCTGTTTCGCTTGATGCGATTTAGCTGTGGAGTGGTGAGTTCGATGGCGAAATTTCCTGACTGGATGAGTACTGACAAGTATTAGTCATTCATGCTTTACGGGTAAGACTGGACGAGACTGAGGCACGATGGTCATGTCACTCACCACCATAACAGCTACGATGCCGGCGTCCTTGGAGGCATCCAGGATACGGAGCCATTCCGGCGGGCAATGGGCGTAAGTACTTCCAAAATATCTTCCTGTATCATACTAACCACCCCAGTATCCCACTGGTACCTACATCATCCCCATGATCGCATCCTCCTACACCCTCGCCGCAACCGTGTGCTGCCTCTTCGTCTCTATCGTCGGCATGCCCCTAGGTCGACGCAACATCATCCTCCTCGGCAACCTATGCGTGATCGTCGGAGCATCGCTCCAAGCCTCAGCCTGGAGCGTACCACACATGATCATCGGCCGCCTGATGTGCGGCTTCGGCATCGGCTTCATATCATGCACAGTACCAACATACATGGCCGAGATGTCGACCGAAGTCGCCCAGCGAGGTCCTGAAGTTGCATTCTCATGCGCCCTTCTCATCAGCGGCATTCCCCTCGCGTACTGGATCGACTTCGGCTTCACGCGCATGACGAACCAGATAAGCTGGCGCTTCCCGATCGGATTCCAGGCTTTTTTTGCGATTATGTCCGGGGCTGTCATGCTGTTTCTGCCGGATACGCCGAGGTGGTACTATGCGAAGGGGCGCGGCGCGGAGGGCGATGATGTGCTGGCTAGGCTTTTTGACAAGGGTCTTGAGCATCCGGATGTGCAGGCTATGAGGCATGATATCTTGAGCACTATCGAGCTCGAGTCGGAAGAGAAGAATAAATTCAGCATTGCGAGCCTGTTTTGGGATACCAGCGATTTGAGGGTTGGTAGGAGGATTCGTATATCCTTTATGATTTTGTCGCTGCAGCAGATGATGGGTAAGGCATTTCCGACTTCTTCTTCCCAACTTACATATTGATCTGCTCCAGGTATAAACTTGTCCGTATACTACTCCACCAGTATATTCCGAAACGTCGGGCTTTCTGCTTTCCTGGCTCAACTCCTCGCCGCGGTCATGAACACCATGTTCGCAATTGGCACGTACCCGTTACCTCCAACGATTGAGCGTTTCGGTCGCCAGCGCATCATGTTCTGGTCCGCTCTCGTTTGCGCACTGTTCATGACTACTTTCGTTGTCCTGATCGGACTACCGAATCCTACTGTGAGCACGCAGTGGGCGGCTGCAGCTCTGATTTGTTTGTGGAATATGGTCTTTGGATACGGCTGGATTGGTGTACCGTGGCTGTATGGACCCGAGGTGCGTTTCACACTTCTTTCTCCGTCTTTTGCTCTCAGCTTATCCCACTGACCGCTCCAGATCGCACCTCTCAAGCACCGCCATGTTGGTGGAGCAGCGGGCGCTTTTGGCGAGTGGCTCTTCAGCTTTCTGACCGTGTTTGCCGGAGGTATTGCGCTGCAAAACATTGGCTGGAAAATATGGCTCTGGATGCTGGCTGCTAACTGGGTTGCTATGCCGTTTGTGTGGTTCCTTTGTCCTGAGACTACTGGTAAGAGTCTGGAGCATATTGATCTGCTGTTTGCGCAGCCACATGTACGGGAAAGGCTTTTGGCGGAGCAAAGTTTAGGTAGCAGTGAAGACGAGAAGAAGGAGCGGGGTGGGGATGGGAGTGTGAGGATAGAGCAGGTAGTTTAGATGCGGGGCATCGAAATCTGTCTGCATGACAGCGTTCAATATTTGAAGTGATATTGGAAGAAGGAGAAGGTGGCTCGAAGAGCATGGTCAGGGGATCGTAGTGATTGAACACCAATAAATGCTGAGGCCAAGTTGCGACCGCAATTTGTGATGCGCACTGGCGGCACGAGGCTCGCAAGGTGTCTCGTGATTGCATCTCAATTGCGACAGAAATTCTAGGGATACATTGGATATTGGTTATTGGACATGTGGTAAAGCAGTAGATCTCGGCGCATCGAGAGTGATGGCCCGAGGCGTCTTTCTGGTGGGGCGTTAGATTCACCGGGGGTGCCGGTCGGCGGTCGCTGACGCAAAGCTAGGATCCGCGTCGCGCAGTCGAGCATCCTTCTTGCGCGCACACAGAATCCTCCATCTCTCCCGCGACTCTTTTTGCCCATGGTTTCTGTTCTGATATACTGTATATGTCGTGATTGGTGCTACTTCTGATATGCGCTGATCCCGGTTGTTTGGAGTTGTATTTTGGACGCCACTACTCTTGCGCAAATGTTCGCCTCGACTTCAATAGGTGCATTATCTCCTTTTCAAGCTGTGCTCATCTATGGTAGAGTCGTGACTACTACGAGGAATGTAGACTTGCTAATCAGGCATGGTATCAATGCGTGTAGCGTAGAGCGCAAGCTACCATAGGTACCGTCAGGAGTTTCGCGGAAGACGCAAGCGCAACATCCGTCGCATCCATCTCGAGAACACCTTCCGCAGAACTTTGCAGCCGGACTGTAATCGTACGAACGAGATATAGCGAGCGTACATGCTTCTACGATCACATGAGCAATCCCTCGTGTGGTCGCTGAAGCGGAGGCATACTTGATGCAGGGCGTGGCGGACGTGAGAGGCATACCGCTCGGCGGGCGCAGAGCTGGGAGGCATACCGATGGACTGTGGTGGCCACCGAGCGACGTTATGCGTAGCTCCGTGATTCGAACATCACTACTCTCTCACAATACTGTAATTACGAGTCTTTGACTCTTGGTTGTCCTGCTAGTTCCATAGCTCGTACTGCAATGTTGGAATACTCCTCCATCTTTACCCATGGCCAGTCAACACAACTCTTCTACATCTTTTAGTGTCCTTTCGGCGGCTCGGTGTAACTCTTTCAACGTCGTGCCATGATCTTCACTCTGTGTGGACAGCGTGTGTAGCTAAGCTTGCGGTATGTCGGCAGGCCCTTCACGGCTACGATTCTACCCACTCGGCGTTCAAGCCCACATATGTGGTGTAGGAGAAAGAAAATGCCAATTACTACTACCTCTACCTTCGAGGCTGAAAAGTCCACTTCAAACACCCCGTTCAACGCCGCGCAAACAAAACCTTGGAAGCGACCGGAACAACCTATTACGACGTACCACAAGCATCGACAATGCCTCAAACACCACTCGCCAAACTTTTGATAACTGTAACAGCATTGCGTACAACCAAGTCGATGACAAATGGACAATGATAAAGAACATCGGCTCCTACAAGACATCCGTGGCCATGTTGTCGACTGGGATCAGATCATACGCCGGCACCCAAGCTCCAGCCTCCGCCACATCTGCTTTGACCGTCTCTGTACGGACGGGCGGAAGAAGCCTTGTCTCGTTGGTTGCTGCTAGGCCTCGCGCCATCATGAAAGCCTGATCAACCTCGGAGAGGTTGTGGAAGACATCGGAAGCCTCACCGCCCTCCACTACGACACGGTGGTGGCTATTGTCGCTACGATGGGAGGAGTGAGCGTGCTCTTGACTCGCGCGTCCAGTCAAGTGGTCAAATTCGTGGAGCTGGGTGTCGCCAACGTTGTCGTCACAAGCTTCGCGACACACAACAGTAAGCCCATAGCTGTCAAAGGTTGCGGGCAACTCGATCTAGAGTGCGCAAGCAAAGACAGTGCGATATGATGAGCTAACGAAACAGAACTCACCCGTCTCGTCATCTTCATCCTCAGCGGCAGAGGCAGCTTCCGTCGCAGTCACTGTGATGTTCGTTTGCACAGGCGGCGCAGCAGTCGTAACATCTGCATTGTTGACGAGTACTTCGACTCTCCTGCCCAAATAAATCGGGATGACGATGATCGCGTAGCCGATGGCATTCGTTAGGGGGCTTGTTCGACGAGCTCCCATGCCGGTCTGCAGCGGAGCGCTCACTGGTCCTGTCAACGTCGTTAGCATTCACTAGCACTCGAAACATACGACAACGCCGCGTGCGCATTGTAGCAGACATGGCTACAGGGCTTCCTTACCAACGTAACCGGACATGCTTGTGGTCGATGGCTGCTCTGCTCCCTGGGTCGCCATCTCGTTCAGTGAGTCTTGCTGCGTTGATGGTGGGTCTGGACTAGAGATCTAATATGATCGGGCATGTATTCTCGATGACACCAGTATGCAGATCAATAGCTACCAAGTCGGACGCTGATGGTTATTCCGCTACAATCGCTGCTGCGGGTTGGCGAGGTGCGCCTGCAGTCGTAGGTCCCGCGGCGCCATGACTGGCACATTAACCAATCGACGCGACTTGCATGCAGCCCGACACACAGCGAACTCGCAATCAGTCATCAAAGACTGCTGGGTGCTTCACTGCATATTTTAAGGTATGTCTTGACTGATGAAAGCCACGGTCAAGATCGCAAAAGCTTTGCGCAGTACGTACTGCCCTTGACCTCCACATTATGTGCAGATAGACACCAGGACGAAACCCATGTAAAAGGTGCAATTTGGTAGCCTCGCTCTATGACAAGTATGTTAATCAGCGATTTATGGTGGCGGTGGCGAATTGGGGGCCTGTAATCCAATGGCAACGTGTCACTGTCGTACTGATGGCACCCAACCTTCGTAGGTACGATAGATGGGATAGATGCGTGCCAATACCAAATTTAGTGTGATTCCGACGTATAATCTGCGCCGAAGCGAGTTCTGGTCCACATAAAGCATGATTTCTGGATTGCTTACACGGCTGGATTGATTTGAAGCTTACGACATACGAGAGTGCATGTGACGGTGGCTTGCCAAGGCCAACAACCGAAGAAGCCCTTCGGGGCTGTGATCGTGAACCTCTGTGGAAATACAGCATATACCACGTCGACAACGCTCACGTCCACATGAGCTTGCGTTAGAGCCTTGCTATCAATGAGATACGCTCGATTCTGTCGTATAGAACGATTCTGTAGTGCATCCCATACTCGCCGAAGCCTCTGCTAACTCGCCGCTAGCGTGATGAAAGACGACCATGCAAGCGACGCTTTCCTCGACGAAACGTTTTCCTCTTGCGAGGTCGAACAACCCGGTCACTACTTCGAGACAGCGGAGGAATTATGGGGGGCTTCTGCAGACAATGGGAATACACAATATCAGGCTCTGGAGGGCTGGCTACCTGGACTGCACGAAGAGCAGTACTCGCTTCATGGATCCAGTCCTGAAGCGACGTATTTCATGATGTACGACGCGGAGCCATCTAAATACATTGTTGATGATATGCAACCGAGCGTTTGGGATGTTGGTACTTCAAGTTCTGGCGACATGGACCTGGTCGCGCCGTGGTCGTCCTTGAACACGCGTCCCATGCAAAGGACGCCTTCTTTACACGCATTATCCGTCTCCAGTGTACCTACTTCTACATGCTCAACAGACAACGAAACTATTATGTGCGAGTCTCCAGGCTGTCGTGCATCTTTCGCGGGAAAGCACAGACGAGGGACTCTGGGACGACATCGAAGGCTAAAGCACCGGGGTTTGGTTCCTCAAGAGTACAACTGCGAGCTCGACGGATGTGGGAAGCGATTCCAAAGGAAAGATTCGCGGGAGAAACATTATAGAAGACATCATCCACATATGGCACCTAGTACTGTCACCCCGGTTGGAGCACACCGAGCACGACATTCCATTGTCGATGGAGAGGAAAATTCTCGCGGCCTAGAAGGCATGCACACATCAGACATGGCGACTGACACATACCTGGCCAGTTACACAGACTTGTCTCTGGTGGAAATATTCAATGGGCCTGAAAGTCTAGCATTGTACGGGCCATCTGTAATCGACCTCAATGTTGATTCTGATCGGACCTCTGGGGCTCTGTCAATTGATTTCCGCTCAAAAAGATCCCCAGAGACTTCTGAGATCTCGGGCTTCGTTGAAGACGAGGGACCAGGAGTTACGAAAGACAAACGGAATTGCTGCTCTCAATGCGGAAACACGTTTCAACGTCTAGCCGATTTGCGAAGGCACATGCAACAGCACGAGGAACCATCATGGACTTGCGAGGTTCTAGGCTGTGAAAGAAATTTTCGTCGAATCGACAAATTAAGGGATCACGTACGTCAAGCGCACAACGGCAATGTTGCTACAGAAGAGGGCTGTCCAGTAATTGAGGTACCTCCAGAGGCCATCGAGACATCATCTACATGTCCTTACCCATCTTGTGATCTTGTGTTTAAACGGCAATCGCTTTTAAATCAGCACGTTGCAAGAAAGCATGTTCGACGACATCACTGCGACGAGTGTGAGATGGCATTCAATTTGAAAGCCGACCTTGAGAGACATAAAAAGGCACGCCACAACTCGGCAGCCGAAGCTTTCTTCAAGTGCTCAGAAGCAGATTGTTCTTTGACTTTTACACGTCAAGATAATCTCCAGCGTCACTTGAGGCGAATCCATGGCTGCGAAGATGCTTCACATACGGTACTCGTAGGGTCGGGCACAGCAAGTGGAGAATGGCAGAAAGACGAGCTGCACGTAGATCTTGAACAGGCAAACACACCGCTGGGCGCTCGAGCTGTTTGCGCGATTCCTGAGCTACGCTCACTCTAAGCTGTCATCTCCTTTCGAGTTGGGACTTGCTGGGATTTTACAATTCGGGACCACAGTGGGCTCATTATGTGCCCCTGTTTGTGGGCATTCTGGAAAGCAGTGCGATCGTATTGCACTACTCGCAGGGCTGCTTCGTGGATACTACATATGAGGTATGATCATGTACAAGGCTCTTTTGAAGAGCCATCTATGTGGTTCTCTAAGCTCTGTAGCATGGGTCCAGGGCAGAATGCACCTTGTGATGACAAAAGGTGCATCTGGGGGGCAACTTGCGGTGTCTTACTTGTGTTCCGAGCAGAGCATGGCCCAAATTGGACCGTTCTATGTTTTGCCGGGCAATGCGTCGACGTTGTTATCACGGCGAAATGTCATGGGCTACGCAATGTGCTGCATAAACTCATGCCGATTTTGTCGACCAGCACTGCATGCATTATGCAGAATTCAAGAATATTCACTGAGCAAAGACCTAAGATCTGTTGCGACAACCAGTAGCTTGAAATCATCAATTCTGGCTAGTTGTTCCAAGCTGAAAATTTCATAATCTCGCAGTCTAATCACATTTACCCTCCGAGTTTCCAGCTAGATCAACCTACTCAAGAAAGTTGTTTTCAAATGTTTGAGACAACTAGTATTGTGCCACGTCTTTACTCCAAGAAAGCCCAGGCGGCAACGGAAGATTGACATTTTGTTTCAATGTCAACACCTAACCTTGAGGGCTGCGTCTTCATTAGTAGTCAAGAGCTACTCCTGTCGACAAGATCAGGGATTCGTCCCACTGTCTACCGGAGCCCTCTTCGTCTAGCTCCGCCGCAGCTTTCTTGCTCCGGAGAGACTCGAGTACAATGCCTATAAGCTGTTAGTAAGGAGCAAATATCGATGAAGCGGGTGTGCTTTACTAGAATGTTGTCAGGCGTAGGGGTTGAGGAGAATCATGATGTATTGGGCTATGGGAGAGCGAGGCCTATGTACTGAAGGGAGCACACACTAGTCCTAATGGGGAAGTGCATGAGAGCAAACATGTGGTGTAACCTGGTTCATCACTCACGCGCCAGGGGATAAGCCCTATGGCCGACAAATGTGATGGTTCACAGGCATCGAACGACAGGTAATGATCTAACGCCTTAAGATCATACTCTAGCAAGCATCGTTCCAGTCTTCATACGTGTAGCTGACGTACAGTTCCACGCCAATAGACTTCATGGCAGCCAGGACCGGGTGCGGATACGATACGTAAGCGAGGATCTCGTAGCTGTCGCCGTACTCGCCTAAGCAATCAACTTCCACCTTCGTCAAGACCGGAAGCTCGTTGCGAAAGTGCGGGATGCGTGCAAGCCAGTCGTAAATCTCGATGCGAGGGAAGAACAGGGTCAGGGATTTCAGAGTCGTAGGGAGCAGCTGCGGAGGGGGAGGTGTGATGTGCGACCACTGGGGATCCCTCAGCCCAAATAGACATTGGGAGTCGACCCAAAGGTTCTCGAGAGCCTTGAAGTCCTTGAAACCTACACATGGGGTGACAAATTTGAGATACTCATATGAGCGAAGGTCCACGCTCCCGCACATTCATGGAACCATGAAGAAGTGTCCGAAGACTTGACATTATGGGCTTCAACAGTCGCAGTAGCTCTTCGAAATCGCCTCGCTCGTTTGGACCAAGCTGTCCTTCCGCAACGAAGTGACGATCGTAATCAGTGTCGTGGATCGTCAGATACAGACACTCCAGGGCAGGGAAATATGCGAGAAATCGCTGAAGTGGCTCGACTTGACCCGCGGTCGGGTTGAGGGTAGACGACTGACTGGAAAGGCTCAAATGCTTCGTCGACAGGTTGACTTCGTCCGATGCGGTGTCCTGCAGGATCTTGCAGGGCCGTTCAAGGTCTATATACGCCAGCTTGGGAGACTTTGCCAGGGCCCAGTGGAACTCGTCGCCAAATCATGGCGGCACCACGAGATGCACAGTGCTTGTATCAAACCCACTAAAGAGGCGTCCCAATGCGCCCTTGATCAACGCTGCTTCAGGCATGAGGTCTTCCACAATTTTGTCGGAGAAGCTGTATGGACGATAGTACGGCTTGCGATGAACTAGGTTCATTTTCAGCGCTTCCAAGTTCGAGAGGCGTGGCAAGGGCATGCCGGCAACACACGTCTCCTCTATCGTGGCACTGACCGCCGACCTGAAAGGGCTGTGACCGGGTAGAATATTTGCGCCAGCGACTACGATGCTGAGCTCTCGGTCTTGAACAGTGATGTCCATTACCTGAATCTTATCGGCAAGATCCTGGCGGTGCGACAACGTCCAGCAAAGAGGCCAAAGCTCCTTCCCTCGAGCATCTTCCCTGTAACGAGATCGCTCATATGGGATAAGCACATGCGGATATAGAAGTCGCTTGGCAAGTGCGCAGAGGGTCGGGTGTATTCGGGCAACAGCGGGGAGGTCGCGCAGACCTAGACATTCCGTGATGGTCTCTAGGAGCTCCACTGGGAGTTGTCCAAGCAAATTCTGCTCGAAAGGCTTTCGAATATCTGCCACTTCGATGTCGTCGAGTTCTAGCATGCGGGCTGCCGAGTTCGCAGTGGGCGGAGTCGCCACGTTGACTCCTCAAGAGTTGACTGCGGATGTGCAGCGGAGGTGAGAAGAGATACACACGGCGAATGAAGACTGCACAACTGACAGAGACTCACCGCTAGCACCGAACATTGGGATTGGCATCACAGGAGCGGCTATCGGTGATGGTCAGTGCGGAGACTCTTTCATTCGTCTTCAAAATCTTGCGATAGGAAAGCTACTGGCTCGGTTTATACGCTCGTACGCAGTTCACTACACTCCTCTTCGTAAGAGGATTGTCTTGTCACATATTTGGCAAAAGTAACTCGAGAGATTGGTAGGCTTGATTGTGATAATAATAACGAGGTGTTGGTACGGAAGCAAGGATCCAAGAACAACAGTCGTTGACTCGAGATTAACTTAACGAGAGCTACCCATACTTTTCATGAGTAAAACACTTCAAAGTCAGGCGCACCTTATCTTTGCATCATTCTCGTTCAACTCACACACTCCAGTCCTCCACGTAACTGTTTCAAAGGCCCAGTGTCATTAATTGGAAGAAGTTCTCTCTTCGTTTGTCCGTACCATTTAAACAAGATCGGCTTCATAACATGTGGTAGATGTTCGATAGCAAGAGCTGAGGGACACAGCAACAAAAATTACAGTGCTTGTCCTCAGGGTCTGCTGCGCTCCGATTCGAAATCAATTCCTGTACTTTGTAAATATACATGTGACTTCCACATATGGGGTCAGTGCGGAGATGGCTTACCAACACAAGGAATTCCAAACGAAGTATATAAAAGTAGCCACTGGCTAGGCACCGCCAGTGAGTTCACAGTGAGTAGCGACTTGGAGGCTGCAGTAAGCACGCCTAGCTTTCGCTGACGTCCTTTCACACATTCTATAGACTGAGCGATTCGGACCTCGGAATTCATCTTAAGGAGTGTTTAGTGCACTCGAAAAAAGCTGTACCAATGTCCTTTTATATTTGCTAATTCCTGGCTCATCTGACATTACCTGGACATTGCTTGTCAAGCGAATTAGTGTATATGTTTTTGTTTTACGAACACAGTCTCGCGATCTCGACGCCGAGGTCGAAGTGTGCACCTGGATTAAGTTACACAAATTGTATTTCACAAAGCCGGCGCTGGAATCTAAATGTTATTTTAGATGTGCGCAGCAGTTTGAGCGAAGAATGAAGTTAATAGTGATATAACTATAATCGTGTCCGTACAAAGTTCGTCAATAATAGTTCTACGGTTGAGGACACATTTGCACGTTCGTGATGTATGGAAGACTATATCGATGCTGCACACTTGCCACCACTCTTCAGACTTCTAGCTTATCTCTACTGCTATGACACGTCCCTGATAATGCCTATGACGACCTAGTAAACCACCTAGCTCTGACTACAACACATATCCCAAGGAATGCTTCACCCTGTTCCGCCTTACACTTTCTCAACGTCGTTTTGATCGGTAGATGGTGCCACTTCCGTCGAAGGCGTCAAGACGTAATGCCACTGAGTACTGCGGCGTTCGTCGTCAGGCTGAGTAGCTGCTTGCTTGCTACGATCTTAGCTGAGCTCGATGCCTATGGATTGTTAGCTACCTAAGTCACGTTCTGAAACAGTGGCAGAGAGCTAGCTTACCGACACACGGACTTCCAAACGAATCCAGAGATGGCAACATGTCCAGCGTCTCCAAACCATAATCTCGGCTGTCGTAGGTTTCCACCTCACAAGAACGTTTTTTCTGTCTGCATCAAGTGTGAGCAACGATGAGCAAGAATGATGTCGAGCGTACACTTACTATCAAGTCTCGGATGCATCCCGCAGGGTACACGTTGTAGACGGGCGCGCGTCCTCACTCCTACTTGCCTCTACCCTGTTGGGGTATCTCAAGGATGATTCCAGCATTTTCCAACGCTTCCCAAACGGCTAAACGACCAAATGCGATGGCTGACTCCAGTTCTGTATTGCTTAGCCACTCTCGATAGCGCAGCAAAATACACTTCAGGTTAGGCAGCTCATGCCGACAATCCTCGAGCTGATAGAGCCATTCGTACACCCGGAGGGTGGGATGATCGATTAGTAGTAGTTCCAAGGCTGTAGGAAGCATGTCCCGAGGTGACGACAGGAAGTTCGGTACGGTTTGGTCGCATAGACAACTGTGCGTGATTCGTAGTACCTTAAGAGACGAGAATTGACGGAAATTCTGTGCAGAATCTGGCAAGTCCAGCCAGCCAAGAGCGGTACGCGAGATTCCAGCTACGCTGAGATCAAGCTCGATCAGAGACGGGGTCGCTGAATTCATAACAGCGATCAGGATTTCATAGCTTCCATTCCAAGAGGTATCAAGAAAACTGCGGTTGAGAGAGGAGGCATCGATGTCTTCGTCGTGATCTTGAATTCGCACCCGAAGGACTTTCAGGGATGGTAGACGTCGGAGAAAAGCGGAGACACTCGTCGAGACACCGTACCATGCGGATATCGCAGCAGAACGCAGGTTCATGTCCAATTCCTTAATGGACGTGCTGACCTCGATCAGACTCTCTTCTCCGAGAAATTCGCATAGACGTCAAAGTTTGAGGTATTCCAAGAAGGGCGATTTGATAAGCAGCCAGTGGAACTCGGAGCCGTGCCATGACAGACGCTTCACTTTGTGCAGTCCTGGGAGCCCAGTGAGAAGCTCCCGGTTAGGGGTACTTCGTAAGCCAGGATAAAGCGCTTCCATTGGCTTTCGCATCATTGGAAGCCTTCCCGAACTAGATTCGGCGACTGTATCGGCATCCATCATGAACAGCGTGAGGTTCTCAAGATTCGGCATGAGTGACAAGATTGCACCAGCGAGATTTGCCCCTGTGGTAACACATTGGAAGCAAGTCGTCAACGGTTCACCATGGGCGAGGATGTCAGAAGTGAGGATTTCAACCTGGCAGGCCCAGTCGAACAGCAGCAGATCGAGACTGTGGGTCCTCTGTGCCAGGTGTGGCTTTTGGGTAAGTGTACGGTACAGGTCCATACCGGGGTACGCTCAGGCAGAGCATGCTGATAGTCTGCCTCTCTACTTGTAGAACCTATTACGATTGTTTCGTAGAGTGATCGCGCAGCCACGTCGCGGAAACCTGTGCAGACTCGAGCGAGTGTGGCGAGATCGTGACATGGTAGGCTCTGGGCCACCATCTGCAACAACTCAGTCGGAGACTGCCGAGTCCGGTATCGATGAAAGGTACAAGGTTCAGGGAAATGCCACCGGAAAGGTCTGTGGCGGTGGACGCTGGTGTCGAGCGGGCTTCGGCGGGGCATATGAAAAGCGCCATGGTTGTGAGAAGACGCGTGGGTTAGAGAGAGCGAAGGGAGCCTGGAGACGCGAGCAGTGTGGTAAGTCTGTAATTTGTGCTCGCATAAAAGTGGGGACAGTCGGTGGTACCTGGCTGGGTGCCGATTTCCCCCACATTCTCACAAAGTGAAGTGAAGTGAAGGCAAGAAGCAGGCACCGCAGCCTCCAAAATTCCCCACACTGCCCTCTACCTACTGCAGCCTCTGCAACACTATAACAGCGACACAATACAATAATCATAAGAGACGGAATTGTAGGGAATTTTGCATTCTACATATTGCCTTCCTTGAAAACCTATGTTCGTGCTTTTTTATAGTCGTGAATAGCTAATAAGTAGTAAAGTGTTCCATTGCTGTATTCGGGCCAAGCAGTTGCTTTATAAAATGTCGGAGGAATTGCCCGTGTGCTTCGCACGGGCATTCCTTCGAAATCTGCGGACAGCAGCTGTTAGGCCGAGTAGCGTTGCTCACCCACATGTGCAAAATTGTGATTTTGTAGTACGGCGTTTTTTTTTTTTGCAACAGGGAGCGACTATCACTTAAGATAAAATGAAGAGAGATGTACCGACGGTAGGTGAGATAGATCTCGAGACATGAAACGTCTTCAAAATCATTATGAGAGGTGACGGAGAAAGGAAATGCTTATTGGATAACTGATCAAGAGTAGTTAGTGGTGAGTTGAAATGACAGACAGGTGCAGTTACACGGACTGAGCTCGACTAATTCATACGTGGATCTGGTATCTATACTCACTACGGAATCTCACTGTGACATTCTGGATTCGTACGTCACGAGGCACAAGCACGGTGCTCACTGTTGTGGTGACTGACTACGGCTAGGCTTCAGCATACCACGAATTGCACCAGAAATGCCTGCGATGCCAACAACGACTCTCGAGGCTCAGGTGGGCTACATCCCTATCGCGGCGGAATGTCAGTCTTCCTTCACCGTCTCAAGACAGGTCGGCTGGTCTGGAGCCGAGTCTGCCCCGCGTCAGCCATGGAGTCGGTGATGGTGGAAGCCTGGGGGCGCAGTCTCACACGGAAGAGCCGCGTGCGCGTCTTGCGGCGGACAAGTCGCGATGCGATTGGTTGGAAGGCGGGGCGGTGCCTGTGGCTTTGGCAAACCCAACGACGGATTCAGCGATTGGACCAACGAGGGGGGAACAGCTAGGCATCCACGAATGCACCCACGGCGTGTATATCCACACGCAGCCGGCCATGACGACGACCCTCCAGGCAGTCGCATTTGCTTTATTCCACATGTGTTCGCAGACGCGCACCCTCGCGACGCAGTAATTCCGACTTCCATAGCATCGCGACTGCGACGGCGCGCATCGATACACCGAACATGGAGACCATCAGCCGACTAACACAGCTATATTCCGACACGAAGACGTCCTGCGACGCCGTAGTAGAGCAGGACACGGAGGACACACAGCCCGAGACAAATGCGCTCCACCGCAAGTTCAGGATACAAAAGGACCGGCTCATCACATGGGGCGTGGACTGGAGCGACAACTCCAAGGGCAAGCAGGGTGACATCGACGAGAGCGTGGACCAGGCGGGTCTCACAGAAACAGTGACCAGCGTGCTGGGCACCATCAGGGAGATATCGGACGAGGCTGAGCGGCTGCGCACGGGGGCGCCTAGTGGGAGGTCAGTGGGTGGGGAGAAGAGGCAACGCACATCTGATGCGCCCTCGTGGGCGGCCGCCGACCGGTCACGTTACGAGGACCTGATCAAGGACCTGACCACCTCCATCGACATCCTCTACGACCTGTCCCGAACACGCCGGACCCAGCGAGCATCCTCGAGGAATCCCAGCCCGAACCCCAAGGCTGGCGCAGAGACACCACGGCCGACCACCACTCCCGTCTACCTCTCGGCCGCCTACAGCGCATCCGACCTGACCCTCGTCAATCCCGCCACCTTCCCGCTCAATGCGCAGACCAACTCCGTCGCCCGGTCGCACCTTCCTCCTAAGCTCGACCAGTCAGATCTGATCCTGCCTGAAGAGGAACCGCCGCCATACGAGAGTGTGGGCACGTCTTCGATTCGAGTGATTGCTCGTCTGCGCTCACGGCACAGCTCGACGAACCCCTGGAAGACCGACGGCGGACGCACCACAGAGACACCAGTGCTGGTCGAATACGCAACATACGATGCAACATACCGCTCGACAGGAGTATCACCACCAACAGAACGTCTCGAGAGGCTGTTGTCTATCCTCACTAAGCTGTCAAACAGCCAGAGCTTCCACGGGACCCTGAAGTGCCTGGGCTACTTTGAAGACCATCGGCAGCCACGCTTCGGTCTCGTCTTCGAGCTACCGACTTCCGTATACTCTGGCCCATCTGACTCACACAAGTCAGTCGAGGAGTTGCGACCTGTGACCCTTCTCAGCGTACTCCAAACAGGCTCAAAGTCATTACACAACTCCAATAGCGCAACACCACCTCTCGAGGATCGCTTTCGTCTCGCCTTTACGCTTGCTCTGACATTCAGCAAGATTCATGCCGACCACTTCGTTCATAAAGACATCAACAGCAGCAACATCCTCGTCTTCAAGAAGAGCAAACGCCAGTCAGCCAACACCAGAGCGCTACAGTACACACTGCGGTCTCCTGTCATCTGCTCCTTCGACCTGTTCTCAGAGTACGACATTGAGCCAACCAGCACAATGCCAACACTCAACATTTATCGTCATCCCGAAGACCCCAAGTTCACTGGCGCTCAAGACGCACTGTATGGGCCGCACTTCGACATGTACAGTCTTGGCTTGATTCTGCTTGAGATTGGCTTGTGGCAACCGTTGGGCGACTTGTGGAAGCCGAAGTACACTCTAAACGACTTCAAGCGACGGATAGAAGACGTATATATCCGCAAGCTTGCGTCGAAATGCGGCACTGCTTACATGCAAGTCGTACGCGACTGCTTCTGGGCAGCCGACGGTGCTGAGGGCTACCAAGATCCTTCGCAACTGTACAGTCGTGTCATACTCAGACTCCAGCGATGCTGCATGCTCGACGAGTCAGAGCCTGGCTTTGACGTGAACGAGCACAGGCCTGGTGTCGCACCCATTCAGTCTGCGTCACCATTGAAGCGTAAGAGTGTCAGTCAGCCGCAGATCATATCAGAGGTTCCGTCAAGTCCATCGTACAGGAGTGCCAAGCGATGGGCGCTGGAAAAGGGTTCGCAAGCCCTGGAGCGCACAAAGTCGTTGTCTAAGTCTTCTCCAAAGCCCCAAGAGTCTGGCTTGACAAGAAACTCTTCGCAACGTTCACAGCACTCTATACGGAAGAGTATCTCAGAGAGTCTGCGCATGATGAGCCCGAGAGAAGAATCTTCCGAGATGGAGTGGGAGCATCGTGATCCTCTAGAAGAATCAGGTAAGTCCAATACAGATTACTTTCCACGTTCTACGATCTTAGTCTTTGGACCAACGCTAACAGCAGCTTTAGGCACTCTTGTTGATACGCCACCAAATTCGCAAGATCGCAGTGATGTGGCATCTCTGTCTACGAAAGTCACGGCTGCATCGACCATTCAAAGAGCATGGCGAGCCTCGCGTGCTGAGTCATCAACATCGCACGAGGTCACACTGAAAGGGTACAAAGAAAAAATTACACTGATTCAGAAAGCTTGGCGCGAGAGCAAGCAAAAGCGAACAAACACCATCGAAGCTTTGCTGACGGACGGCATCCGCCACTGGCCCCAGGCCACTCTTGGATATCCGACACCGGAGCCTGAAGCTGTGCGCTCCATCCAACAAAACAGCAGCAGCAACTTCATCACTTCATCCATCCATATCGAGACGAACATGGATCCCATTTCGCGTCCCAAGCTTCGGCTGTTCCCTGCAGCTTTTGCCCCTGCTATCGTTGAAGAATGGCACACTGCGATGCTGCCGCGACTCGAGCGCCTGATCGAGCGAGCACTCAAAGACTCCGACGAGACCATTAGCATCGATCTCGTTGCGCTCGGCGAGACGCAGGAGAAAGCCAAACCCACCATTTTCGTCACCTGCAGTAGTGTCGCAAAGGTAAAGGCTATTCTTTCTCGCCGCTTCCGCTTCGATGAAAACGTTTTCGATCTCAAAGTGCGTCGCGGTAAGATTCGACGTTCTAAGATGAGCCGCTCAACACGCAGAGTACATCCGCCTCATCGCTCGATGATGAACACAGACAACTGTGGAGGCGATGTTGCTGTCATGAATCCATATCATCAGCAACGCCCGCTGTGCGGAGCGTCTATCGGTGCCTTCAACAACGACGAGCACTTACCGCCGGTCTCGTTCGGCGGCGTCATTCTCGTGGACGATGAGCCAGTCGGCATGACTGTGCATCACTTGCTCGATGCTCCATCAGATGATGAGAGCGATGACGGTGCAGATCTAGACAGCCCCTACTCCAACGACCCAGTCCTTTCCAGCGCAACCGGCAGCAACAATCCATGGCTAATGGGTATGGGCGGCCAACCCGGCCTCGAACTCTCCTCTGATGAGCCGGCCCCAATGTGGGATCTCGAGCTCTCGGACGATGAAGACGATCTGAAAAGCGACGCCTCTGATGATGCCGACTCGTACGACTTCTCCGACAGCGAATTCGGCTCCGACGACGAGTCCCCACCCGAAATGATCTCCTCCCGTAGCACAACCGGTGACATAGACGGCATCCTCCCCGGCACACGCAACGACATCAAAATTACCCAGCCGGCCATCGACGACGTGGACGAGTCCTTCTTCCCAAACGATGATGACCGCGACGAAGATCACCTTGAGTCCCACGAGCTCGGCTACGTGCACGCCTCGTCTGGTATCCGCCGCTGGACGCGCGCCGGCATCACCCACGAAATCGACTGGGCATTGCTCAAGCTCAACGAATCACGCCTCCAGCCATATAACATCTGCCAAGGGGGCCGTCGCTTCTGCTTCGGCGCCATGAAGCCCGACCAACAAGAAATCGCCTCCAAGCTGCACTTACCCATCGACCGCCGGCACTACGCACCGCAGGAAGACGAGTACCCCAACGGCGTCGCTAAAGCAGATGAACTCGGCGGCATGAACGTGCATTGCTTCGGGCGCACAACAGGCTTACAAGGCGGCATGATCAGTCCCGCCATGAGTTCCGTGCGTATATACCGCCGCAAAACATTCAGTCGTAGCTGGAGCGTCGCTGGTGGTTTCGGCGTCGGAGGTGATTCCGGCGCATGGATTGTGCAAAACGGAACGCATCGCGTCGTGGGACACGTACTCGCATGGTGTCAGCGGAACCACATCGCGTACCTATGCCCAATGGAAGTCCTCCTCGAAGACATCAAGCGCACGCTCGGCGCCCAACGCATCTACCTCCCCGGATCCGCGGAACAAAACCGCCACAGAGCCAGACGTGTAGCCGACGTCTCGGATCTAGAAGAGCGCGTGCACGGTCTGGGTATCCACGATTCTGCCGTCGATATGCGGTCTACACTGAGTACGGCGCCGCCGAGCAGTTCGTCGCCGGGCGTGTGGATGAATGCGGCGAGGATTAATTTTCCGCCGATGAACGCTGTGGGTGGGGCGGAGAGCGATAAGGAGAATTTGCCGGCGTTGAGGAGTCGGATTGTTGGGGTTAAGGAGAGGGGTGGGGGGTTGGAGATGGCGGTTGTGCCGTAGGGAGTGAGGGCGTTTTTGGGAATATGGGTATACCCCTTGATGTGTTGTTGGCTCTGGATCGTGGTTGATGTTGTATGAATGATATGAGTAATTTCTGCATTGAGGTCCCGATTGTGCTGTATGTGCTTTGTCTGAATGTCGCGTCTGTGGTAAGGTGGGAGTGAGGCCGTACAAGTTTACCAAGTCGTTCGTCATCTCTTGGGCCATCAGCGGTCTTTCGTGATCAGAATTGAGATGTACGAGTGCATGTACAAATTTTCACGAGATAGTGTGTATTTCCACCACCATGTGCTGAGCAAGTCTATCTCGTGAGGTTTGGAAAAGCTACATACATGGGCTCGGATATATTGGGCAAAGCAGTGACAGCATTTGAGGTTACGACATTAATATCGCGCTTTGAACAGTTTTTTACAGTACATCAGACTTGAAGGCAAAAGTCCTGCCTGAAAAAGCAAAAACTTCCCCTTTTCGAAGCATAAGTGTAGTGGTCGGTAACTAAGGAAATCTCCGATGACTTGATGACTGGAAAACGACGCGCGTTTGCTAGAAGTAGCAAGCAGAAAAGTTTGCCGCGATAGTGTTTGAGTTAATTAATGCGATCATGAGGTATAGTAAGCGCGATCATGAACTGTGAAAATGGAGGTGAAAGCATGAGAGCGGCTTGCTTTCATTCAATGGAGACAATGATGTCATTGTACCGCGCAACGTTCGGCCTCCACGGGACGCGATCAGAACTATCTATAAACCCACGGAAGACTCACAACACATACTACACGCAAGATACCCAAATCTCGCCCATCCCACCTCCAATCACACAGCGAGAATGCCAACCTACGCCATCCTCGGCGCGACCGGCCAAACCGGTACCCAGATCGTCAAATATCTCCTCCCAACCACCAACCACCTCAACATCTACGTCCGCTCACAAGCCAAACTCATCTCCCAATTCCCAGAAATCGACAACGCCGAAAACGTAACACTCTTCGTTGGCGAGCTACACAACACCACCATACTCAACGAATGCATCGCAAACGCAGACGTCATACTGTCCACAGTCGCACAGAACAGAAACGAGCCTGGCTGCTCCATAGCGCAGAGATCCGCCTTCGCTATCATCCAAGCTCTAGAGTCGAAACGGAGCGCTGGAAAGTGCCCGACTGTCGTATTCCTCGCTTCGGGGGCGATTGACCCACATAATCCGCATCGCAATGAATTGTCTTACAGGTTCATACACTGGGTTCTACACCACATCTACGACGATCTCGAAGCAGCAGTCAGATTGTTCCAGGTCAATCCGTGGATTCCGCTTGTTATAGCATGCGCAAGTGGTTTGATACACCAGGATACTCCGCACTCTGTCGAGCTGACTACCGATATCACTAAGGCTAGCCAATTGCAGTCGTATTCGGATCTGGCTAAGGGGATGATTGACATGGGCAAACAGGGCGAGGTGGTGCATGGCAATTATGTGTCTATGATTGTGAATGAGGGGAAGCCTATTGGTGGGAACCCGGCGGCGCTGTTGAGATATTTGCTGCCTAATCTTCTGGCTTCGGTGTGTCCGCCGCTGTGGTGGTTGGGCAAGGACTTGTGGCCTGCTTGAGATAAGAGTTGCGCGGCGGAGTCATCTCATGCTGAACTGAGGAGTTGTGGGCAAAATTGAGTGCGAGGCCGACCTAAATGGACTTGGGTTTCATTAATGTGACCAGGGGAATTCCGACTCTTTTTTATATGCGCCCTCTACCGAGATCGTACGAGCAACTCCTCAATGCCACTCCCGTTCGAACAGCATCGATGCCCGCGCCGCTTGACAGCCCTCGACATCTCTCGACATTCCGTCGACCCCCTTATATACTCGGTGTTCGAGTCTCCACGCTGCACCACGCTCTAAAATACCAACAATATATATCCCGTGGTGCTTTTCGTCTCATACGTTCGGATGAGACAACATTATAGGTTCGAGCGGTTGCCAGTTGTCGACACATCCGAGGGCTGTTCCTACGATGACTATGGACGGAAGAGAAGGCTATAGATATATGAGTCTGGTTACGAGGTACGGAGGTGAATGAAGTTGCACATGACCCAGCTCGTGCTGTTTGCAAAAGCAATTTGCTGATATCGGTGTAGCGTATCACGTTACCATGAACAACGGGGGGGCATTCACGGCGCTGACTATACATTATCGGCATGTCAAACTGGCATTATGCAAAGCTAGGCAGTGATTCGAAGCTCACCTTTTCTCTCAACAGACCTCCAGCTGTCGCTACCGTCACCCTAGCCCCTCATCCACAAAGGTCAACTCGATAGAGCAATCACTTTCTATCCAAGTTAGCCGACCAAGCGCTCGAGGCCATCCGTTTTCTATATCCAATCTTCCTTATCTTCCTCTCCATCATGGCCGAATGGGACTTCTCCTCTCGTCGCGATAGTGCGTCTCCGCGTGGGGTGCGTCTGGGACGTAGCGATAATCGAGCGACGACCCTCATACGACGACATATCGAGCCTGCCCCCGTGCCAACGTCTTTCCCCTCTTGGACGATCGGAGTATTAAAGGCGACAACAATGCCTGGCTCAGACGCTCCTTGGAGTCTGAGATCTTCAAGACGACTCGAGACATTATTAAGAAACACACAGGAATCAATGTGGAATGGGCCGTTGCAGCGGGCGTTGCCATACACTCGTGCAAGGAGCGCCTACCAAAGATGATGACTGACACGCTTGAGCACGTAAAGTCACAGGCTACGAGCTCCATCACCATCGACAGCTCCGACAGCGCCATCCAGATCACCATCATACGTTACATGCGAGCGCAATCCGTATCGGCCGCCAACGAAGACGAAGACGGCGAAGGCGAATTCGCAACGCCAAGTACCCCATGGCTGAAGTTACATGGTCAGCATGACAACCTTGACTCGGATGGCACCTTGAGTCCGGTTCCAGGCAGTCTTGAGCGCTTCTTCTGGTATGAAAAGACTCTTTTCATGCTAAACATACCAGCCGACCAAGATGCGCAGCAGTCAAACAACAACTCCGACGATTATACATGCGTTAAGATGACTGTGCGGTGTTTTGGTCACTCCAACGTGGCGATCAACAACTTCATCGAATTCATCAAGAAGGAAACCGAGACTAGCACAACACTCAACGTCTATATGGTGGCGATCGACGCTCCTAGTGTGATCGAGACGCGTGACAAGCGGTCAATGTCAACAATCGATATGGAACCGAAAATGCGTGATAAGATCACACAAGTAGTGTCCGACTTCTTCCATCCCGGCACTCGTAAGGCATGCAAGGCTTCTGGCGCTCCTTATCGCATGGGTTTTCTTCTCTCCGAACCACCAGGCACTAGCAAAACCAGCCTTTCTGTTGCAATCGCCTCGCACGTAAGTGTTCCTCTAATACTCATCAACTTGCAGGGTATGGACGACCGGGACCTAGCCGAGGCCTTTGCCGGGCTGCCTTATCACTGCGTGATACTACTCGAAGACATAGATGCATCTTCGGCGGACGTCCGCGAAAGGAAAAAGTTCACGAGTCGATCTGACGATCTCAGCCATGCACAGGATGAGCCGACCGAAATTGAGAGTGCAGACCTGGCATTCGCGAGGAACGGCCTCGAGGGTGCTTTGGAGAAAGGCTTCTCCATGCTACGTCAGCAGCAAGAGACGGCCTTAACGCTCATGCGTGAGGATCAGAAAACATCAAATCGCGAACTTGTTGGCATGCTTAAACAGTGCTTGGACGCGAAGGTGCTATCCAGACCCAACATGGTTCCCGCCGAACCAAAACCTACTCAGCCCAAGAAAATCACAATGAGCGGCCTCCTGAACGTTATAGACGGCGCTGCATCTATCGAGGGCCGGCTACTCATCATGACGTCTAACCATCCGGACGATTTAGACGAAGCCCTTGCGCGACTGGGGCACTGCGACCATCGGTTTCCGTATCGGATACGCTACGAAAGTCAGCGCTGAGCAGACTTTCAACCGTATCTTTGGCACAGATCCGCGAAAAATCCACAAGCTGACTGCGATCAACCGCCTCGCTGAAGCTTTCAAGGACAAGTTCCCAACGAATAGCGAGATCACCACAGCACAGCTCGCGTTCTACTGCGGCATGTACTACAATCGTCCGGTCAACGCTGTGCAAGACTTCCCGAAGTGGCTCGAGATTTGGTGATGAGATTTTCAGCTACACCATCAAAGCTCCGCCAACGGTCGCCAACAAAGGCATCAATGTTGCTGAACCATTCAACGCCAACCTGCTTACACTTGGCGCGGACGACTATATGCCCGCGAAGGTCCCTGGGTCCACCCCGCGAAAACGAATCCAGGCTTCTACAAAGTCTTGGGCTTTCAACCCTTTGCGACTGTTGCTAAGTGGTAGGAAGTCTACTCCCAAGAAGAAAATTGCTGCACTTCCAGAGCGCTTGCTCCTCACTGCTAAGGACAATACTTCCACCTCCCAGCGAGAGACTCTGTTTTCTGGCTTCAACCTCGGCGACATCTCGGCTGCTACCCAAGAAGCTCGCACGAAAGAGCTCGGCCAGCTTCAGCTTCAAGGTCCTACCACAACCTGCAACACGGAGACCAAGGAAGATCAAAACCAAGATGAGCTGATCGAGTGGAGCGATGATGACTTCGACGATGATCTGCCGGACTTCACACTCGCTGGTCGCACCCCATCAGTTCTGCCGTCACCTCGAGCCTCTCCATCCGCAGCGTCCCAGAACGAGGCCGAAGATGATGGTGCTTCATGGCCACCTTTAAGCGCTTCAGTCAAATTCTCCTGCAAAGAGGCCCTCCAGCTCATGGCTCCTTGACCGCTTGAGGATCCGGCTTCCGCTTCTGAATCACCTTCCCCAACATAGTCGAGCGGGTCGAGCGAGACGGTATCATCCTCCGAGGGCTCAGATGCAAAGAACTTTGGTACATAGGGCAGCAATAGGTCAAGTCGTACGAGCACCTGGCTCGGACTCGAAGCGCCCTGATGTCGATGAAGATTGCAACGAGCACAGCCACCACGAAGGACGCAATCGAGACCTAGTGACTGCAACCGCCAGCGACAATAATCTCTAGTCCCTGTCTGAGGACGCAGTGCTTGTCAACGACGAGGTGGCTGGCGACATTGGCCCTGAGGGCCGTGACCTTACGAACCCGGTTAATGCTGCCACCGCAGTCGCACCACACAGCTCGAGCACTGTCAACACCGACGCCGAGGATCACGACAAGTTTGTCGATGCGCTGGAGGATCAGGATGTTTAAGATGTGGCCATGTTCAATATGCTCGTCGTGGCTCTGCGTTGAGAGTCCGCGAATTATCGTGAGCACGCCGCAAGATTGTCCTGGTATCTTACTTGCTTTATAGGGAGGTAGTCATCCCACGGTCTAGAAAGGTCTGGGTTCTGACAGGAGGATTGGAAATCTATGTGGGCGACAAGGTGGGGTAATTTCAACGCAAGCAAGGAATGTCGCGTATCTGTTGCATATATTGATGGGTAGAGCTCACAACATTTATCAAGTAGACAGCTTCGCAGGGTATCTATACTAGGTATGGAAGTAATTACAGTCTTCTTAATCTTCTTCAGCGTCGTTGTCTTTCCTTCTCTTACTCTCTCCTTCATTTCCATGACTTTGTTCTCCATCTTCCTTACTTCTCTTTCTTTTTGAACTTCCACCTTCTGGCGCTTTCTCAGTAACGAAGAGTGCACTCGCCGTCTCCTTTACCTCCGACCTAGTACCTTCGCTCTCCTGAGCGGGATCGAAGGTATTTTTTTCCGGGTCTTCCAACGCCTTGACGACCTTCTCAGTACCCATATCGTCACCTTCCTTCGTCTCGCTAAGCTCGGGATCAACCCAGCCCTCCGTATAGCTGCCGCCAAAGTCAATAATCCACAGCTCATCATTCGCATCGACCATGAAGTTATCGGCCTTCGCATCGCCCCATACGATGTCGTGTTTATGCAGCTCCTTGACGTATTCCTCGCCCTTGTTCGCCCACTCAGCACGCTTTGCACGCGGTACGCTGGCTTTCAGTAACTTGGTCAGGGGTTTGGGCTCTTTGATCGGCGTGAGCAGGAAGCCCATAGCTTCGGTCTTGCTGTTCTCGTAGCCAACCAATGCGATCAAATGTGGGACTTTGATGTCAAGATTGAGCTTCTCGATCTTTTGCAGGACGCTGATTTCGCGCTTCGTAGGACCGGGCTGGTCTGGCACGACGGGCTTGAAGAAGTACATGTTGCCGTCCTTGTCTACGACCTCGCCTGGGTGAGCGGGCTCGGGCATGCTGACTTCGGATCGGACGGTGAGTTTGTGCGCGTTTATCCACGGGACCTTGATGTCTTGGATATATTTCGGCATCTTCATCCGTGGAACGAGCTTCTCGATGCGCTGCTCCAGCTCTTCTGTTGTTTCCAGTAGTTCCGGCTCCAGCTGCCCACCCTTGATCTGCATATTGTAGAAGTATGTCGGGCCATGGTACCATTCGTGTAGTGTCGACTCAACAGGTTCGCGATATGGAGGCGCCCAAGTATCGGTCACATCCCCGAAAGCCGAAAGTATCCAGTTCCTGAGCTCAACGCCGGCGCTGCCTGAATCCTGGTCTTCGTCTGACTCTTCATCGGCAGTGACGTCCACGGCACTGTCCTTGTCGTTCGACCTTCGCTTCTTCTTATCGCTTCCGACGGATTGTTGCTTCTCTGCTTCATTCTCTTCGCGGCGTTCGGCATCTCGGAGGCCGCAGATCTTGTCGAGATATTCGTAGTAGAGAGGTTTTTCGCGCGACTTCCGGAGATCTTTGGGATCGACGATGATGTGGAAGCGCACGTCGTTGACAAGGGCGGTCAAGGCGCTGTAGTCTTCGTCGTTGTATTCGAAATGAAGGATGTGAGTTTTATGGTCCGTCGAGGTTTGCGCCATGATGGATATTCGCGTAGTAAATGAGCTGCTTGGACAAGAGACTGAGACACGATCACAATGGGCACCAAAAGTCCTCAGGCACATTCAAGAGTCTTATCCACTTCTCCACGTCCGCGCCAGGACCCTGCAGCGATGTCATTATTCTCCTGTATCGAGAAATTGCATGCGCGCCGTAACATGTCATTTTACATTGACATCATAGATTTCGATGCTGGTGGGATCGACAGGTACCATCGTCGCGACATCGCCGGCGCGTTCTTTTATTGGCTCAAAGCGCTAGCGCATCTCTGTATTTGGGAGTACTAAAATTAAGGTTATCGATCGCGAACGTAGAGGCTGGGAATCTGACGCGAGATCGGAAACGTGTAAAGGGGAAGTGGTGGTTGATTCGCGTGATGTGTGAGCATATCTATGACGTCTACGAGCTTAGTCCGAATATTTTCAACTGTCTGGAACAACTGCACGAGATCCGTGATCGATTACGTGAAATTAACTTACAGTCCCTTCCAACGTTTACAATGGGCTCACGAGAAGCCATCGCACCGAGCATAATCTGTCAAGACTATAAACGTCACGAGCGACTCCCCATGGTCTTCCCAAATATACATGACATCTTAAAAGCACATCACTTTCCAGCCTTGATTTCCTTTCTTCTCTGCCTCATTCATCACTACCTTTGTAAGCTCTCCAGGTGCCTTTTCACTTTCTTCTCTCCATAGGCCCTGATCGTGGCTCTGAAGTCCATAACGGCCTGATCATACGTCTCCCTCTGTGAGCCATTAATGAGGTGGAAAGTCATGTCCCCAGTCCTTACATGCATCTCGATTAGATAGCCGGGTTGCTCCAAAATGCGATGGACGATGACTATGCGTGGACAATCATGCGCGAGCCGATCAGGTCTGAAATCTCCAGCCTGGTATTTTGACCATATGTCCGCCGAGAGACGTCTACTGAGAAATGAGCTCTCCGCGTTTGTTCGAGGTACATTGTAGTGCTGAAGGAATCCATGTATCGTTTCGACGAATGTAATGGCTTCTCCAGGGACGGAGAGGGGTTCGGCTGCGCTGAAATACTGTTCCTCGCTTGGCATCGCGGTGGCCATGATGGATGACAATGGTGAAAATCGATGCAAGTAGAGGGATTTTTAAAGGTGAAGGCAAGCATTTTGCGGTCAAGTGTCACTCTCTGTAGCAAACAATCACGGAAGCACATCAAAGCATGAGAACAATCACGCGCGTAGACTACCTCGGTAAATTCATTGCACTTATGATATCTTACCAGGTGCAAAATGTTCCTAGTGATCACGACAACAAACAAATCAAGCCTTACGCTCAATGCACAGATTATCGGATCTTTCTCGATCGCGTTTCTCGCCAACCTGACAACAAGTGGTCGTGCAGGACATCTATCAATACCCCACAGCTCATGAATAGCTTCGATTCAGCCCGGAGCTCAGCGCAACAACACCCTCGCTGCCCTAACACCTTCACGCCTGACCGCATCGACGAATGCTTTCCACGCCTCTGCCTCAGAAGTCCGCGATCCGCCAAAGAACACATCCCATGACTCACTACCCATCTTCGGCTTCTTATCCTTCTTGACTACCAAAGCTACCGTGACCATCGAGGCAAGCCCTCCACCAAGTAATACCGAAAGTCGCAGATCTTCCCTTGCCACCCCTCGTGAGTCAGATATCCCCTCTTGAAGCCACTTCATGTTCGTATACACCGAGAAATGGTGAGTAAGAAACATCAATTCATTCTGCGTGCGCGCGATGCTGTGTTTTAGAAAGAGGTTGCAGGTTGGATCTGCGTACTGGAACTTGGTGTGAGTGTGGTCCCCGCCTGGATCGAGGGCGTGGTAGGCGAGCGCATGCTCTTCGTCGTTATCCAAAGTGTCGAGGTACATCCTGAATGCGGTCGAAACGAGGGCTGCGAATACTGTGAGATATTGGATATCGGAGGCTGCTTTGTATGGGATCAGCACACCCGGATTGTTATTGCAAGCAATTGGAACAGTTATCATTATTTATCTACACAATCGCAAGGCATCTCATTGCTTGACAGTAAAGCAGCGCTTTGCAAGCCCGTCGAGCACATTATGTTTTTGTTCTCGGCATAAAGTCGGCATCAATCCAAATCCAGCGGCCACATCACCTTCACCTCGCCCCATTGCTGTAATTTCATCCTCAAACTCTCCATGGCTTGATCATACGTATCGTGCTCGTCGCCACTCAAAAGACCACCTATCGTTTGATCATTTTGTAGCACCATCAACGCTCGAAAGACCACTTGCGGCCTAACGCCATTCGTGACGATGATGCGTAGGTTTTCGGGGACGAATTGCATATTGTCCTCATCGCGGCCCTGGTTATATTCCTTCCAGATTCTGATTGAGAGCCGCTGGCTGAGATGCAAGCGTTCTTATCGGTTTCACCCACTGCGTAGTGTGTGAAGAGGTCGAGAAAGGCCAGCATAAAGTCAAATGCGTAATGATAGAAGCCGAACACGTCATTGAGAGCTGTTGATACGGTGGTATAAATTGATTCATCCAATAAGTGTCGGACATGATGTGTAAAAATGACGTGTGAGATGATGGAGACGGCGTCGGGTAGTACTTGTAAGGTTAGTACCGAGGCGCGCGTGCCGTTAACGATCAAGTGCTCACTCATCACATATGAAAGCAAGCAAGCCACTGAATTCACGCGATGGGCCCATGCGATTAGCGTAGACTGCACCGACTCAAACCATGCGCTCAGGAAAGACAACAACGTGCAAAAAACACCCCGGTACAAGAAATTTATTCCACACGACACTCGGTGTATGTTGACACTTATTTAAAGTGATTAAGGATTAATTTTCAACGACTTACTGTAAGGGCCAAGTACGGTACTTGGTCACTTATTCTTAGCGAGTAATCCCTTTACCCTCTTCACACCCTCCGCTCTCATCTTCCTCCTGAAGTTCGCCATCGCCGAACCTTCCGTAGACACTGAATCTCCACACACAACACGCCACAAAATCTGATAAGTCCTCTCAACTACCAACGCAGCCTGGAAGCGAGAATCTTCCTTCACAGTACCCTGCACGACGACAAGTCGTACCGCGTGCCCTTCAAATGCTGCGGACCCGCCAAACTCTCCCATTTCGTGCCTCTTAGATATTAATGACGAAAGATGTAAGGTAATGAAACCAAGCTCTGAGTACGAGGCGATCGAGTGTTTGTAGAAGAGGTCTGAGATCTTCTTGGCGAACTTGAATCTGGGATGTGTTTCGTCTTGGCCGTCAAAAAGAACTGCTGTCGCACGGATGTAATCGTCTTCTTTCAGTGGATCGTTCGCCATGGTAGCTATTGGATGAGGTCGGGTAGCTCAGGGGCACTGCAGGTAGATATAGGTAGAGGAAAACTTGTTTGTAATTCTGTCAAGCGCTTTCTCACACACAAGCTTTTGGGCTCTTCAACTCAAGTTGCAAGCGCATCAAACACCTGACGTGAACCTATCATCTGCGTCTTTCACTCACCAAACATAAAGTTCGAAAGCTTTCCTTGAAGTCACGTTTTCCGCGCAATACGTGCCAACAAGCCAGTCGGCTTGGAAGCTGACACTCGATGAAGGCACGTGGAGTGTGCGTGCACGTAAGAGCTGCGTGCCCGCAGTCAGGCCATAAAGCTCACATGATGACTCTCAAATCCGTGATTACTCTAATGGCAGCGCTGAGATTGGATCAATTCAAGACTCTGCATATCAGGCATTTCTTCCTGCCTGAAACACGCCGAGGCAACCAATCCCAATTTACCTGCAGTTGCCATGTGTCAGCAGATGGAACTCTTGATAGGAGATTTTCTTGCTGCTGAGCAAAGTGAACGTGCAAGCAATCGCGTGTTGGCGCCCTTTGCTGGGAATTCGAGATTGCAAGCGGGGCAGATGACCTAAGACGAAGTTTGCGCAGGCATAGTTCTCGCGGAAGTGGAGCGGCCGTGGACGTGTTGACTGCAGTGTGGGAGTTGAAGCGGAGTGTACACAGATACATGTGATAGCCAGCAAACAACGTTCTGGTCGAGCGGACCACTGATTCAGCGACAGAACATCAGGAAGCAGTCGAGCAACAAATGACCGAGCAGATGCGGATCACTTCATGACCCAAATTCCAAGGTTCAACATCCGAAATGCCTTAATATTCCTACATAACGTGCGCGTTACACCTATTCCACCTTTGCGCACACTGTACACCCAGCGCGTACACATTGCACACACGTAGACATACATCTCAGATATCCCCCCTAATACGCCGCTCCAAAATATCAAGTATAGTGTCGCTAAAAAGAATGTGTAACCCTAGCCACCTACAAGGAATGACTGAAACAATGTCGAGAAGCGAATATTCATTCTGTCGTGATGTCCAGATCCGCTCAGAGTAAGCCATTTCGTAACATTCATAAACATCCTTTTGTATCATCCACATAACACACTTCCAACGCACATGCTGCACTAGCCTAGACGTCGAAGTTCATGAATGAGTCCAGGTTCGTGAACTCGCTGGTCTCGGCCATGGCCTTCATCTCGAGCTCGAAATGCGAGAATGAAGTGTCGGGCATCGCGTTGAAGAGCTCGTCTAGGTCGTCCTTTGGCCCGATTGGCGATGTTGGCGGTGTCGAAAAGGGATTTGACTGGACGGACGAACGCGACGGTGTCGATGAGCCCTTCAGCGGACTTGAGTGGACCGGTATGTTGTTGCCATTGGCGGAGCCGGATGAGTGCGGTCGAGCGTCGGCTGGCGACATAGGAGGAGTGTGGTCGGTGTGTGATGTTTGCGAAAGTTGTTGGAGGATGTTCATGGATGCTACGTCGCTTGCGTAAGAAGTATTCGTCGTGAATGTTGAGTTAGTGACTTGCGTCTCGTCGGCGAATGGACTTGAGGCGGACTCAAAGCTGTATCTCGTTAGCATTCCGTACACAACGCTCGATCGGCAATCGTACCAGAATGGATCTGTTGCTGCGCTCATAGGGTCGTTGAAACCGCCCGACTCTGAGAGTAGCTGAGACTGAGCAGGTTCATAGCCGTCAAGCGGAGATGGGGAGCGCATGTCGGAGTATGGCGATCCACCCGAGATGGACGAACATGCTGATTCGAGTGCTCGCCGCGTGCGGTTTGCCTTGTCCATGCGGTCCTCCATATCTGGGCGCTGCTTCTTTGGCCGGCCGCGCTTGGCTTGTCGGCGAACAGCATCTGGGAAGCCACCAACGCACATACCTCGCTGGCGATGGCGGGTGAGAGCATCTTGCCGAGCGAAGCCAGCACTGCATGGGCACTTGTACGGCTTGTTTCCAGAGTGAATCTTTGCGTGTCGCTTCAGGTCGTGTTGCCGAACGAAGCACTTTCCGCAGCCGTTGCACTTGAACTGTCGGTCACCGAGATGTGTTTGGACGTGGGATCGGATGTTTTCGCGTCGACCGAACATCTTGCCGCAATCCTGGTACATGCATGTCCACTTGTTGGTGATCGGGTCCTGCTCGCTGATGTAGCGCTGTACTTCTTCTGGAGCAATGCCAGTGTACTCAAGGCTGGCGTCAACCTCGAGATCATCGAAAAGCGCGGGTTGCTGGAAGTCGGCTGATAAAGGGAGACCGTTCATCGACATTGAGGTCTGGGGAAGCAGATTGGGTTGTTGCGAGAAGAGCATATCTTGCGATGGGTGCTCCTCAATCTGCTCTAGGAATGAGTGGGCCGTCCGTTGCTGTGGCGATGACATCGGTGATGGAGACAGCGCGTCCGACGTGTAGTAAGAGGACGACTCGTATCCCATGTCGATGCCCGTGTCGAAGTCAAACGTCATGGCGCTTGATGTTGGCTCAAGGTTGATATCGGTCATGTCAGTGAAGCTTGGCTGCTGTGTCATTACTTGGAGCGGCTGATGACTGGCAAGATGTGTTGCCTTCTGAGGCGTTGCTGTGGGTGTGGGGAGTATGTTAATGAAGACTTGCCCGTTAGAGCCATACACTGATTGTATGTGCTCCTGGAGATCTTTCAATTGCTGCTCTGTGGGAGCTTTGGAGGGAGACTGAGGAGGCTGCTGGGGAGACTGCGCGCGGAGTGTCCTTCGAGGAGTCCGCGGCGAGGGGAGAGAGGTCTGTACTGGGGATCGCAAAAAGGCGTCTCGGGGGCCCGGCTGGGGCATGCTGTGCGGTTGCGCTACTTGCATAGAAAGCTGTGGTGGTTGTCCTAGGTTAGTAATACTTACCGTACGGTCCTCCTGCCTGAAGGTGGGTGTGTCGATGGGTCCTGGTTGGTGTTGCTCCGGGAAGTAGGCTTGGCTATGAGCATGGAGGGCTTCGAGGTTTGCGCTCCGAAGATCCAGGCTCATGTTGGTCCGGCGTTGTCGTAGTTGTGAGGTGGCAAGATTTCGTGGTACGTTTGGCGCCTCGAAAGCAGCAGGTGTGGAGTTTTGTCGTCGGTGCTGGATTCGTCGGCGTTCGATGCCCGTGGGCATTTTGTTTGTGGACAGCATAACGTATGCAGGTCGAGTCCGGATGTCGGTCTCTTGTGGAATCGGGTATCCTTTGTGGTCCGAAACTGGAGTCTCATTAGCATTGGAGTATTGATGGTGTTGTTCGGGTGTCGACATACCTCACGCAATGCAAGCGGCGCTCCGCCGGGCGGTTGGTATCCTTATGGGCTCCTCAGTACAGATGCAGTCTCCCAGAAGCCTATTTCAGTTAAAGTAGTACGAAGTAAACAAGTGCGTGTGATGTAGTGTTGAAGGTTCTCGTGCGTGCAGAGAATGTAGAGATGGATGCAATCGATAGAGATGGCGGAGAGTAGGTGAGGGATGAATTAGAGATCGGGAGTGGATACTGGACCAGACATGACGATGTACTCAGCCGTGTGTTGATACGCCGTTGCTAGGGGCAATCAAGTGGAGCGAGTCCAGAGCGGATTAGCGTCGCGCTCGGTCGCTCTCGCTTATTCTGCCCCGGCCGGCCTTGGCGCACCACGATTTAGTAGGTCCTGTACGCCACTCCCAAAACTTCTTTCCCCCAACCTTGACTGAGGAAGACACGACACCGCTGTCTAGGCCAAGATGCAGATTTTCGTGAAGACCCGTACGTATATGCGCCGCTTGATCTGTTAAATTGTGCTAATAGAGATGCAGTCACGGGCAAGACTGTGAGCCACTCCACACCATTCGCCATCGACAGCAGCTGATAAACGACTCCAGATCACCCTCGAGGTTGAAAGTTCCGACACCATCGACAATGTCAAGTCGAAGATCCAGGGTGCGCCTTTCGTCAGACTTACCTACCACGTCCACTAACAGCCCCCAGACAAGGAGGGCATTCCCCCGGACCAGCAGCGCCTGATCTTCGCCGGCAAGCAGCTCGAGGACGGCCGCACGCTCTCCGACTACAACATCCAGAAGGAGTCGACGCTCCACCTGGTGCTGCGCCTGCGCGGAGGCGGCAAGAAGCGCAAGAAGAAGGTCTACACCACGCCCAAGAAGATCAAGCACAAGCGCAAGAAGACCAAGCTAGCGGTCCTCAAGTACTACAAGGTCGACGGCGACGGCAAGATCGAGCGCCTGCGCCGCGAGTGTCCTCAGGACGGCTGCGGTGCTGGTGTCTTCATGGCTGCCATGCACAACCGCCAGTACTGCGGAAAGTGCCACCTTACATACGTTTTCGACGAGGCCAAATAGATTCGGAACGATGGGGATGCGCGGATGGATGATGGATACGAGTCATGATTTCAAGGCAGGGCGATGAGCTGAAAGGTTGCATCAAGTGCCGAACTTCTAGGCCACATCACGAATCAACAAGGAAACAAAGGACACGTACTATCTTCTGCATTGCATGTGAGACTGACTACTTGACAATCTTTTTCCTTTTCAAGACGTGAGAACTCGTTAGCTGATCAAGCGCCAGAGCTAGTCGATGATCATGCCACACGAGACTGGCTAAGCCATTCGACAGTGCAGGAAGAGCAAGCATAGTATCGACTCGAACATGTAAGAGAGTATCATATACTGACCCATAACTATCCAGCTATCCCCAAGCAATAACATCCCAACGCCTCAATATGCACAAACGTTACACATCCCCCAATCTACAAATACTTCTTCGGCGCCCCACCCCTCCTCTTCTTCCAAACAACATACGCTCCGACCACCATAATCTGCACCGCGACCGCGACCGCCAAAAACACGCTCCACCTCGGCCCATGCCCCTTCACAATCCCAGGTAACGCCCTCGTCAACCCCTCATGATTGTTCTCCAGCGCGCGATGCATCTGCATCATCATATCCTTGAAGTCCTTGCTCTCCAGATCACGCAGGATAGACATACTCGTGCGCTCCACCTTCTCCACGTTCTTGATGGTCGCGGCGGAGCGGTCGTCAATGGGCACAAGACGCTTCATAGCGTCGTTGTGGCGGGACGCGGATACGTCGATGAGGGTCTCGAGCATGTCTTGCATGGCTGCGACGCGGTTGTTTATGATTTGTATGCGGTTGTGGAGGTCGGCGAATTGGTCTTGCTGGCTGCGGATGTTGGCGGCTACGACGTCTTCGAGCATTTGGGGGATGGAGGTTTGGTCGCCCATGCGTTTCTGCTGGTTGGACTTGTGGGTTTGTTGTTCGTGGCCTTGTTGCGTGGCGGCGTTGCGTTGCTTTTGGGGCTCTTCGCGTGTGTACGAGTTTGTGGTGGAGACGATGAATTTGTGGATTTCGAACGAGTCGGGGTTTTCGGCGGAGGAGGCGGATATGCCGAAGTAGTAGCCTTCGGGGAGGTTGACCTATTACACATATCAATATCGAGAGGCATGGGAAGGGGAAGGGGAAGGGGTAAGCATACTTTGTCAGTCTTGAAGCACGACTCGCCGTCGATCATGACCTCGAGAAACCCGTCCGCGTGGTGCAGCTTGATATTGCTAATCAGACCACGATTCCTGTACGCGTGGTCACATTTTCCAAAGGCGAGCATGTCCGGGTCGGTATGCGACTTGATGTCGATGGTGCCGTCGTTCAGGAAGCCTCTCACCGATCCACCTCGCCCTTCGTACTGGTCGATTACGAGCACCAGCCCGTCGAACTTCGGTGCCGTGTACAAGCTGGTCGGCGTCTCACGAGCCTGCGAATCCTTGACGTACCAGAACTGGAGGTTGCCAGCACCCCTATCCATGCCAGACGCTCTGAAGTCCAGCTCGGCCGTCCAATCACCTGCATGATGTAGTGGATCTTGCGCCCATAGTGAACCGCGCTTCAGGCCTGGGTACGGAGGGGTGAGTATTACGCGGTCGGAGAGAATGTCTGGGACGTAGTCGTCGTTGCCGGTGACGATCCAGTGCGGTATTGATCGTAGATCCGGCGAAATGTATTGCCCTTCTTTCTGACCGAAACTAAGGTTGTCGATAACGTATTGCGCGCGTGCAGCGGAGAAGGCGAGGGCTGACCATGCGACGGTTCGCAGTGAGCGCGAGGTTATGTACATAACGACGGCAGGGCGCAATGCGCGGCTTCAGTCGGGATTGCGTATAGTATCCTATAAAAAGTCTCGAGACGGTATGTATTCCAGCTGAACATTGGTCAGACTACTTCCATGTGGATACGCATTCAAACAATGAACCTACCTCAAGCTCTATCAGTACAATGGCTCCACCAGGGGTTGCACAAAGCACGCGACAGCCGCAAAGGGACTTTGAATTGGGAAAGGAAGAAGCGGGGTATCTCAGAACGATGGCAATGAAGAATGAAAGGTGCCGCTGGCCGGGCACTTAAGAGACTTATGTTTGGGGTCGCATAGGTTGTGGACAGCTGTGCTTAAGAGCACGTTGTATGGAGCAGAGTGATTGGCCGGACCGTGCGTCATGGCTGGAAAGCCTTCCGTCGACATGTCTGGTAGAGTGACAAATGTAACGAAGATGAAAAGGTATGCGAGCTCTACTGAGGTTCAATCAATGATTTTGTAGAATCCAGAATATCCTCAAGCAAGGGATCCAGTACAAGTTCGCAAGTGCTTGGTGCAGAATGCTCGTAATGGCCCTGGCATCGGCGGTTGTGATTCGCCGACGTTTTTCGTGAACGCATCACAACTTCAATCCCGCCATTGTCGCCGCCTGCACGACAACCCCACGCCGTTCCACCCACCGACCGCACACACCCAGCATGTCTGCCCCCGACCCCAAGGAAGCATGGGCACGCATCCAGAATGAGCTCACGCGACGGACACAGCGCTTCGGCGGCGCCGGCGGTGGAGGTGGCCCGCCAAAAGGTCTCTTTGGCGGCATTGGAGGGCTTCTGATCATTGGCGGCGGCATCTGGGCTGCGAACAATGCGCTCTTCAACGGTGTGTAGCCCATTAATTGGATGAAGCTATCAAGCTATGAGTAGTAGCACACAGCAAACTAACATACCCCAGTCGACGGAGGCCACCGCGCAATAAAGTACACCCGCGTCGGCGGCGTGCAGAAGGAAATCTACAGCGAAGGCACGCACCTGCGCATCCCCTGGTTCGAGACGCCCATCACCTACGACGTGCGCGCGAAGCCGCGAAATGTGGCCTCCCTCACCGGCACCAAGGACCTGCAGATGGTCAACATCACCTGCCGTGTGCTCTCGCGGCCGCGCGTCGACGCCCTGCCACAGATCTACCGCACGCTCGGTACCGACTACGACGAGCGCGTGCTGCCGAGTATCGTCAACGAGGTGCTCAAGAGCGTGGTCGCGCAGTTCAATGCCAGTCAGTTGATTACGCAGCGTGAGAACGTGTCGAGGCTCGTGAGGGATAATCTTGTGCGGAGAGCTGCGAGGTTCAATATCATGCTCGACGACGTCTCCTTGACCGTAACTACCCCCTTCCCACCGTCCCACTCTCATATCTAACGTCAACACCAGCACCTCGCCTTCTCCCCCGAATTCACCGCCGCCGTCGAAGCCAAGCAAGTCGCCCAGCAAGAAGCCCAGCGCGCGGCCTTCGTCGTCGACAAAGCCCGCCAGGAAAAGCAAGCCACCGTCGTCCGCGCCCAGGGTGAGGCGCGTTCCGCCGAGCTCATCGGTGACGCCATCAAGAAGAGCCGCTCGTACGTCGATCTCCGTGAGTTTGAGAATGCGCGCAATATTGCGCAGATTCTGCAGAACTCGAGCAATAAGGTGTACTTGGACTCGCAGGGATTGGGTCTGAATATTGTGCAGAGTCAGAGTGATAAGGATAAGAGGAGTAAGGCGTAGGTGGGACGAGGATGAGGAATGTATAATTAGCGTGGCGAGGAAAAGGCGAGGTGCATGCCTGTCATGTTCTTTCCACTCATGTTCAATATCGAGCTTCTCAGAGAAAAACGTCGTTCAAACATCCAAACTATGCTACACAATCGTAAAGCAGTAATCCCACAGTGTACCCCAACGCCAAGCCCCCCTCATGCACAATCCCTCATGTAGATCAAAACTCCATCGCATCGCCCATTTCATCCCTCTCCCTCTTCACCCCCTTCCCCTCCTCCATCAGCCCCGCCACAAACCGCCGAAAGTAATCCACATACGGCTTCAAACTCGTCTTCTCCCAGTCCTGCACCTTCTTCATCCCCTCGCCCTCCCCACTCTCCTCCTTCCACTCATCAATCTCAGCCAACAACTGCGTAACAGTCGGCACACCCAACGGATCAAACTCCTCCACCCTCCTCGTATCAATCGGCACGCAAACGCGCCCTGTCCCTGGATGCACTACGAACGGACTCTTGAGCAAATGGTTTAGTTTCTTACTTACTTCCGCGTCGAGGCGCGGGTACGTGTATTCCAGCACGATATCCTGCTTTGCTTCTTTCAAGTCTTTTTCCTTGCCTTTTGGTAGGGCTCCCGATTTGGCTAGCGCGTCGATGTCTGCCCATTTCGATGCTGAGCTGCGGTTTGGCGAGGAGTCCCATTTCTTCTGTAGTGCGGCGCGGAGTGTAGCGTCGGGTAGGAGAGCGAGGAGGTGGGTTGCTTTGTCGTCGGTGGCCCAGGGGTCTTGTTCTGCGAGGATGGAGGTTTGGAAGTGTGTTTTAAGGATCTCCAAACTGCGCTCGAGATGCGGGTGTAGCGGTCGTCGTGCGTTGACTTTCTTGCCCGCGTTGTCGCCGCCCTTGAGAAGCTCGAGATACCCAGCGATAGCCCGGCGCTTCTGGTCGTCCATTTCGCGCGCGCGCTTGTCGCAGATCCATGCGTGGGCGCCGCGACGACCGGAGTATACCCAGAGAATGTGCTTGAAGCCGAAGTCCTCGCGTAGCGCGACGTCGATGGTTTTGATCGCCATGGTGATGAAGGACCAGCACTTGTGGCAGATACTCGCGCCCGTGCAGCACGTTCTGATGTCGTCGTAGTCCGTCATGTCGATATCGAAGACCAGCTCTTTCATGACGGGCCGGAAAGCAGACGCTTTGCGCACGGTCTTGCGGTCGCGCGGGTTGGTGCTGTACTGCGGCCCGATTTCGAAACGCGAGGGCAGCATTTGTATGCATTGTTTTCGCAGGAGGTCGGCGGTGGGGAAGGACTGGTAGCGCAGGTAGGCGTCGTTGGGGAGTGTGAAGGCGAATTCGCGGTGGGCGAAGGCGGGCGTTGGGACGGGGGAGTGGTTGAGCCATTGGAAGAGGGGGCGGAAGGGGAAAAGACGTTGGTAGAAGGCGCGCATTATCTCGGGGTCGGAGAAGGAGGATTTGGGCGAGATCTTGCTGGGAGGTTGTTAGTTGGCTGTTGAGATGGAGGGAGGGGTTGTAGGTACAGTGGTGCGGGCTGTGATGAGTCTTCCTCAGACTTTACGCCTGGTGCGCTTGATGCGAATTCGCCGTCTGAATCGTCGTCGTCGTCGAAGAGGTCTTCCAGGTTCACTTTGGGCTTCCCTGCTGCTGCGGGAGGACTCGGTGCATCGTTCATTGCGATATCTTGCGTTTCTGGCTCGGGCTTGACGGCGTCTACTTGGGACATGGTGTTTGGGGAGTCGTCCCCTGCAGTTGATTCTGGCGTTATTGAGTGTGGCATCTTCGCTATATGGTTGTAGTCTTGTGATTCTGCGTTGGGGTCGTTCATGTTCGTCTAGATTTGGGGGAACGCGACGACGCGTGCTAGCGTGACTTGAAGTCGCGTAAATTGGCAGCGACCCTTCACACCCCTGCATCTAACAGCCAATCAGTCGCAAAACGCTCCTTCCCCATGCATCTGGCGTCATCAGGACAAACTCGAGAACAAACCTCACTTTCACGTTATTGCAATCTCCGGAGGGGGATGTACACGCACGAACTCGGTGATGGCGGAGGAAGAACTGGTATCCGGAGAAGGCTGGATATCGGAGGATTCAAGCTTCTATGGTGAGTACTAATGACTTGCAGGCCTCAGAACGGGCAGTTGCACTGTGCTGTAAAATTGAACATTTTTCAGCTACAGCTGTTGACACATACAGGTGATGAAGAGGAGCAAGATCGCCAATATTCACTCAGCGACAACTTCAATCCCAGGCGCATCTGGTCAGTGCAGAAGTCACATCTAAACACCATACTCGCACCTTCCAGAGCTCAGAAACTATCGACCGCCATGCCCACCATAGACGGCGCTCCGGTTGGAGGTACTCCGTCAAAGGGCTCACCTGCAATAAATGCTGGCCGTCAAGCAAATGGCAAACCTTCCAACTTCCCACCGGATCGTCGAGCGATGGAAGAGGCCAGGCTGGCGCGACTGGGGAAGCGCGTGCGCGAGCCATCACCAGAGCCCGTTCTGTGCAACCCTGGCCAAGGCTCTTCCGACTCCTGGCAGCTTGGTGAGTCGGTAGACGACTTCGTCCGACGAGTTCCGCCTCTCACCACCACCGACTGCGCATGGATCTGGGCTCATAATCCTCGCCGAGATCCGCACACCGGTTCCATGTCCCATGATGTCTACGAGTTCAGGAACCGAGGAAAGGACCTTCTTGATCAGTCTCTCCAGGCTCGACAAAAGATCGAGACCAAGGGCGCTCACGGACCGAAGGCTGCAATGAACAAAGCACTGAACGCAGAGAGCAAGGCACTGCAGCAACGCATTGCTGATCTCGCCGTCAACTGCGGTATTCTTTCCGGAAAGGTGAGCGTAGTTCAGCAACTTTATCGGACCTGCTAACAACCACCAAGTGGATGCTCTTTTGCAAGCTCGAGGAGGTTACCCAGGCCTGGAAAAAGGTCGTTGCCGGTGTAATTGGCGGGCGTCTCGGTCCAATATCCAAAGTCGCTCCCGACAATGGCACACCGGCTGATCGACTCATCTGCATCTACACCAAAGACTTCCGGGATGAGGAAAACGTTCTTCGTATTCTCCAAGAGATCGAAAGCATGGGTCTCCTGCCTCATGGACGGTCCATCTACTACAAGTCAGATGCTTTCACGTACCTGGATCTTTACAAGGAGACCTGCTCAGAGTATGGACTGCAGGCGAGCCTGTACACCAGCTTCAAGATGATGGCAGCAGGGAGGATCGCAAAGGCCAATGCCACTACGAACAAGAAGCAGAAGACGCTCAACAGCTACTTTTGAACAGACGACAAGTGAGGCAATAGGGTCGGATGTGCAGACCAAATAAGCTCTAAGCATTATTTCGAACACGCGTGCGCGAATCGAGTCGTCATTTCTCAAACGTACCGTACGACTTAGCGAGATCATATACCATAAATCAACAATTTCTTTGCTGGCTTTCAATCCTCATACCTTCGAGTGCGATGGACCAGTCACGCATTCCACCTGAAAGACCTGCGGCCAGACTGGCAAGCGCACCATGCTGGTGGAGATTCCTGTAGATTTTCCAATTGCAACGTAACAGAAACCTCGATCCAGCCTTCCTGCAGTCTCCCGCATCGCGGACTTCAACAATCCTCGTCTGACTAACTGATCGGCAGGCCCAGGGCTCGAGAACGTGGTAACAGCTCGTGTCATAACCGGCTGAATGAAGCATTGTCGGTGGGCGGGACGCACCTTTTCCTGCGCTACCTCGCACTTGTTCAGTTTCTCTTACTCGATGTAAGTTACAGGGTCCTGAACACGAACCACAACTCCGCTGCTGACGCCGTTGTTCATTCTACTCATCGCAAGCGTCATGGCATCGGCGAGGACCGAAAAGAACACCTGTTTGCTAACTCTTCCTTGTTCTTCCTGATCGTACGTACTACGAACAAACGACGATATCTAAGTGCAGCAAGTCCATCATGACGAAGTCGACAGTCGAGACACACCACACCGCTACAAGGCGGGGCGGCATCATATCAAGGCCTCGCATGTAATTTGGCTTGTCCGGGCATCTCCGATATCGTAAACAAGGCTAGCTGGCCGACAGGCGTCGAAGCACGTCGTTACTCGATACAAAAGGTTCTGATCGAGTAATGCTTTGAATGGCGTGTTGAGACGTACGCTGACAGTTCTCGGTATCGTCGGAATTGGCTCCGGTTGCGCGATATTGCCCGAGTCGACGTTCAGGACAGCAGGACGCAGTCACTGCATAGTTCAAGAGATTCAGAATGCCTTGAGAATGAAGCATGGCTTCAGGAACATCTCTGGTTCAGGGCGGTCGGTAGCATTTGAACCGGGAAGGTGACGTTTGTTACCGTTGAACCTGCGCTAGTTTACGTTGATCGGCAAGAGTCTGGCGATACGAAGACACGACGCTTATCAGTGCATGAGCACGGTCCCAACAACAATATCCACTGCGATTTCGAAGCCAAGTGTGCCGCCGAGGCTGCGAAGGTCTGTACCCGATAAGAGACATGAGTGTTGCGAGGAGCTTTAGAATTACTCTATGGCTCTCGACATGTGCTGGAGATAGGCTGCACGACTGATAGAGAGGCACAGGTGTAGGAGCAATCTAAACAGCGCTATGTCGACGTCGGTGTCAACCAACAAGCGCAAGGGTCGAGATGCAAGGCTAAGGCCGCCTCGATAACTCCAGATCGCACTACCTATTTTCATCGAGTAAGAGCCAGCATGGTCGCTGGCCGGTATGCCATGCCCCTGGCACTACGCCTGAGTCGTCCCAAGATCTAGCAGTGGGTAGATAAGAGTTGCTGTACCCCAGATTGAGGCGCTACTTGCACCCAGGAACAGCATTTCTTTGTTGCACAGACCTTGCGAATCCTCAGACTGTACTGCTGGAAAAGCATACCTCTGAGTACGCTCTTCTTTTTGACATTTGGCGAGCTACAACACCGAATCCAGCTTATCTACTCTTATCTTTGTCTCACCCGAAACCACCCACATACGGCCACACCATCTTCCCCGCGTTGCCGAGACCGGACGTCTGTATATAGCTCACAGATTCCTACATCAAATCTGGGGTGGACCTCCACGCTCTTTGTTTCTTTCAAGCCACACACACCTTCAGTCCTTATCAACCTCCTTCAAGATGGCTCCTCATGCAACGACACCCCCACCGATGCCTCACAGCCAACCTCTCCACCCTATAACCGTTCTTGCGTCTTCAAGAGCAGTGATTGATGGAAAGCTCACCGAAGCTACTATCGTCGTTTCGACCACGACTGGAAAAATCACATCCATCTTCCATTCCGTAGTACCAGCACAGGACTTCCCCGAAGGTACAATCTACACGGACTACTCGCCACATGTTCTCCTCCCCGGACTGGTTGATGCCCATGTACATCTCAATGAGCCAGGCCGGACAGAATGGGAAGGCTTCTGGACTGGTACCAGGGCTGCTGCCTTTGGCGGTGTCACTACTGTCATTGACATGCCGCTGAATGCTATCCCTCCTACTACTACCGTCGAGAACTTTCATATCAAGTTAGATGCAGCAAAGGGCAAGTGCTGGGTCGATGTCGGTTTCTACGGCGGCGTCATCCCCGGCAATGCTGGCGAACTCAAAGCCTTAGTCAAAGAAGGTGTGCGAGGCTTCAAAGGATTCCTGTGCGACAGTGGAGTCAGTATACCTCATCCCCAACCTCATCTGACACGTGATTAAGCTCCTACTAGGTCGAAGAATTCCCCTGCATCTCCTCCCTCGACATCGAGAAAGCCCTCCACGAGCTCAAAGACGCAACAACAACACTAATGTTCCACGCCGAAATGATACCCCCAATCTCAGACTCCGTCGGCGACGACATCCAGCGCTCACACCCACCCATGGCCCCCAAAGGCCCCCTAACAACATACAACACATTCCTGCAATCCCGGCCCCCAGCCTTCGAAACCTGCGCCGTAGCCGAGATCCTCTCGCTAGCACACCTCGCGCCTGATCTTCAACTGCACATCGTGCATCTCTCCGCCATCGAAGCCATCCCCATGCTCCGAGCCGCACGCGCCAAGGGTATCAAAATCACGGCCGAAACGTGTTTCCACTACCTTGCGCTCGCGGCCGAGGGCATCCAGGAGGGCGACACGAGACATAAATGCTGTCCGCCGATTCGCTCGCAATCGAATCAGGATGGCTTGTGGGCGGAACTCCTGCTAGATCAGGCGGATGGCGTGATTCAAACTGTTGTGTCGGATCACTCGCCGTGCACGCCTGAGATCAAGCTCCTACCTCCTCATCTCGCGCCACACAAGGAATCAACGCGGAAAGCCGGGCACTCTGAGGAATGCGACTCGTGTGAGAGTTCAGATGGCGAAATGCAAGGTCCAGAAGAGAAAGGCGATTTCTTCAGCGCGTGGGGCGGAATATCGAGCGTCGGATTAGGTCTTCCTATCTTGTGGACAGAGGGCACGAAGCGCGATCCTGAATTTAGCGTCGAGGAAATCGTGCGCTGGTGTTGTAGGAACACGGCGAAACAAGTTGGGCTGGAGAAGAGCAAGGGGGATCTTGGGGTTGGATTTGATGCGGATATTGTTGTTTTCGATGATGAGGCGGAGTTTTTGGTAAGTCGCCATCGGATTTGAGTGTACGTGTCATTGAGTGGAGTGCTAATGAAGTACAGGTCGAGCCGAGCACGATGTTGTTTAGGAATAAGGTCTCGCCGTATCAGAACAAGACGCTTAAGGGTGTCGTGAGAGAGACGTGGTTGAGGGGGCAGAGGGTGTTTACAAGAGAGGGAGGGTTTAGTGAGAAGATGGGACCGGGTGGGAAGATGTTGATTGAGCCGAGGACGGCGAGTAAGTAGGTGTGTTGTACGGGCGTGAGTGATCTGATGAACCAGCTCTTAGGATTATGGACATTGGGGAATGAGCATGGAAGGCGTTCTGGGCATTTACAAGCATTTCACAGATTCGAGCTACGATAAAGCACATCTTCATGAATACAACCATTCATATATACACAACGCGCGCATACATACACATAATGCAATCTCATATCCACCCCATCCCTAGTGAAAAGCGACCTTAATCTCATTCACAGGCTGCAACACAATGTCCGCATGCAACCCCGGCAGCACCCCACCCATACGATTCTCCACCCTCTCATACCGCTGAAACATCCTCACCAGCGTATACTGCATCTCGGTAAGCGCAAACTGCTGCCCGATACAGATCCTCGGTCCGCCGTTGAACGGGATGTACGTCCACGACTTGGGATGCCAGTTTTCCCAGCGCTCGGGCACGAATTTGTCGACGGCGGGGAAGCCGCTGGACTCGGGCGGGTATAGGTCTTTGCGGCGCTGCATGACGAGCGTAGAGTAGCCGATTGGTGTGCCTTTTAGGATGCCGATGGGTTGGGTGCCGTCTTTGCCGCCGCCGACGGGGAGGGTGGTGTCGGTCAGGGCGACGCGGACGTTGTATGGGCTGGATGTTGTTAGCTTGTGGTGCACGTCAAACGCAGGTTTGAAGTTTCCCTTACACAATGGGGTAGAGGCGAAGCGTTTCGTTGATGACGTTCTGGAGATACTTCATGTTCTTGAGATGCTCATACGTCGGTGTATCCTGGAGGCCGACTGTGTCGATAATTTCCTGTCGGAGCTTTGCGGTGATCGCTGGGTCCATTGAGAGGTGGTAGATTATCCATGTGAGTGTGCTATGTGAAGTACCAGGTTAGCGTATGTTACAGGTACAGTTCTGTTATCCCACGTACCATGCCGTGGTGTCTCGTCCAGCCAACAAGACTGATACGAGCTGATCGCGTAGCATCTGGCGGTCGCGTGTGTATCCGGCGATCGCGTGCAGGAACGTGTAGCCCTCGTCGTTCTTGGTCTTGTCTTCAAGCTCCTTAGGTGTGAGCGCGAGAGCTTGCTCGACGTAACGTTCGACAAAGTCGTTCATGGTCTTGATCGAGTCGTAGAAGCCCATTCGCTTGCGGGGGACCAACCAGTTAAGGGGCCTGTCCACAGATTAGATCATTCCTCTCGTACATCCTCAAGGTGACTGACCCAAGTTTGGCGATGATGCTCTGCACACGCTGAACATTATAGAATGCGTCTGCAAATCGCGTCTGGGGGTTCTCAAGACTGCCAACGGACTCGCCGAGAAGCCAGTGCGTACGATAGGGAGGTCAGCACTCGTTCCACAAGCAAATTTTGTATTCGCTGCTTACCTTGCATCAAGGGTAAATCGGAACATCAGGTCCAACGTGTCAATTTCCTGGCCATGTCCAATCTTCGTCATCAGAGTCTGAGCATGCTCTTCGAAGATCTCAATGTCGCTGAGGCGATCCTTGATGAACTGCGGACGGAGCAATTGTCGTGAGTTGTGCCAGAGCGTGCCATCCGTCGTGAAGATGCCATTACCGAGAAACATATGCCAGTCTCGTCTGAATGCCTCTCCCTTGCCATAATCTTTGAACTGTGTCGCAAGTATCGCTTTGATGTTCTCCGGCTCTGCTGTCAAGATGACCCTTTCGCCGACGCCTGATTCGAGTGTGTAGTGTCCCGGAGAATGCTTTTCGTACATGGCCACCCACATCTCGTAGATCGTGTCCTTCATGGCATGTCCCACCACATTGTATGCTGTGTCCAGTCCTAGTGGAAAATATGATGGTCGTTTGGGCGGTCGAGCACCCAATTTGCGGATGCGGGCATCTTTGTGGAGTCTGAGGGCGAACGAGTAGCCAGTGTAGAGTACTATGGCACCCAGTACGAGGTACGGAAAGGGTATGTTTGCGTTCGCGACTGACACCATGGCGGACAGACTATGGGAGATCGACTGTCTAGAACGTTGACAGCGGTTAGCAGTGCCTATGTAGTTTGAAGTCCACATGGCAGTCGCGTGGCGTCAGACAAAGAAGACGGGACCAAAACTTACTTTCGAACCGGCAGCCGAAGGAGTCCGACCAGCTGAAAGTGATGGAATTATAACGAAGCGACAGCCAAATAGATGCTCAAATTGCTATCCAATCCAAGTTGTTCGAAATATCATCGTGTGGCCGGCCACGCAATGCGGTGACATAGCCCGAACGCTCTTCTTTCATGTGCAAGCACCAGCTACGCCGAGGCCTATGACGGCCATCGTTATTTTGCCCTCTTTCGACAAAGTCCATAGGCTAGTAGCTCGCGTAATACATGAATCGGTGTGCTCAAAAAAGCGGGGAAGGTCATCCATGATGTCGAACAGTGTGGAGACACATGAAGACTTCCACCGTTCCACGGCGGCTGCGGAGGTCTTGGAAGCCGAGCGGCCGAGGCGGACAAGAGCTCGACTCTCGCTCGTGAAAACGTCACGCAGAATGGACGATGCTGATGTTCAATGAATAAATTGAAAGGTCTGCCTTCAAGCACGAAGTTGAGATGGCAGTCTTCGTTGAGCGATGGCGATCGAGTCGTGATTTGGCGCAGCCACGGAATATGCAAGCCACTCCGTCTACGCCCTGCGCATTATGACCATGACCGACAACTTCCAATTCGATATCATCACTTAGAAGACAGGCAAAGCTCGTCTGTCATCCCACTTATAGCCTTTCTTTCTCGTGGCCTTGCGGAAGACACGACCAGACTGAAGGTTGTAGCCAGCCCCGCTATTTCCTCCTCAAGCGACACAACAGATGGCGTGCCCCCTCACCGCGCGCATGACCTTGACAACTCTATAAACAGATCCTCAGTAAGGACTCTGATTTGAAAGTCCCAGGTTGATCAAGATCATCTGGTGGATGCCAAACATTGAAGGAACCTTCCGTCGCTTCCTTGCGACATTCTTCATCCAGGGCGCCTTGGCTTCATTCGAGTGTAGCATTCCGACGATTGGGTAGCGCCTAGAGCACGGTGCCTTCTTCCGACGTTCTTCTTCTGTCAGTCTCTTCCCTTCAAAATGAAATCGCTTGTGTCCTTTCTCTCACTCGCATCATGTGCGTATGCACTTTGGCCACAGCCTGTCTATATTAGCACCGGAGATACCGTTCTATTTGTCGATGAAAACGTGCAATTCCACTGGTATGAACTCGGCGGGGAGAGTGCAGGCTCAGTCGCAGATCAAAACTCTGATCAACAGTCCTTCGTCTTTACGTCAAACTCGAACGCTCATCCTCACGATAAGCACAATTGGAGGCTCAAAAAGCGATATACCGAGCTGAAGCAATACACCGAACTTCTGCATACCGACGAGACTGGCCATGGGACGCAAGGAAGGGTATCGAATGACGAGATCATCGAGTATGCGATAATCACAGCTTGGAGGACAATCATTACGAACAGCTTTTATCCTTGGAAGTTCCATCCACGAGCGTGGGATGAGCCATCACCAGAGGGCAGTGCATGCCTTTCTGAAATCACCGTCAGACTCCTCTCCACTACGGAGCCACATGCAAGCACAGTCGATGAATCTTACCTCCTGAATGTCGGCGAAGATGGAAAGGCGACCATAGCTGCAAATTCGAGCATTGGCATAGCGCGAGGCCTGACGAGCTTTACCCAGCTCTTCTACAAGCATTCGAATAGAGGCGATGCCTATACACCATTTGCGCCAGTCACTCTACGCGATGCGCCCAAGTTTCAACACCGGGGTATCAATCTCGACGTGTCGCGCAATTGGTTCCCTGTCTCCGCGATCAAGCGCCAGATCAATGCTATCGCCTACAACAAGATGAATCGCCTTCATCTTCATGTCACGGACTCTCAATCTTGGCCACTGGAGATTCCGGCTCTACCTGAGCTCTCTGCCAAAGGTGCATATCGGCCCGATCTTGTGTACACTCCTGAGGATTTCAAGCACATTCAGCGATATGCGGCGCTCCATGGTGTAGAGGTTGTCACCGAGATTGACATGCCGGGACATACTTCCAGTATTCATCATTCATACCCTAACCTCGTAGCTGCGTTCAACAGGCAGCCTGACTGGGGTACCTATTGTGCAGAGCCGCCGTGTGGAACGCTCAAGCTCAACTCGACAGACGTTTACGACTTCCTCGAGACGCTCTTTGACGACCTGCTGCCTCGCATTTCTCCATACTCCGGTTTCTTTCACACCGGTGGCGACGAGGTGAATAAGAACTCTTATAACTTAGACGACACTGTTAGAAGCAACGAGTCAGACGTGCTTCGACCGTTGATGCAAAAGTTCATTGACCGCAATCACGACCAGGTCAGGGCATCTGGGCTCACGCCTATGGTGTGGGAAGAGATGTTGCTGGACTGGAATCTCACTCTAGGCGAAGACGTTATTGTGCAGAGCTGGCAGAGTGATGAAGCTGTTGCGAAGATCGTGTCGAAGGGGCACAAAGCGTTAGTAGGAAACTACAAGTTTTGGGTACGCAAGTCACCCGACGGCGAAGCGATGATCATGAAGTACTTCCCGGCTTACAGACTTTCAGTATCTCGACTGCGGCAAAGGCCAATGGCTTGACTTTGACCCATCCATCTCCGCTGACGCGTGGCCATACTACGACTACTGCGCGCCTTTCCACAACTGGCGCCTCGCATACTCCGTCGACCCATACTCTGGGATACCCGAGGACAAGCATCATCTGGTAATTGGTGGCGAAGCACACATGTGGGCCGAGCAGACCGATCCGGTAAATGTTGATCGCATGATTTGGCCCCGCGGGTCAGCTGTAGCCGAGGTGCTTTGGAGTGGTCCGAAGGACGCAGAAGGGAAGAACAGAAGCCAGATTGATGCAAGTCCGAGGCTGAGCGAGATGAGGGAGAGATTGGTTGCCAAAGGCATTGGGGCTGAGCCGATTCAGATGCCGTACTGCACCATGAACGGCACGCAGTGCGCCTTAGGACACGGGTACTGAACGAACACAAGCTTACACACAGAACATAGTCGAAGATGCTAAACGTCTGATAGCATGTAAAGGAAGCTTGGAAATTAATTTTAGTCCCCGTTATTGCGTCATCGTTCAACAGCTCACGCCTCCATCAAACCCATACAGTGCTGTCCCGGACATGCCGGGAGCCTAGCCGATTCCTTCACATTGCTTCTACTTCAGCTGTCCCTTCGGCTCTACTGATCTCTCGTATGAGGGTGGCACGTCTTGTTTCTTCACCACTGGCTCATGGTACGACGTACCACTTTCTTCAGTAACCGCGCGCGCAATGCCTTGCGTGTTGTCGATTGTCTCCATCGGTGCCACAGGCTTGTCGCCCTTGGGAATGATTGCTGAGGGTATGATCCAGTTGAACCATGATGGAAGTAGAAGTCCGACCACCACCGTTGGAACGACGAGATGAACGATGCTGAAGCCGTAGATCATGATAGGATCAAACTTGTGCTTTTCGTCGAATTGCGGATAGGCAAATGAAAGCACAATCAAGAGAATCGGACCGGAGATGTACTGTCGTGTGCAATTAGTATTTCGAATGATAGATGGAGGAGGGCTTTACATACCTTCATTACCGGGGCCCAGAACATGGGTATGTTCCAATTCTTCCCGAAGCCAACGACCACATTGAGGTCGCGAGTCAGCTGGTTTCCAGAGTAAAAGCCGATCCACCAGAAGCGGCTTAGGAAAACGTTGTTGCCCCAGAATCGGGGTGCGGGAATGCTTGGTGTCTTCGCCACGAGGACAGAAATCGCAAGAGAAGCGAAGAAAATGCCAAATCCTATTCCTGCGCCGATTCCTGGCGTAGTAGCGTAGGCGATGCCAATACCAAGCGCCTGTGCGGCGACGAAGCCCACAGTATAGATCAGGTAGGCGATAGTGCCAACTTCTGCCGCTACGTCGCGCCAGCGATACATTGATGTGGCGGCGAATGTCTCGCACCATACAACGAAGAAAAGAGCGATGCCTGGAAGTAGATTTACGTCGTTAGTATTGTTCTCACATGTAGATCATATACACAGCTGACGTACCGTTTACGTAAGTGTCCACGGCGTCGAGGGCCTGCAGACCAAACTCCGTGCAATAGATCAGAGATATGAGGGCGGAGACTATGGTGACCGCGGTGCAAACGATCCAGCGGGGAAAGCGAGAGCCCCAATCCGTATCCAAAATCAAGGTCGTCATCACTTCCAGGAGAGAGAAGGCGGATGTAAGACCCAAGAGGAAAAGCGTGAAGAAGAACACAATGCTGAAGAAGGGTGCACCGGGCATTTGCGCGAGGGCTGCTGGGTATGTGATGAACCCGGTTACTATCGTAGCGAACACAAGACATTAGTGCTTGACTACCTCCAAATCATTTTCGAGTACTTACCAAATGTGCCTAAGGGGTCGCTGGTAGCTGGGTCAATGCCAAGGAACCCAATGACGCCAAACACCGAAAACGCGGCAATGACTTCTACGAGAGAGTTACTGATGGCGATGATAAGGGCGTCTTGTACCGCGTTGGAGTGAATGGAGCAGTATGATGCCCATGAGGTGAAGTATCCGAACCCCACGCCGACAGAGAAGAAGATTTGGCCGAAAGCACCCTGCCAGATCTGAGGGGTCGCAAGCGCTTCAGTGCGCCATGTAGCAAAGTACAGCTTGATACCGTCGCCTGCGTTAGGAAGTGATACTCCGCGTCCAATCAATATGATAATGAGGACAAGCGGAAGACCCATGGTGACGTAAATAACACGACCTGTGAGTCCTACGCCCCTGAAGACGCACAACCAGGTCACGAACCACGTAAACATGGCCCAGGCCGCCGTTTCGCCCACCATACCTGTGCCTACGTATTGAGTGTATGAAGCGACGCTTCCATCGGGGTTGAGACTGCCCACAGAAGCCGGAGCTACGTTGGCTACAATAACGTCGCTGAAGAAATCGCTTGAGTCTAGTCCAGTCCAAGGCACAGTGGTTCGGAAAGAGCGGCGGAAGTACTTCAAAATCCAGGCTAGAAGTGGAATGTAGTAGGTGACGACAGCATACTACACAAGGTGTTAGCATTGCTAACGCAATATGCTTGTTGCCAGCTAATGGAGTCGAAGTGCTTCGCACGAGAACGTCGCGTTTCGCGATCCCTTATGTTCTCTCTCGCAACTAGCAACAGACAGCGCCTTGGAAGAAAGGTTGCTTACCCCGTTGAAGACCACCGAAAGTCCAATACCCTTTGCTCTCTTATTCGCTGAGTGCCATGCTAAGACGGGACCCCCACGGTACACGGCGCCAATTGATATTTCCATGACCAGAACTGGCAGCGCGATGAAGAAGAGTGCGATAAGATACGGGATGAAGAATTGGAGGCCGTAATTGTTGAAAGCGATGGACGGAAATCGCAACAAATTTCCGAGACCAACAGCTCCGCCCATTGCGCATAGCACGAACTGAGCGCGGTTGCCGAACATGTCGCGGCCATCTTCTGCTTTATTCGCCGTGGGCGCAAGCTTATTGAGTACTCGCTTGAAGACGCTCATTGTGCCGCTCGGGCTGGACAGGTAGACTGTGGACCTTAAGTGAAAACAACAAGACAACCGAGAAGAAGCCCAGCTTTGGAAAAAATGCCTGGTGAGCTTCACACCCAGAGGAGAAGAAGTGATTGAACAAAGATGTGTGTTGCCGGCCCTTGCGAGGTTTATAACGATGCCGATGTTAACCTATCCCGTTCTTCACTACGCCGCGCCCATGCCCAGCAAACAGTCACCTTCCTACTACAATCAGCCCCAGAGATGTGGCTGAGTATCCAAGCTTCCCCAGACACTCGGTATAGGCTCACATGGCTTTGCTTCCACGTTATCGGTTGTGTCGGATTGCATGCGCGCAGTGATTCGAAAGACTTCATTGGAGGGCCAAGCTCCGCGACCGTGTCCGCCGTGTAATTGTTGGAACACCGCACAAGACATGTGCTCGATTGAGCTAGCTCGCCTCCTACAAGGCGTACTCTCATTTCCAGAAAGCAGCGCAGAAGTCGTGGCCTGTGAATTCAGATGTTTACAGCCCACGGTCGAAGAGTTTAGTCCAGATCTCTGGATTCCATTATTCCGAATTACTTCTGTCCAAGGGTGTCTATTCATCCTAGGTCATTTCGAGAGCAGGTAACGCAAGAGCACATGACAGGTCCAACGCCGAGTCGTCGCCCAGGCACTCGTTATATCCTTGGCGCTTGGTAAATGCAGATAAGACCCCAAGCACATTCATGTCCAAGGGCTGTCCAAGGGCTCGGTAGACACCAGAATCTCGAGACAACATTCTAAGAGCGGGGCCATGATGAGTTCGAAGATAGCAGGGGCGACTGCAGTACCTAACTTGGCTGCTTTCCCTGCGGTTGCGCTTGGAGTCGGGGACGGGTGGCTGGCCTCGTCGAGTTGCGCCCAGCACGAGGCGCATCCTTTGTTGTCTCCATTTGGATCATGAGCGGCGCGATTTATGTAATCGACCTCGAAACGGGCGCGTGGTTGCCGGAGACGCCCATACGCAGCGAAGTCTGGACTCGAGGGTTGGTGACCTTCAGGCTGTGTGCATGGGTCTTTCTATGACAAGCGGCCTTTCTCCAGTGATGCTAGCATTGCCGCTGCGCGTTTCGTGGGTCATCTTGGTGTGTATGAAGTGGGAAAAAAGTCTGGGAAAGCTTTTTGTAGAGTAGGAGGCGGTTTCGAGCTTTGTATCTGTGGACGTGAGATCGTTCGTAGGGCGTGTACCTGCAAGGGCGTGCCAATCTCGGTCCACCCGACGTCCCGGTGCCGACTACGCAGTAGAAACCTCATATTTCTGTCCACTACCATAACCCACCCTATGACTACATGTACCCACGAATAAGGTGTTACGGCATACTTGGTGTAGAGACGAGAAAACAATACGAGCAACCTGACACAATCACTCATGAAGCGACGGACAGGGCTCGTAGCACGCGTGTTCGCCAATCTCTGGTCAGCACCAAATTCCGGAGACACATTCCCCAATAAGACCTCCTTCCAAGGTTGTCATAACATCGCTTTCGTCCTCCTACCAATAGCAACAAGCAGTTTCAGCACCCAACTTCCATATCCGTTTCAAACTGCCAGCTCAAGCGCTTCTGCGCCATATTCATTCATCTCAGCTCAATTTTGCAGCAGCATCTCCAGCATGTTCGCTGCATGCGTCCGAAACATTCGCTCTCTTTTAGGCACAGGAAGCAGCGCGAAGAGGGCGATGCTGATACTGCCTGGAAGACCGCTTGCATCAACACCGTGTTCAAGAACCATGGAAGGGTAACTCGACCATGCAACACAGCTTCGTGTAGAGCCTCCGGACACATCGTCTCCAAGTCGGCACCTTGATGAAAAAGGCTTGGGAGAATTTCGATTTTTCATTTATGGAAGTCCGTATGTACCGCAGCAAGGAGATTGGGAAAAGCGACCGATGTGTGTGTGAGCCAATACAACCTGAGGATGGCTGTCATCTTAACCGTGTACGATCGATTGCATTGCTTTTGGTCGATGACTCTTTTAGTCGCGATAGATATTCGCCTTCTCCCCCCTCTAACATTTTTTGCTGACAACACCACATCGTCTTTTGAGCCTCGGATAAATCTTCCTCGTCTAGATCCAATCGATGCAAACACGGTTGCGATTCGTCGCGACACCAGACGCGGCTGGGATTTAGCCGCCCAACGCAACTGTCGAGACATCAGCTGTAGGTGACTTCGCACTACTCACCATTTGCTCTTAACCTTCTGGTTTCTTTCTCCTACATTCCGCAATGCATCACGCTCCCAGATTTAACAAAGCTTTGCACTACATGCGTGCCAGTATTGTGAATCAACACGAAGCGCGGCACACGAACGATATAATACGAAAACTCCACAACGATGCTTCTTCCACCACATGTCCCGATGGCGCCGTTCGGTTACACGAATTATGCCAAGGCTGCACACTGTTTACTGAGCTCCTCGAAGCCCTGAAATGGCTCGAAGCCCTGAAATGGCTCGATGCCCCGACTCTTGTTGCCGATTTGCCGTCGAAAAGCTATCGACTTTGTACTGTAGCTCGCTTGCGACTGCTGGACGGACACTGCCATCTCTGCACAGTGCTTTATTTCCATATCCAGCCAACGACACTGTACAAGAGTGAATCGGATCTCGACAAAGAGTCCGTCTACTTCGATGTCTATACGCAGAACATTTTCGAGCCTGGAGATCGGGGAGTGGTGATGCTTGCGGTCTCTCTAATTCCTAATCAGTGTCATTCAATCGCCCTGTTTATGCGCCTGCTGGCAGGCACGTATCCTTTTGTGCACACGAGAGAGAAAATTTGATCAGATCGTAGACGATGAAATGGGTGACGACCTCGATCTGCGAGCCAAGACAACACATGTCCCAATTCGCGCCAACGACAATATCGAACGCGTGCGGGGTTGGCTTGAGACTTGCCTGACACAACACAGTGCGTGCCGAGCTGTGGGAAGGGTTACAACCATGCAACGGGAAAGGCCATCACGGATACTCGTGATTGGAGGCGACCAGGTGAAGCTGAAATGCGACTGGTCGGACTCGTTTGAGGTCAAGTACCTCGCACTGAGCCACATGTGGGGCCCCGACCCTACGCAACAACTGCGACTTGTCAAGCCTCGCCTTGACAAGTTCCAGCAAGGTATACCATGGTCAGAGCTCCCCTACATCTTCAAGGAAGCCATCACCATGGCCTGGAAGATTGGCTACCAGTATATCTGGATACACTCGTATGTTGGATGAAAAGGCGCGATGATGTTGCTACTACTGACACGAATTCCTTATCTAGCCTTTGCATCATTCAAGACTCGACCAGCGACTGGGCGAATGAAGCGGGCAAAATGGTCAATATCTACGGTCACGCAGACTGCACAATTGCGTATCTGCTACCCCCTGCAGATGTGCACACCAGACCGCGACGAGGTCCGAGGATCTGGTCGCCCTGTGCCTTGCGGCGACCCAGTGACGGCGTCAAAGCGGCCTATATTTACACTGACCAAACACGATGGTACGATAAAGATGTTCAGGACTGGCTCTCTCTTTCAAACTGGCCGTTGTTTGGCCGCGCCTGGACCTGCCAGGAATGGCTCCTTAGTCCTCGGATAGTATTTGTAGGCCACCGTAATCTGATGTGGGAATGCTCGGAGCTTCGTTGCGACGAGCTGTTGGGGCCGTTCGAGACATTCCCTGGAGCAACGGCATCAAAATCTCACTTTGCGATTGTGCGAGCCGGCGTTCCAAGCGAAGCCACTGTAGCTGTGAGGTTGACTTTATGGAGCACTGGGAGATGCTCATCAAGAACTATCGGGCTCGAGCCTTGACGCAATCCAAGGACCGCATCATGGCTTTTGCAGGCATTGCGCAAGCCGTTCAGCGAAGCAGTCAGTTATCATACACCGCTGGAGCTTGGAAAGAAGCCTTTCCCTTCTCTCTGACCTGGCATGTGGTGTTCTCGCAGTGGGATATAACTGCCCCGGCCGTGCGCGAAACAGTGACCGCGGTAGCGCCTTCGTGGTCGTGGTTCTCGCTACCGATATTCTCTCGCCACGAGCTCGACTTTGTTCCAAATGATATACTGCGGCGGCATCTCAGATTTTCAGAGAAGAACTCGATCGAGACGATGTTCGAGGCCTCGCTACTATGTACGGATGGTGTGCCACTGTCGGCAAACACATTCCACGACTTCACTGGATTAGATCTCCACTTCTCTACCAAAACAGGCAGCATGAGTCCGGGCACGCCAGGCGAAAAATATAGACAAAGCAAAACCATCGAATCTGAATTCAAGAGACATCTAGGAACGCAGCCTAGTAGGTTCACATTCTATCGCGACAGACCTAAGGAAGCTATTGACTGGGCAGATGCAACTGTCGCGCTGCTCTTCGAAGCTCGCTATGGACATGAGACAGGTTTTAGTCGAAGCTACGGTGATCGTATTTTGATCGGGTTGGTGATGATGCGAGAGCCTGGAGGCGCTGCTTACCGGCGCACTGGGCTTTGGACTCTGAACGTGGAGCACCACCCAGCGGGATGGAAAAGCAACGGTCTGAAGTTGGTCTCAATATTTGACCAGCTTCATGGTGTTTTTTCCGAAAGCATCAGTTTGGTGTAGATAGCGATATAGGCGATAGATAGGTGACGTGGTTGAGTCGGAGCTCCGCAAAATTAGCGCACGGACCAACGCGTTCTAGCGCGACTCTATCTAGCGGCAGTCGCGTTGACGCGTAAAGTACGTCGACTGGAAGAGCCAACCACATCGACCTCAGTGTACCGTAGTTCTTTTCTTTTTCAATCACTGCGTCCCAAGGGCTGTAAAGATAGCAAGATGGGGTCCAGGCCGGAGATGCGAGAGGAGGACGAGTCGGGGTTTTGCAAGTTCTTCCGCAATCTGCCCGCAAAGAACGAGGACACCATACGCATATTCGATCGCAACGACTACTACAGCGCCCACGGTGAAGATGCGGTGTTCATCGCAAATATGGTGGGTGAAGTTTTGTCCAGTAAATGAACAACGTATGCTGACAGCTTTCAGGTGTACAAGACAACCGCCGTCCTACGAAAGTTAGGACGAGATCCTGGCCTCGACTCTGTCACAATGACACAGATGGTGTACCGAAATCTATTACGAGATGCACTCTTCAGATGGAGCAAGCGAATAGAGATATGGCAGTCGTCGAGCAAGCGAATGGACTGGAAGCTGGTCAAGCAGGTACGGCGGATGCAGTGTCTTGGTATGCTTCTGAACCTGACCTCACCTAGGGCTCACCCGGCAACCTGCAAGATCTCGAAGACGAGCTCGGCGGCCAAATCGAGAATGCGCCCATCATACTGGCAGTCAAAGTCACGGCCAAGGCATCCGAAGCCAGAAACGTCGGAGTGTGCTTCGCCGATGCAAGCATACGCGAGCTGGGCGTCAGCGAATTCCTCGACAACGATCTCTACTCAAACTTCGAATCACTCCTCATTCAGCTCGGCGTGCGAGAGTGCCTCATCCAAGGAGACCCGACGAAGAAGGATGTGGAGTTGAACAAGCTTCGAACAATCGCAGACAACTGCGGATGCGCTGTTTCGGAGCGGGGTATCACAGACTTTGGCACAAAGGACATCGAGCAGGATCTGCCGAGGTTGCTGAAGGAAGACGGGGCGGCTGGCACACTGCCAGTGACCGACCAGAAGCTTGCCATGGGCGCGGCTGCTTGCCTGATCAGGTACCTGGGCGTCATGTCCGACCCATCCAACTTTGGACAATACCAGCTGTACCAGCACGACCTGGCGCAGTACATGAAGCTGGACGCGGCCGCATTGAAAGCTCTCAACCTCATGCCAGGACCGAGAGATGGCGCAAAGAGCATGAGCTTGTACGGCTTGCTCAACCATTGCAAAACACCTACGGGAAGCAGACTGCTGGCGCAATGGCTCAAGCAGCCGCTGATGAACGCGACGGATAT
>Ga0265798_10000604_pt1 | contig 58709 bp, 58 predicted proteins | sample P3T30metagenome_FD_192430 | JGI IMG/M metagenome (GOLD analysis project Ga0265798, IMG submission 192430) | Plant litter microbial communities from East Loma Ridge, Irvine, California - P3 T30 | ecosystem: Environmental > Terrestrial > Plant litter > Unclassified | place: USA: California... | reverse complement strand
CACGGCGCTATGACCGACGCCTTGGGAGAGACTGCCACGTTGCTCCACTCCTAACAGACCTCAACAAGACGACAATGCTGATCTTGATCGTTCGGAGTATGCGAGAGACGGCGATCAAGATCTACCGGACCAAATCCACGTCTCCAAGTCAAAGAGAAATACGATGACACAAGTCCGTATCTGAAGTATAAAGCCCTTCTCTTGCTCGACATCTTCAGATCAGCATCCAGCAGCATCACCTCCTTCTCATCAACCAATCAGACATATCTTCTCGCCACTTTTTCAAACCGCAAACGCAATCATGGTCTCGTTCAAGGTCATTACCTCTGCGCTCGCTCTTGCCTCTGGCATCGCTGCACAAGCCACACCAGCACAGCTTCTCGTAGACATCAAAACTCTCACCCTCATGACCCAAGCTCTGCAGCCCGAAGCCGACAAAATTTCGCTGCTCAACGGCCCCTTAATCATCATCGGACAAGGCCCCTTCCCCAATCTCATCCGAGGATTCACAGATATCGTGACGACCGGCACCACCAGCCTCGCCACACAGAGAGGCTCAGCACCTATTCCCGCTGGCGCAGACGCCGAGGCAATCTCCGAGGCCTGGACTAGGGTACGTTGTGCTCGCAGAGTAATGCACAGTAAGACTAACAAGCACACAGTTCGCCGCCGTTCAGACGAAACTGCTCAACACCATGACCGGAAAGGCCGCGTTGTTCAACACCGTTCCTCTTATTGGAGCCCCGATTGCGGCTGTGCTAAGGCAGGATTCGCGCATAATTGATGTAAGTTGTTGACTGTTTCCTCCCGGGTTGTGTTGTGCTGACGGCTCCTCAAGTCCTTTGGGTTCGCCCTCATCGACAGGGTTTCACCCAAGGCTGCTGACATCCAGACGCAATCGGAAAATCTTGCCGGTACGCTTGAAACTGCTATTAAGGCATACGATGGTCTTGTAAACCCTGGGTTCGGGAAGAGATCCCTTCGGTTTGCGCGTCGTGCGATTGAGGTTGCTGCGTAATGTGTAGCTGAGCGATTTGGAGGAAGATGCCAGTTGAGTTCAATGAGTAGATTGTTGTAGAAGCGTCAGATCTGTAGCCGAATTGTAACTGATTACTATTCATCTTGACCTCACCAGTGCATCTCTTGCGAATGAAGGATCAGTCGAGCCCTGAACATTGCGTTTGGATATTGGAAGTGTATCGTCGTGTGTGCAGCGGTCAAGCATTGTGTGAGCAAGTGTTGTGAAAATGAATATCAAAACGTACATGGGTATACCTCCCTATCCCAACCGAAACGCCCAAACTCCATCCCATTCCAATCCTGCTCTTCCTCAAAGTCCTCTATCATCATCACTTCTTCACCTCCCCACTCATATACCCCACAACATCGCCCGCCCTCTCCAACCTCGCCCTCGTCTCCGGCAACCCCTTATTCAACCTGCTCAATCCCTCCACAGCCCTCTCCCAATTCCTCTGCATCTCCTCCTGTCTCTGCAACCCCTCCAAATCTGCAACACCCACATCCACATCCACATCCATCTCCCCACCCTGCGCACCCATCAACATCTCATTCTCCCTCTCAAACCGCTCCTGAAACGCCACCGCCGCCGCACCCGGCGTCCCCCTCCGATGCTGACTGATCTTTGCAATCAAGTTATCCCTCTTGGCAATCGTACTCGACAGCTTCGCACGCAATTTGTCGTCAAAAACCTCATATTCCTCCTGCTCAACTGCGCTCACGCCCTCGTCGGGAATTTCCACGCCGTCCACCTCGTCGCCCTCGCGGCCGCGCTGCACGACGTCGATGCCGTTGATGCTCGCGTTATTGCGTATGCCGCTGAGCATTTGGACGACGAAGGCGTCAACCAGGTCTTCGACGTTGCGGCGCAGTTCGTCGGGCTCGGTGGTGTCGCTGACTTGGGGGAGATGGAGGTCGAGTTTTTGGCGGGCGGCGGTGCGGAGTTGGGCTGTGAGAAATGTGAGGTCGGCGGGAGACTGGAGCTCGATTTTGCGGTGTTCGGATTCCATGGGGGACTTTGTGAGGAAGATTTGCGCGTGGGGGCTTGGTGGTGGTGGATGTCGAGGTGTAGGCGCGTCGCCGGTGACGGGATGGGTGGCGTTTGAGGGTACTATCCTTAATACCAGAGCCTATCTGTAGTGGCTGATGTTTACGGAAGTGTATCGGCGGTGTCGTGTTGATTGCATTGGGTGTATGTCGGTTGTCGTGACTTTGTTTTGGTGTTGTTTGCACTTCGCGGTCAGCGGTCCTTATCGATATGGACACGCGCTTGAGCCAAGGCGAGCAGGGATCTGCGGGGCCTTTCCGCGGAGTGCATCTTGGAATGGGACATGATTGCATAAGAGCATGTTACAATCGCACGATTGGTATTATGTTGTAGTATGTGCAGCTGTAAACATAGCCTGTCTAGGTATATCTAACAGCAAAAGATGACTCCTCAACACCTAATATCCCATCCGTAGTATACGACCGTCCCATAAGATCCAAAGATGATACCCAAACGCCTGTCATGAACGCCTCGTCCCAGGTGCCCATATGTAAACCAGCCGAAGCTCCAAGCATTCCCAAAGTCAGATATGTCCCACAACACCAGCCGTCGCCTTCCCTACCACTCATGAAGGAAACATCCTCCTCCCCTCCTCCTCCGTAACAATAATATCCTGCACCGGATCCTGCCTCCGCTCAAGATCATCAAACTGATAATCAGCATAACTAGGCAGGAAGATCTCTACAGCAAACACACACACACACTCGTCAGCACAAGTCCATCCCAGTTCACAAGCCCACGGCGTACGTACCTTGATTCCAATCAAATCCCTGGCTCGCCTTAACGCACGTAATCAACCGCGGACTCTCCTCCTCCCCGACATTGATAACAGTGTAATCCGCCCGCGAGAACGTCTCGGACATCAAGCTCTCCCGCCGCTTCGGTGTCGCCGGCGAGCCGCTCGCAAAACTGCCAAACGAGCTCCCGATTGAGCCTGAGGTGCTCGCGCGCTGCTTGTCCTTGCGCGGCGGGATGGGAATGGCGTTGGAGGAAGTCGCGGGAGAGGACATGTTGCAATACGTATATGTATATGTGTAGTAGTTATTCGATGTTCAGACTCCAGAGAGAAAAGTGATAGTTCAAGCTATGAAGTAGAAAGGAAGAGGAGAACAGAGCAGAGTGAGGTCAGACTTGAGTCAACGAAACCAAAGACGTAGGTAGCCAGCCTCACAGACCAGACCAGTCACGCAGAACGCAGGGATACCTTTCGTCAATGAGGCGTGAATGCAACCAATCAGTACCCCGCACCACGCTTCCGCCTGACGATCGGCTGGGGGCACGTGTGACAGGAACCGTGCATCCTGGCATCGTCGAGGACTGGCGTTATCTTCTTATCTTTGTCTTGCACTACAGCTATCTATCTAGACACGGGACATGTCGGAATGTAGTTCCATTGCACATGTTGCTATGATGTTCCTGGTTTTAGGATGCTGCAAACAACTTGAGCTGTGTTCCATTTCAGCGTGGTGTCCAACGAGATGTCGCGTTGCGTTGGTCGCTGACGTAGGATGCGGAGGCCACCAGGGTGCAGAAGACAAAGGACGGAGAACCAAGCACATCGAGCTCGGTCCCTTTGACTGCCAGCAATGTACTCGCAGCCGGATCAATCCGAGCACCATCAAATCCATATTCAAACATCACACACATACTCCGTCATATTACAGTCAAACAATGTCCTTTCCATTAAGCTTAAGCCACACCAGCACTTCCAATCTCATACCAGATAAAATAAAGTAAAGCCACTGTATCCGCATCCACATATCGTACAACCAGGATATCGCTCTCAAAGCACGCAGACTATTTCGGGTCCTGCCGGCCTCGCATCGCACATAACAACAAAAAGGGCAAGCCAAAAGAAGAAAACGCCAGATCGAGGTACCCAGCCTCAAATGATGCCATCCCTCGCCTTAACTGTTGTAACATAGCGTATAAAAAGTATAGAGCGACGGGATAGAAGAAGTAGAAAAGGACATAAAAGTTGTGACTGCAGTATTTCAAATCGGTGCTCCCATATCCTCCACGTCTGCAGTGCATCTTCCGCCGTCAGACCGTGCTTTCCACTGGCCGCTCGGGAATATCTCAAGCAAATCAACAAATGGTCGCCAAGCACGTCCGGGTATTTCCCACGCCATCAACGTGCTTAAGAATAGTAGTGAAACAGTCGTCGCAAAAGAGGGAGGAATGGCATGCGCCTAAGAGCGTCAAGCAACGGCGAGTACATAGCAAAGGTCGGGGGTATCATATTCTTCTTCTCGTGGCGCATCGCGGGCTGGACGGAGACGGTCCTACCATCCCTTTTTGCGCGCGAAGCGCTTGTTGAGAAGAACAAGCACTTTCGAGACGTTGAACTGGACGTACTCGAGGTCAAGGTCTTCTTGGTTGTCCTTCTGCATTTCGAGCAGATCGTCGAGCTTGAGATCCAGCTCGAGCAGGCCCCGGTTGCGGCCCTTGTAGTGCAGCGAGATGACGAAGGTGCCGGGAAGCGGGCTTGTGAAGTTGAAGTAGATGTTGGCTCTTCGGTTCTCCGGAACGTTGCTCTTCTGGATCACGCCTTCCCTCTCGAGTTGCTGGTGCGTGAACTTGTATGGGCCTAGGACTTGGTGCTTCTGTTGTTTCCTCGTCTTGCCCTCGGATTGGCTGCGCACGTTGTGCAGATATGACTTGTACGTCTCAAGCTGACCGACCAGGTACAGGTTGTGGTCGCGAATAGTGCGGAAGACCTCTTCAAGCTTCTTGGTCTCCTCGATGACCTTCTCTTTCATCGAACCCAGGTGAACGAGCTCCTGTTCGACCTCGTCTCGTAGCAGCGAAAACTGGTCGTCTTTGTCGATTACGCCTAGGTCTTGGAGCTGACTCAGCAGCTCCATACTCCGGATGCCCTTCTTCACCATGATGGAGTCGTTCTTCGTTGTTGCCGCTGCTTCTGCAATTCTATCGAGGCGCAGTGGTCTTCTCGTGATCGAACTGTTTGGTGGTAGTGAGCGGAGAATCATCACGAATGTCGACTTCGCCTCCATGAAAAAGATCTCTTCTTGTGTGATGTCGAGTGCGGCCGTGAAATCATCCAAGGGCGTCTCCCACTTGCTAAACAAGGGCAGATTGATAGCCCTGTTTTCCTTTCGTGGAAGCTGCGCAGGCGCAGGCCCAAGCTCGGACAAGATCACACCCAAATGTGAGCTGTCATCTTTTGCCTGTGGGAGATCAGTATTTACAAGTGGCTGCCGAGACCTCAGTGAGCTTACCAGTTCGGGCGAGTGCCTCTCCAAAAGAGAATGTGTCGCATAAACCTCGTTGAGCGTGATTGATAGCTCTAAGTCCTTCTTTGACAGCGCAACGTAGTTGTCCAATTCAAGGCTCTCGTAGAAGTCCTGGACCTCGCAAAGATCGAGGAGGAATTTGTTGATGCGATCCTTGTTCTGGTGTACGAATGGCTGTAACTTGGCCATGTAGGGCTCCTTCGCATACGATGGCTTATTCGCGAGATTCTGCAGCATCTTCGCAATATATGTCAGTACGCGCTTGGGGTTCTCGGCAGGTGTCGCATCGATGAGCATGTACGAGCGTGGCGTGACAATGGCAGGATTGATAAAGCGCAGGAAGAAGAAGCCGCCGATCAAGGTGCAGATGGTCTGGTCCTGGGCGTCGGGGTATTTGCGTCTCGATAGACTGCGAATCTGTTTGCAGATCCAGCGAATACCGTACGGCGTCTCGTCGAGCCCTTTGATAATGGTGGTAAGAAAGTTGTTGGCGATTTCCATCAGCATGCTCACGCGTGGCGCAATGATCTGCTGCACTCTCTCGTTTTCAGTGGCCTGCTCGGCAGTGACTGCCCTGGGCAAGTCGGCTGGGAGCTTTCCCTGCACCTCCAGCTCGGCGACCATTTTCTCGTAGACCTTGAGCGGATTGATTTCGAGGTCGAGATCCTTCAGCTCAATCAATGAGTTGATGCTGTCCTGCAGGACCACCTTGAGGTAGCTCTGACCAGGGCCTCGGCGTGTGTATGTGGTCATCATCCGCGAGACAGGGGTGTTGGCGCGTAGAAGCGAGCTATAGTCGGGCGTGTTATCGAACTGGTACGTGAGTACAGACTGTTTCCGATACATTAGCCTTGATCATCCAAGATTTGGAGCCAACCATACCTGAAACATGGTCAAAAGCAAGTGCTCCTCACGGCTCTCATACTGATTTCCGTAGATTGTGAACATGACGGTCTGCAGCAGCGCGTCGATCTCGGCCATGGAGACGAGGCGGCAGAGATGCGCAATGTGTCGCGGCTCGGACTGCAGGAGGAACAGCAGGTTGCCGTACTTCTGAGTCTTGTCGTCGTTGGGGAAGAAGCCTTCCTGCAGCTCCATGCCTTCTTCGAGGTGGCTCGCGACTTCGTTTTGCTGTGCATGGTCAGTTGGGGTCTATACAGTGCCGTGTGTGGCAGCGTACCTCCTCCAGCGCCATGCGGTTCTGGATGAGCAGGGCTATCCGCGAGTCGAGATATCGCACGTCCTTTTCGAGGACAAAGTTCTTCTTTGACTGCGACGAGATCTTGGACTTCAGTTCGCGGAGGATTTTCTGGGCTGCGCACCGTTAGCCTGCGGCCTGAAGCCACAATCGCAGTGAAGCATACCTCGGGCCAGGTCGTCTTCAATCTCCAGGTCCTTGTCCTTCGCTGACATAGACAGGTAGAGCGCCGTGACGGAGTAGCGCTTCGACTGGCGCACGGAGCGCGAGCCATCGTGGGAGGACATGGTGTTCTGGCGCGAGACGGGGATGAACGACGACGACGACGAGGTGGAAGCCCGCGACGGAGCGTGCAGCATTGAGACGGCCATGGCTGGGATCACGATGTCGACGGGTCAGGGCCGGGCAGCGTGTGGTCGGTCGATGGCGCCGTGGCACAAGCCCGACGGGTAGGCGACAAAGAAGTGCTCAGGTACCACTTATCGTCGCTCTGCTGTAACAGGAACAGGCCAGGAACGGGCGCACACGCGCTTTGTCAGGGCGCAGACGGGGAAGGTGCAGGCGGGCTCTTTGTGGGCGTGGGCGGGACTGGGACGGTCTTTTTGTGTATGTCGAGGATTACTGTTGACGCGGTCGTGTTTGCGCCGTGAGAGTGAGTCGTGGGCGGCGTGCGGGGCGTCTACGAGTCAATGGCAGACGGCGGGTGGTGCTTCTGTCTGTGGGAGCTCGTCGTGGGAGAACGAGCTTGAGGGCAGGCGCGGGCGGCGGGCGGGTAGGAGCGAAGTGTATGTAGGGTAGTTTAGGGCAGCAGCGAAGGACGTTTCAGTCGATCCAATGTTGCGCCTCGAGCTAGCTTTCAGAAGGGCCAGGGACGCTTCAAAGTTCAAATGGTGATAGACGGACAGACGTGGATGCACTTCACCCACAGCTGATACCGACAGACACTAGGCACGATGCTGCAACAATCGCCAGCTGGAGATCGCCAGGATTATGAGGCCAAGTGCATCGTCTGCGTTGCGCAACGCGAGGCCCTGCACTCTGCACCCTTGCGGATACGAGGGCAGGGTTCGCATAAAACAAACTCTGAAACTCGTGGTCAGGTGCTGCTCCAACATTTGAGCTGCCCCTTATCCGAGCATCACGCCCCGATCCGGCAAAGCCCTGGCGCCACTCAGCCCGCTCTGGTGCCTGGCTAGCCAACGTTGTATGTAGTCGAGAGCAACCAGTATTCTTCTTCTTTCACTACACTATGTACAGCGCAACGCCCGTCCGTCTTCAACAACGAGCGGGCCAACTGAGCGCCACCGCGCTGAATGCACACTGCGGGCCGCCCCATATTATTTTCCATCTTCTGTGAAGCTCTCCGCGTGTTTGGTTAGAAGGCCATAAGTTAGTGGTAAGGGTCTGGGCGCTGTTACATGTAACACCACACTATCCCGCACTGCACGACGCTTGGATCAGCGCTGTTTATATGTCTTCCTCTGCCGCAAGAAATGTAAATATCCATGTCTTGTCACTCCTCCACACCAGGAGATAGTCGTCCTTGACATCATGAACGCCCGTCCTAATATTACATTGCGCTGCGACGAGGACGAACATCAACGATCGCAATGTCGACAAGGTCCTAAAGTGACCGGCTCAATTGGCGCACTCGAAGCGTACGCGCCACGCGCTGATGATTGCGGAGTTTAGTCCGAATGGTGGCACCACCAGATCATGACAATGACACTTGGATGTAGATAGATATTGCTGCAACACCTGATAATGCCTCACGCCACTTGCCTGCTTTCCCTTCCAAGTTCCAACCATGCCTGACACAGCCAGAGCCTAGCCTCGAATGAAGCCATGAACTGGGTCAAAAGCCGCTCAAATGCAGCCAAGCCAAACGCCAATTTGAGAGAGTCGGCCCATCATCTTTGCCCGCACCACACCCTCAAATGACGGTAGGATGTCTAACCGTCAACGCCCCGCTGAAGGAAGCACAAATCTAACTGCAATGCAAAAACAAGCTGCGCAACACACGACGCCATGACCACTAAAACAATTCGCAACTCCGCACATTATCTCCAACTCAACCCGGACCACAAAACGGGTGTGCCTGTTTCCAACGCGCCCGTACCTGTCTGTGCGCCCAAAAACGATGGCGATCACTGCGCCTAATCCCTCCGCATTTGCCGTGAACGAGTCAGTGCGTCGCCGTGCTTGTCAGCGCACAAGGCCCGAAAGAAGCGCCATGACCCCAAAATAGCTGGATGCATTAGCTCAACTCCATCGCGAACCTCAGGAACAGGTCAGGAACCGCGGGATGCGTGGGATGCAAAATCGCCGGCTAAAGGGTACAGAGTGGGCTGCTGCTGTTTCAGAGCATCTGACTCTGAACGACGCATGCCGGGCACTCCGTATCGCGACGTCGCTAGGGCTGGCGAAGTTGCGGCAACCCCGCAAATACAGCAGTTCAGCTCGCTCAAGCGAACGATCTTGCCACAACAGCTAGTGCAACTCTCGAACGGGCAAGGAAAGAAAATGCACTTACAGAGAGGCAACAACCGCCCATTCTCGAACAGCCATGTAGCTCATAAGCTGAGGCGTCGACGTGACCAGCCTGGCCTCCGCGGCACCGGTCAGAACGATTACCACGAGTCGTCCCGATAAGCTTGGAACTATCGCAAAAGCCAGGAGGGGAACCGCAAGCAGCAGCGCGAGCCAAACTATCACAGACTGGTCTTGTCCAACACTAGTAGTGCTTACGCATGCCCCTCGTGACACGGCCAGAAGGTCATTCTTACGCTCAAGAAAGCGACTTTCCGTGTGGTCGATTGGTACACGCTTCTCCATCCACGCGCGGTAAACCTGAATATCCTCCGGACTGGCGGGGTCAAGCTCTTTGAGCAAGGTATTAAACGAGGTCAATGCTTGATCTGTACCGAGTCAGTCACGACATCCTGATCGGTGTGTGTGGCGTTCTGATGGTATACTAGCAACAACGAAGTCTAGGGTGTCGGCGCGGCACTTACTGTACTGTCCTATCTTTTGGAAGATGCGGCCAAGCAACTCTGTTCGCTTGTAATGCAGCTCGCTTCCATACCGGGCGTCTCCTCGCCGAGAAGCAGGTAGTGGTTGCCCAGTGTCATCTCTCGGAGACATCTGCATGATGCCCTCGTCTAAGTATCGGAGCTCTTCTTCCAGCTCACATACCTCATCCTGTAAGTGCAGCAACACGCGATGGTTGAGATGCTCGAACTTGCGGTACATGGGCACAAGATTCCCAGCTTTGCGCAGGGCATTGCCTTTCTTTGGTGTCTCGCTTAGCTTGTTCGCAAGTAGCTCGTATCCCGCGGCTGCGGTCCTGGTGAGTTCGGACGCAGGTACATGTGCTTGGTACTGCGGCGGCTGTCCAGGGTAGGTATGGAAAGGTGGCGCGTATTGCTGAAGACCAGCTACGCCCATAGGAGGCTGCACAGTCAGCGGCAATGCATGGGCCCCTGTTGGGGACTCCATCGGAGGCTGATTTGGATATGCGATTGGTAGTGGAGGGGGAAATGGGTTCCACTCAGCAGGATGTTCGGCAGTGGGTTCAAAGTTGGCTGGGGTCGCACCAGAATATGCACGGGCTGAGTACAAGGGCATGGATGCGTGCGGATGTGGAGATGGCCCGCCAGCGAACTGAAAGTCCTTTTGTGGCTGAGGACTTTGCAGCACGTGGCTCGCAAGTTCCCGTTCCTGTTGTCTCAGACGATGTGTGTGCGGATCATTCGTGGGAGGTGGGGCTCTGTCGAGGGCGAGGTGGTGCGCGTGACCACGATCAGCACCATGTGGCTCTGCATCATCTTCACCTTCTTCACTCTCATCGCTGTAATCTTCATCATTCTCCTCCTCTTCGTCTTGTTCCGCACCGCCGCCACTATGACCGTGCACAAAGCTGCTTGCATACAGTGGTTTCCCAGGCTGGCGCTGCTTGCGAGATGGTGGAAATGGGGCCTCCAGGTTCGACCTACGTGTTGAGGCTGGCGATGTGGTTGGTGTATCCGTAGGCACGTATGAGCTCTCTGCGTTGGACTGTTTGTCGGCGTGATCCGATTCGTCTGAAGATGAGCTAGATGACGAGGCAATCGTCGAAGGCTGTTCGTCGTGCGACTCTTCATCCGAATACTCCTCTACTGTTGGCACTGGTTGCATGAACTGAAAAACGTTAGCTTGAGGGTCCTCTACCTCTGGTGCTGCCATCCTTTTTGGTGGCCGTGGGCGCCTCTGATCATACGCCTGCTGCGGAGGATCGATGTCACTGACGAAGCTTTGGTCGTCGTCGTCGTCGAAATCCCTTTGGGTGATAGTCGTGCTGCTTCCGAGTGACAAGTTCGAATCCTCGGTCAAATCGGAGACGACAGAGATCACAGACGGGCTCGGCGGTCTCGCGAGGCCGCTGCCACGCCGCTGATGTGAGTCGTGCTTGCGACGAGACGGGGGCTCTGTCACATCATCATCGGAGGTGCGTCGCCGTCGAAGCCTGGGTTCAACTGTTGAGCTGACGGTAGAGCTTGTGCGACTCCTTGAGCTTCGACTCTTCTTCCCCTCCTTGATCTGGCTGAGCTTAGGCACGAAGCCGCCAGTATCGTCCTGCTCGTGGTAGTATGAGGGCTGTGTCGAGGTGTCGTTGTAAAGCGAGTCACGTCTTGCGCTCTTTTTCAGTGTGTTCCGGCCGGCTTTCGATCGCTTGCTAGGCTGTCTATCCTCGTCTGCCCATGACGGTGAGGCTGAATGTGGGGGTGAGTCGTCGTACGATCTGGTGCGGGACGGTCGATGTCGCGTGCGAGAAGATCCAGCAGGCTGAATGCCAGAAGTACTGTCTATGCCTTCGTTGCGGTACTGGGTGTCGTTCAGGGAAGGCGTGCGCTGCCGCGATGACAGCGGAGGGCCCTGGACTGGGGTCCTGCGGTCTGTCTATAGCACGAGAGATATTGGGTCAGTCTCGGTAAGCAGGGCCACAGACCAAAAGCACTTGGAATGGTTGCTTTTTCTTCCTACATACCATGCTACGTAGTTATTATTTTACAGGGCCTCGCTTTCACCAGCGGAAGCCGTGCTGGCTTCAATGAATCTGGTATTGGGGATGATGACCCGGTGCGGGGATTGCCCCAGACAGCAAGGGAGGATGGTCGATGGCGCACACTGCGATTGCATGCATGCTGAAAGCAGCTACGAGGGCATATGCGGTGCGACGAGAGAGGCTGAGAAGGGCAAAGCAAACAATGTCGTGCCCAATGTCGTGTCTCCCGCTTTGGACGCACAGAACATGGCAACGTGTGGTTTGAAGGGGTCAAGAGACGGCACGCCCAGGAGAGAGCAAGAAGCGAAGTGCGTGCCAGGAAGGCCAGTCAGTCACCGCCTCGTGGACGCTGGAAAGTGGTTCGTGAACTTGGGTCGTTGCGGAAGTGCATGTCGTGGGCCAATCATCACGCATGAAGGCCGTTCCAAGCGACGTGCATCGTCCCTTCTATGCAGATCCCTGTGGACGCTCCACAAACACGCTCCACGTCACGATTCGTCTTTTCTAACTTTTGCCCTTCAGTCATGATATGCTCTGCATCGGTGGTGCTAAATTTCAAGATGGTGGGCTGACTGTTGCACACACACACACATCCGCGTGGCTCAAGTTCAAGTTCAAGGACAAGGATATATGATGCAAGGCCACGTTGGCGACCAGGATCAGCGAGAGAAGCAAATTTTTGAATTCGTCGGTTGTCTTTCACTCAAAACTCAAGATTGACTTTGTACGAGTACGGTAGGCGTGCAACAGTATCGCTTTTCATATCCCAGAATTAATGTGAGGCTATTGTAGCAGCTTGTCACAGCGAGACGGACTATGGCGAGCACTCGCTGCTACGAAAAGCCGGTCAGAGGAGTTGAAAAGCATCATTCACGACATCTCAAAGTTCAAGCAACCTCCCCTTCATCTCCCTCTCCATAACCTCCCCACTCCCCTCCCCATCCAACCACCTCCACTCCTTAACCCTCAACCTCCTCTGCCTCCGCAAAGCCGCATCATTCCCACTCCCCCACCCAGCATACTCCTCCACCCATGTAACCGGCCACAGCACATACGTGCCCACCACACAAAAGAAGCTCGCCAGCGCATGCCACAGTTGAACCAACACCCAGCCGCCAGGCAACAGGAATCTAATCCACTGATCCACCTGGTACAAGTCGTTCTGGCTCGCAATGTAGTACTTGTCGTCGCCCTTGTTGTGCCGCAGCTTCAGGACCGTGGTGAGTTCGACGGGCGCGTAGTAGAAGGGGATCAGCCAGATGCGGAAGATCTGGAAAATGGCGACGTAGAGAATTAGATTGTGCTCGTCGTAGGCTGTCTGTGGTGTTAAACAACTGCTATTAGCATGTGTTGGGAGACGTACCGACTGATTGCACATGCATGTCAATGCGCGGGCTCATGATCTTGTACCAGCGGTAGATCTTCCAGATCAGCCATCTTGAGTTGTCCCGGCTGCCGGTGCGGCAGAATGGGTGTGTGAAGGATGCGTCGGCTGTGAAGTAGGTTTCGATGGTCTCTTCTTGGATGGACGGAGGTGACTGTGTGAGAAGATGGATGATACCAGGGATTTCTTTTACTGGCGCTCTGTTAGTTTTGTGGTCGCAACACGCAAATGTAGACGAGCGGGAGCTCACCTGGATTCTCCATTGTGTTTGAGTCTTCGATGAGAGATCCTGGGACTGCGGCTCGGAAGACGTGTTGAGGCGCGTACTAAACTAAGCATTGCGGGTGTATGACATGTGAATAACGAGTGACGTCATAGTGTTGCACACTGAGCCCATGCGACAGATGTGTCTCGTTCATGTAAAACACTTTGAGAAGTTGCATTTTTATTTGTTTGGGTGTATGTAAGATCTAGGTGCTCTGCATGCTTGGTGTGAAGCTTCCATCGTAGCCCGCTGAACATAGCGCGTCTACGACGACTTCCACTGCTGGATTTCAGCCTCGCTGAGGTGCCTCAGCTTGTTGACATTCGGTGATGATCCTGTTACGACGCCCTTGGCCAGCTCGACGAGACCACCAACCTGCGTCCCATTCGATACTGCGTACTGGGCGGTGCTAGCCTTGACGCGGATGATACCGATGCGAGGATCATCTGGGCCTCCGTCGTGCTTGCCGTCTCCGAGGTCCCCCAACCAAGCCTTCAGCGCGGTGGAGTAGTGCTTCTTGACGACAGCGCGATCGGTCTCGATGGAAGCCTTGCCGGAGATGGATGCCCACTCGCCGGAGTTTGTGACGAAGCCGATGTTGACGGATGAATCCTCCTTGAGATCATCGGTCTTGCCCGACTCGGTGTTCGTGTGGAAGAGCAGGTCGAAGCCATTTGCTTCCTGCGAACTGTCAGCGAATTGTTCAGAAAGGTATGGCTAGACTCACCTTTGCGGCCACAGCCATGCATCTTGATGCCAGCAGATCGCTGTCGGCGGCGTGTGTGGTCAGGAGGCAGAACTTGGTTTTGTCGACGAAGTTAAGAAGATCCTCGACCTTCTCCTTCAGAGAGGGCTCATCCTTGTTCTTCGCGACGTAAGGGTCAGCAGTCTTGGAGCCGGTATCGGTGTTGCTGAAGCCAGACATGTTGTGTTTTTGGATTCGGGTTACAGCTTGTGGTCTTGGGTACTGTAGAGCAGCTGTCAGCATGCAATTGGCGCGCACTCTAAAAGAAAGAGGTCTCTGCGCTATCCGTAATGTAGATGCAAGAGCGCGTGAGGAGATGCGAGCGTACATTTTGTGGAGGGGTACTGTGTGATGCGGCGGGGTAGTGGTAGGAAGTTCTGGATGCTTGAAGCCTAAGTAGTCCTTAATGGATGACGTCGCCAAACAGAGCGCCCCACTTTACTTTCTGTGGGGAAGCGTAATCGGTAACGCGAATCGCATGCGATCGGTTCAGCTTCTGCGTGTGCTTTTCGTGGTACCACACTCCGTCATATCTCTGCGACATGCACCAGCCAGCCGTTTGTGGACTTGCAAGTACACATGCACTCACTGCGAATCTTACGAAGTCCGACGATGGCGCCTTGAGTGTATTATGTAAATGAAACCAAAGTCTTCCGCAAGAACAGATCGAATGAAACTGCCAGGAGATGAACGTATAATCATAACAAGTTTGTATCTTGTGTGATGTTTGAAGAATTGCGTGCATTCTACAACTGTAGACCCGCCATGCCATGCGATAAATATTCGAATTCTTTTAGCCAGAAATGCCTCGGGATATGGATGAATTGTAACAAGCCAACCTTAGATTGTGGACATCTTCCTAGAAATGACCCAACATCTAACCCGACATCCCACTCTAGCCAACGCGCTTCTAGTACGTTCAGGCTTCCACTGCGGCATCCTCCTTGTCCTCCAGGGATGCCTTCTTGAGGTCTTCGGCAGCGTCATCCGCAGCATCCTTCTCTTGCTCGAGCTCGGCTTCGGCGGTTGGGCCACCGTTGACGCCCTGGTTCTTCTGGGCGGGCTTGCGGGCCGTGTCTGTGCTGCCATTCGCCTCGCCCTGGTCTTCCTCTGCCTCTAGGCGCTCGATCTCCTTCTGGGCTTTGGCGATGTTCTGCAATATGTTAGACGTGTACACTGTGGTGTTGTACTCTCAAACTCACCTCCTTGGTTTTGCGGTCCTGGTCACCCTTCCAGAACGCAAGCTTCTCCTTCAACTTCTCGACCGTGGCCGGGACATCGGCCTGACTTGCAGGCGCGTCGAGACCGACCTTTGCGAGCTCCTCGATGATGCCGATGTTTAGGTTAAACTTAGTCTCGGCAGTAGGGGCCTTCTTGCCCTTCTTTCCCTTCTTGCCGCCAGTGCCAACGAAGTAGCTCTCCTCATCCGCTTCCTTCTTGCCCACTCGTGTACCCTTGAAATCGGCGTTGTCAATGGTGCGCTGGGACGATGCGGCGAATTTGCTGGCGGCAGTCGTCTCTTTCGGTGGCAGTGCGGAGGGGTCGAAGTGGCGGATCAGGCCTTCGGTCGCGAAGATCTCGTCTTGGTACGCTGCTGCGCTTGCTTCCTCTAGACGTTTGCTTGCAGCCTCCTTGCGCTTGCCAGTGAAGTACTGCTGCTGTTCTTGTTTGCGCTTCTCGTTGCGGATCTTGCGAGCTTGGAACTCGTACTCCTGGAAGGCGCGCTTCTGCTGGTAGTATGCGTCCTTCAGCTCCTTACGTGCCTGGTACTTCTCTTGCTGTACCGCACGTGCCTTGTCGGTCTCCTCGCGAAGCGCCTTGAGGTTCTTGAAAGCCTCGTCTTGCTCGCCCTTAAGGCCGTCCAGCTCGGTCTGAAGCACGGTGTACTTCTCGCTCATTGCCCGCTGCTCAGGGTCGTCGAGGAGCTTCTTCTGCTCGGCGATCTTGGCCTTGATCGACTCGATGTCTTTCTGCTGGCCATCAAAACCAGAGAACTGCTTGCGGGCCTTGTTGAGACTCGTGATCTCCGACAGAGCCTTCTTCTCGTCCACCAGCTTCATCATCCCGCTGTCGACCTGCTTCTGGAGGCGCGCGATCTCCTGATCTACATCCTCGACGGACTTGAAGTTGAGCTTGCCTTTGCTCGTCTTCAGTTCATTGAGCCTCGACTTGAGCTGCTCATCGAGCTTCTTGATTTGTTCGTGGACAGCACTACGCGAGGACTTGTTGCCCTGCTGGGCCTGGCGAATGGCATTAAGCTCGGTCTTCAGCTCTTGCTGGCGCTTTCCGTTTGGCGAGTCCTTATTGTTCGGGCGGGCGACGTCGAGCTTGGCTTTGCAGGCGTTCTACTCAAGTCAGCAAGTACGCAGGCCACACATTCGCTTGCGATGCAAGTTCCCGTCGGGATGCTCCAACCCGAGTAACAGTGCGTGTACCACATAGCTATGAAAAGTGATGACCTACCAATTTGTCCTGCGCGGCGGCGTGCTCCTTCTCTGCCTTGGCGAGGTCCTCCTTATACTTGTCGTCGTCTGGCTTCTCGGGCTTGACGACTTGCTGCTTGCTCTCAGTGGCCTCGGCGGCCTGGGGAGGTGCGACGTCGGCCATGGTGTAGTCTATTCAATTACACTGCGGGATTGACTATGTGGGTTCCGCGACTGATTTGATTGCAAGAGGTGTGAGGATGAGTAATGAGCGAGAGTGGGTTGACCTGCGGCAGTGGAGGACAACTATTTCGGAATCTGGGAAATTCGAGGCTGCGGACCGCGGAGGCTAGCCGCAACTTTATCCGAGCTTTTAGCGTTAGCGTGCGGCGTTCGCAAGTGTGGCATTCACCTGTGCGCTCGTTTGCTCTACCTAGCCTCACCTTGAGTACGCACCATGGTCGAGCAATCGCGGGGTAAGATACCAATCTTACTGTTGAAGACAAAGTCAGCGCCAACAGACACCTACGAGGAATTATTCACAGCTCTGGACAACAATCGCTACGCACCCGTCTTCGTTCCCGTTTTGGAACATCGCTTCAAGCGAGATGCTCTGGACCACGTGCAGGAGCAGGTCGCCAAGCGGGGTTTCGTTCCGACCGCAACGCAAGGACTGGCGACGTATGGCGCCCTGATCTTCACCTCCCAACGAGCAGTTGAAGCTTTCGCCGAGATCGTAGAGGACATGCGGCAAAATGAAAACACCGTCATTGACGATCTGCTCCCAGAAAGCCTTCCACTATACGTTGTCGGTCCAGCTACAGCGCGCGGCCTGCGATCGTTGCGTCTGCGCTGCCCGATCCTAGGAGAGGACACCGGCAACGGAGAGGCTCTGGCGGCATACATGCTCGAGCATTACAACAACTTGTATCCTGGCGCTGGCAAACCGCCGATTCTGTTTCTTGTAGGTGACAAGAGGAGAGATATAATCCCCAAAACTATGCAAGCTGCAGAGCTTGGCAATGGAAGGAGGTGTAAGATTGATGAACTGGTTATATACGAGACCGGTGAGATGCAGTCATTCAAAGACGAGTTCTCCACACTCTGGCGACGAAATGCAGACTCAGGTTGCAGGCGGCAATGGACAGTCGTTTTTTCTCCTACTGGATGCCAGGCGATGTTGGAGAGCTTGGGCTTTTTGGATCCTGCTACAGGAAGAGCGAAGCCTCGCGAAGATAGGAAGGATATGCTGATTGCCACCATTGGCCCAACGACTCGCGACTATTTGGAAGAGCAGTTTGGATTTGCAGCAGACGTTTGCGCAGAGAGGCCGAGTCCTGAAGGGGTAGCAGAAGGTATCAAGGCTTTTGAAGAAGGCTGTGCGAGCTCGAACATGTAAGATAGCACAAGAGATGTAATGAAATCACGACAGCCTTCAGCAATCACAAGATCACACGAGGAAGGAGTTTCCATGACAGTGGCAAACCTACTCGTTATTTGCGCAAAACGCGGTCGTTGTTCTGTTGCCCATGATCCGGTCATAGCAAGACAGGACAGACAAGACAGGACAGACAAGACAGCCCTGGAGGAGCGCTCAAAATCAGCCCGATGACTGCCAGCCACGTGAACACGCGTTGCATTTTCGTGTTGGACCCCTCCACCACCATCATGACCTCGGGGATCGATAGTCTTGACGTCACAGCGCTAACGCCGATTGTACTCCCGAAGTTTGTGCTCAGGATCAAAACGACGTCACGCGTTTCCATTGCGTCTATTCTACTGCAGACGCGTTTTCACTTTGCCATCTCACCAACATCCGACCTTACGCAAAGAAAAATGGCAGGAACACGTTCATCAGCGCGTACTGCCAGCAACAGCTCTAGCCCTGCAAAGAACGACGACTCTGCCGCTGGGTCTAAAAGGAAGCCCGATGCACAGCCCTCACCAGCGCGTAACAAGAAGGCGCCGAAGAAGCAGGCAACGCTTGAGGAGAGTGGCATCACGAACGACAACGATGACAGCGAGATGAAAGACGCGTCTGATCAGGACAAGGATACCAACCAGACGCAGGAGGAGGACGAAAAGAGCACTGCCCCACTTGATGCTGCGAAGACAGACACCAGCACTGAAGACGCAAAAAAAGAGGAGGACGATAGTGCTGCGAAGGTAGACACGACCAAGGATAACGCGAAGCCTGAGAGCAACGGTGACGCAGTCCAAGAGTCATCCCAGCGCAAGCAAGACATGCCATCCAACATCCTCGAGAAGGGACTCATTTACTTCTTCACTCGCAATCGCGTAGGCATCGATGACGCAGAGAGCGTGGGCGATCTTCAGAGGACGTTTTTCGTGCTGCGACCCCTACCCACTGGAGCGAAGCTGGGCGATGGCGCGATCCCAGACATGAAGAACAATCGCTTGTTTGCTCTGCCTAAAAAGGCGTTCCCGAAGTCGCACAACGATCGCTTCATGTCGTTTGTGGAGAAGGCAAACACGACTATTCAAGATCTGAAAAACAACTTCTTCGGTGGTAGCGAGTATGAGACCAAGACACAAGGCACGCGCCGCGTGGATCCGGTAACGCCGGTAGCTGAGGGTGTCTACGCGATCACCAGGACTGAAGACAGAACCACACACTTGGTGTACTCAACCACCATTCCCTCTGACCTAGGTGAAATCCAAGAAGGTACGAAAGTCCCTTTGATCACCTCCTCAACAACACAAGCTTATTTCCATAGATCTCGGCATCAAAGATCAAGGCAGCTTCATCATCAGCGTCAAGAACCCGGAGCGTAGCGGACCTGCCCAAAGCCAACTGCCTCAGAAGCCCGACTTTTCCAAAGAGTAAGTTGAGCCATTGGTGCCTTGAAGCTAAACAGGATTGACCGTTGGCAGGATCATCGAAGAGTTCCGTGGATTGGCATGGAGCGAGGTCAAACCCAAGTACCTCGACCACGAGTACTGCCAGATTCTTCTCATCGGCGAGCACCTTGAGGCGGCGGTCGAGCCAACGACAAAGGACAAGAAGCACGACAAGGAGACGCCACAGGAGGAGCTCGAGAAACTTGAGCATGAGGACGAGCTGAGGGTTGAGCATCTTCATGGTACGTTCAATGGCTCCTTGATGTCTTCAATATATTCTGGCATGCTGCTGAGATACCCGGGCTCTGAATATAACGGCTAAATGCTAACGAGCCCATACAGGTGACGACTCGGTCTTCGATGACCTCAAGCTTAGCAAGAAAGACTACCCCAAGGTACCAACTACCTGGTAGATTGAGACCACGAAGTGCACATCAATGGAACGTCGCAAACTTTGCGACATGTATTGTATGATATAAGGGTGGTCGGCGTTCATCAATGTGCTGCTACATGCTAGGCACAGCACCAGGTCGGCCTATTCGGAAGGACTGTATTATAGAGCAGCATAGTCGGCTGGCGGACGCAGAAGCTTGCCACGCAATGTCATGATGAATCGAGACGATGTGTTATTCTACCTTCTCAGAGCTGTATGGTGTCGTAGAGCAGTTGCAAGTGACGGCACTTTCACTCGGTCCGCAGTCTTTCACTTCGCCTACAAATTGTAGGTCACCATCTCACCTCTCACTACTCACCGATCATGCATCACTTCATGTCTTTACTCTCATCGCGGTACAGCTGTAATCTCTGGAGTGTTGTATGTATATGAGGGCGCGCTGTCGCCCACTTCTATACCGTGTCCCTTCTTTATCAGTCTCCGCTCTAGTTGGTATCTCGTTGTCTTACCTAACGCCGCGGACTTCCATTTCCAACCAGCTTCATACGGCACCATACCGATGGACACGATGTCTCCTCCGCCCACAGCAGCTTTCGACGAGCACGAGTCCATCATATGGCCTGTCCAGTCTTTCACAGCCGACCACGACTTCAAGTCAACCCATCCAGCCCACTTGGTCCTAGATCGCGCCAACTCCGAGTTCGGCTTGATCTACGAGATCGCGCCACGGGTTGCCGTCATGGCCCAGTTCCCAGACAGCGATGAGCCGATATTCTTCCAGGTCTCCCAGACCCGCGCCGCTTGCTCTCGAGAAGGCCAGACTTGCAAGAAGGTGTGCGTTTTGGTTCAGCATCTGCAGATTGATCTGGAGTTCGCTACTGCGGACGACGCTTCTGATTTCTTGCACATGCTTGGTCGGCTTGCGACGAAGGTTGGAAACCTCGAGTTCGAGGTGTATGAAGCTCAGTCGTACGTACCTCAGGAACTACTCCACTATTGCCTTGATACTGACCGTTTGGTGCAGCCTCAGCGCCCTTAACCGACCCGACTTCAATGTCGAGAAGATGTGCGTCGCAAATGATGCGCCTCAGTCGTGCTCGATCGTCAGGAATGAAGACAACTTTGACTGGGCAAGGTACGTAAGCTGTGCATCACTGCAACCGATATTACTGACATCCGCAGCATCTACAAGTCTGGCAAGTGCACAGACTTCACTGTGATTGCAGAAGGCAGGTCGTTCCCGGTCCACCGCATCCTGTAAGCTGCAGCCCACTACCAAGACTGCATTGAAACACCACTGACTTCAAGCTCCAGGCTATGCACACGATCACAGTACTTCAACGCGGTGTGCGATGGTCGCTTTGCTGTGAGTTTGTGTGCTGTTCTTAGAGATATCGGACACCGATCTGACAGACTGTAGGAGACAGAGCAGAAGTCGATTGCCCTTCCTGAGTCCGAGGATACTATCTCGCTGTTGCTACAAGAGTTGTACGGCGTCTACAATTCGGCCACCGGATCCGTCTTCACCAGCTTCGCAATGCAGCGCGAGATCGAGAAAGACGCAGTCATGAGTCGTTTGCTGGCACTGTTCATCGCATCCGATAAGGTACACCTCGTCCCGTCCTCATCGATTGACCACGGCTAACATCGATCAAGTATAATCTTGAGCCACTCAAGCGCAAAGCAGCCCACGCGGTCATCGATCGACTTCCCTTCCTCCAGGACGCCCTGGGCATCATCGAAACCGCCTCAGTAGTCTACGATGATTCGTGCCCGCAGCTAGACTGCGGCCTCCGCAAAGCAGTCATTGCGCAGATCCAGTCGAGACTCGCGACAATCATGCAAGACGAGGCTGCGTGGGAGGCGTACTCAGGCAACAGGACCATACTGAAAGCTCTACACGAGGCTCACTGCGCAACGCTGGATGGTCCTCATTCTGAAGGAACACTCACTCCGCCACCAACTCCTCGCAAAGTCGACGGGAAATACAAGCAGACTCGCAGCAGCGGTGCGTGAAGGATCGGATGTCGTCTCAATGGGAGGCTGGGTGAACTAGTGGAGGATTATGAGGAGGTGTGTTTTGGTTCAGGTTCATCGCAATGTACCTTCTGGACCGCTCGTGTGGTATTTGGGAGGAAAGGTTGGAATTCACGCCTATTGGCGGCAACAGCAACCCAGTCGTTGCTTCACCAGTTGGCGATGGTCTTGACATGTTGGTGGAATCGTCGCATACCGATGAACCTTTTGAGGTATCCAACTGAGCTTCGTGCTTGTAGTCGTTGATCTGGTTGTTTACATGCAGGTGAAGCGGCAGAGCTGTAGGTAAATTTTGAAGCACGTGCCTTCGCGTCAGAACTCCGACACCTCCATCTGCAACCACAAGACGTCAGCTTGCGGCTCCATCAGCATGTAAACACTCCCTTGTCGCGTCGCTCTGACATCAATGGCCCTTGACTTGGGTCTCTCCAATGGCACACCAACACTCTCCACCCTAAAGTCGCCGCAAAAGCCCTCCGTCACCCCAAATGTTCTCGAGGTCGTGTTTGGCTCGCTCCTCATCAAGCCATGGTACCCCTCCTTCTACCCCGAGGAGCTGGTCGGGCGGAAAGTAGAAAGGCTCTACGTGTGCCAATGGTGCTTCAAGTATAGCAAGGAATTGATGGGATTCCTGGGACATTTGGTGCGCATCAATGTCTATCAGATCGCACTCAAGGCTGCATCGCTAACATGCTGCAGAGAGCGTGTCCGCACCGCAGTAGCCCTCCACCCGGCGTCAACATCTACACCAAAGACGGCTACTCGCTATACGAAATCGACGGCGAGAAGAACAAGCTCTACGCGCAAAATCTATGCCTATTCGCAAAGCTGTTCCTGGACACCAAATCCGTCTTCTACGACGTTACCACCTTCCTCTACTACATGCTCGTCGCCCATGACCCCACACCACGCATACCGCACGCCGGCCTGGATGGGGAAGGAGTAGGCGCTCAGGGCCAGGTCGTGGGCTTCTTCAGCAAGGAGAAGATGAGCTGGGACAGCAACAATCTGGCGTGCATCCTGATCTTCCCGCCATGGCAGAAAAAGGGACTTGGGCAGATTCTCATGGGAGCGAGCTACGAGATGAGCAAGCGGGAGGGCAGACTTGGCGGGCCTGAGAAGCGTACGCATACGCACGACACATTCTAACACCATTGTAGCTAACATTTCTACCGCAGCATTATCCGACCTCGGTCGCCTAGCCTACGTACACTACTGGTCCGCAACGCTCGCCCGCACGATCCTCACATGTCCTTCCAAGCGCATCCTCACAGTCCTTGATCTCCGAGAAAAGACGTACATTGTCCCCGATGACATTATCGCGACATTGCAGGATATGGACGTACTAGAACACAAGAAGAGAGGCGGGGCAGAAGCAGTGATCAACAAGGCCAAGGTCAGGGCTTGGGCTGAGAGACACAAGGTGGATTTGAAGAGTTGGCCTGTCGACCCTGAGGCGTTTGTCGTGAGGGAGAGCAGTAGGAGCGTGAGCGAGGCATGAGGCGCTCGGGAACGGCGTTTGGCGTTAGATACCCAGCAATCATGATTTACAGTCCGGACTTCTCGAGATTCTGCTCATCGTTATTGGTGCGTCTGAGTGTAGGACCCTCCTAATGACCACCATCGCGCTCGCAGCGCTCACATCCCCAACACAATCGAACACACCTAACGAGGCCTCATCCGACGACCCCTGCGAAGCATGCCGACGGCAAGGATCTACAAGAGTAAACCTCCCAGCCATCGGATCTGACCTAAGCTCCCTCTATATCAAAGTCCTCTCCCCATCTCCAAACCCGCGCCCCTCTAGGGTGCGTGATTTTACAGTGCTTCGATATCCCAATGTGCTACGACAAATTCACAATCAACTACCACTTCGTGGACAATCCGTACGGGAGCTTGATAGTGAGGGTCGTATGTGATTCTTGGTATTGGCCGTGGGTGCGTTGGCGGCTCTGTAAGTCGAAAAAGGCGAGGTCGAAGCTCCGTTACTCAGAACTGGAATGAACATTGTGTTGGGGGAACTGGAGACCAGCATATATCATAGGCGGTGTAATAGATGAGTTCTCAGCCCGACTGCCTCTCGATATGGACCTTGGAGGGGGAAGTCCGGATACACAGGGAAGCCTTGGATGTGACAAAGTTTTGCTCTCCGAACATTGCGAACATCAACCAGCGTCTGCCATCTCATGATCTTTAGCCGCATCGTTGTGCTTTGATGCGGTGTTTTCAATATTCTTCAGCACCTCTCGTATCCTTTTGACCTCCTCGCCATCGGCCTCTTCATCGTCGCTTGTGATCGCAGCAGAATGCACCCACTGAACGCCCGTCTGACTCTTCAGCTCTTGGACATTACCACTGCGAACACCGCCGCCAGCTATAAGACTAATGTCTCTCCCATACTTCTCTTGCAGCTGCCTTAACCTCTCAGCACCCTCTTCTGCACTCTTCTCACCACCACTTGTCAATACACTCTTAAATCCGCACGCAATCACCATCTCAGCCCCTTTCTCCAAGTCCACCACCTCATCAATCGCGCGGTGAAACGTACACGGCAACGATCCAGCAACATCCACCAACTCCGCGTTCCTCGCAACATCCACGTGGCCGTGCGCGTCCAAAATGCCGAATACGAAGCCACTCGCCAACGTCGAGAACAGTGCGATCTCGTGCCTCATCTTCTCGAACTCGGCCGCGCAGTACCTGAAGTCTCCTGCTCGGGGCCGAATCATGACGTTGATTGGTATGTCTTTGGCATGCTTCCGGATTTCAAGGAAGGTGTCGATGGAAGGGGTAAGGCCGCCTGCGGCATAGTTTGCGCAGAGTTCGAGACGGTCTGCGCCGGAGTTGAAGGCACGTATTGCGGATGAGCTGGTGAAGCATGCGATTTCGAGCATTGTTGTTGGGAGGGAGGCATGGTGTGTGTAGGAGGAAGGAGCCGAGGCGCACATGCAAGATGAGAGTTGAAACTGCGCTTGTGGACGCTAGCTTGTACCTATCGTGTTGCTCACTCTGCTAAGTTATCGAAATTAATTCAACCATCACATATACCTCTCAGCTTTCACGCTGACTGCCTTAAGTCTCGACTACAAATGGTGGTCATTCCACAGACCTTTCAACGTTGCGAGCCACCGCAAGCCACTCTGCTAAGATACTTGATACAGTTTCAAGCGCGCTGCTGTCTCTTCCTGGGTTGTAGACACCGGGAACACGAACAGCCACCAACACGTGACAGATCTAGACGCATGAGATTATATACACAATCGTACTACAAAGTCCTCATTACTGACGTCCTCCCCCATCCTTCAAAACATATCAGACGCACTTTACTTGACTCCTCTTGAGCCAGCAACATGTCCGACTCATCTCTCAGCAATCCCATCTTCACAGCACACCTCCGCATCGCGCGACCCACCCGCTCTATCTCCGAGCTGCTACCCTTCTACATAACAGGTCTCGGCTTCGAAGTCATCTCTTCGTTCCAGCAGCACAATGGCTTCGATGGCATGATGCTTGGGCATGCAAGTCTGCCGTACCATCTGGAATTCACCGCACAGGAAGGCCACGATCCGGGACGCGCGCCTACACAGGATAACTTGCTTGTTTTCTACATTCCGAAACGATCAGCGTGGGAGAGTGCAATTGAGAGGATGCAGGGTGCGGGATACTCTGCGGTCAAGAGCTGGAATCCATATTGGGATGCAGATGGGAATGGAAAGACGTTTGAGGATGCTGATGGGTGGAGGGTAGTGCTTTGGAATGGGCAGTGGACAGTATAAAGGTGGCTTTTGGCTTGAACAGGAACACGTCGTATGCAGTTGTGTGAGTCATGTGACAACTATCAAGATTGATTCGCTCATACATATTTACACAATGCTCGACTCGTCATCAAGAAAGAGAATACGACCAACACCACTGAAGCCAAGCGCAATAATGAGCGACTGTAGTCTCTGACCCTTTCCACTCTCGCATGCTTTTGAGCTTACAGCCTCGAAAGCCCAGCAATTTCACGCGGCGCATGATAGTTCGGGACCTTCATGTCAAGCGCAGACCCACTATAGCCCAGATCTTCGCCAGTAAGCATAGCACACTTCTCGCCGATGAGCAGCGCAGTACTATACGTGTTGCAGCCCACGTTATCGGGGCAGATGGACAGATCGGCAACCTTTAGGCCCTTGACGCCGTGCACGTTCAGGCGCTCGTCGAGCACGCCGTGCTTGACGATCGAGTTACCGTTCTTGGGAGCCATGGAGCACGTGCCGAGGGAGTGCCATGTGGTTTCGACGTGGCCTATCACGAGGTTAGTCAGGTCTCGTGTACCTCCACAAGTGGGAAGAGCACGTACGCTTAGTCCAGTCAATGACGTGGTTGATATCCTCGGTGGAGTACTCAAGGTCGGGGAGGATCTCTTGCTGGTTGGAATTGAGCCAGCTGACCTCAGGTGTGCGCCCCTTCTCAAGAGGCATGGTCCACGAGCCGTGCTGAATACCTGCTGTAATATTGCCTGGGAGCGCGTACGCATTGGTGGTCGCGAGATCCATGTCCTTGGCGCGCGCCGGGCTGTTATATGCGTAGAAGGGGTGCATGGCTTGGACTTCACCGGCGTAGGCGTCCATGCGGCGGGCAGTCTCGCGAGACTTGACGTAGCCCCAGACCATTGGTGCCATGTCGCGCTTGTCGTTCATGAAGCCGGCGTCAAAGTCGGGAGCCTCGTAAGGGTTGGGCGACACAATGTGCGTTGAGCCACGTGAGAATGGGTACTCCAGGAAGTGGAACCTGTAGTACAGTCAGTATCTGTCTCGTGGCTTTTGGGCAGCTAGGACTTGCATCGTGAAGAATTTGCCCGCTGGCATGACCATATGGTCACCGAACCAGCCTGCAATAACTGAGTAATGCATGACGGGCTTGTCGGGCTTCTCCTTGAAGTAGCTGTCCCAGCCGGAGCGGAATTCTGGACACGGCCACTTGTCCATCATGTCAAGTTCTGCCTCTGTAGGACGAATCTTGACACCGGCTTCAATGCCGTTAGTAGCGAGTGGGCCAGTACCATTAATATTCCATTGCTGGAACACCTTCTCCTGAACCGCTGGGTCACCACGAGCAAAGTCATCGAACGACTCTACGTGTGGCTTCGCGCGGTAAGTCGCGAAGGTGAGGCTAGTAACAGGAGTCAGTTCTTGATCGTAGAAGAGCTTCTGTCCAACTTACTAGTGGTCCTGGAAATTAAGACCAACACCGGGCAAGTCAACAAGAGGCTTCACGCCAGCTTTGCGGAGCTTCTCTGGATCACCGATACCAGAGCGCTGGAGAATTAGTGGCGAACTGAGTGTACCTCCAGATACGATGATTTGCTTGCGAGCCTTGATGATTCTGGACGGGAGTTGTCCGTTTGATAGGTGCTTTGTCGGGATGACCTTGACGCCCACAGCGCGGTCGCCCTCGAGAATGACCTGAAGAGTTAGTATCAATATTCATGAAGCATTAGATCGATGAGAGGACCTTATCGACCTTGTTGCTCGTCAGAAGATGAAGGTTCTGATGCACAGATCGAGTGCTATGGATGTAGCCATGAGCACTGTCGCTTCGCCTTCCAGTGTCACGATTGATCCACTTCAGCCAGTGCTCAGCACCATGTCCGGTAACCAGATCCTGAAGATCGTCGGTCGTCGGAATGCCCTGAGTCTCGGTGGCACGCAGGAAGTCCTCCTTGATGGGGTAGGTGTAATTTCCGAATGAGACCTTGATGGGCCCTTCGAAACCGTGGATGTCGCGGTTGTTGCATGATCTCTGGTAAGTCTCGTGCTTCTTCATGAGTGGTATGAGCTCCTTGGTGGTCCAGCCCTTGGCCTGGAAGTCATCGTAGTCGGAGGCAGAGGCACGTGTGTACATCTGTCGTGGTCAGAAGCGTGGTGGTAGAACGGGTACTGTCACTTACCATAAAGTTGATGGACGAGCCACCACCCAAAATATGAGCACAAGGTACAACAGCTCGGCGTCCGTCGAGCCATTCTGAGGGGCGGGAGTAGTAGAAGGAAGCCGTTTTGCTGTCAAGCTTCATGTTCCGAGGGTAGATACCTGGACGGAACACCCACTATTGATGAAGGACAACGTCAGTGCTGGATATCCTCGCTCTCGGTTCGTGTGACCTACGGGGTTGTTCAAGTTGTTTTCTCCTCCTTCAATGAGAAGGACTTGAAGGTTGTGGTCGAGGTTGGCCAGTCGTCCAGCGACGACACAACCACACGAGCCTCCACCACACACGATGATATCGACCTCATCTGGGATCACCATCTTGGATGTTACTCAAGGTGATTGTTGCAATTGGTAGGAATGGATGAAGATATGTAGTCACCACAATTGATCGGATCAACTGGGCATGATTCTTCCCCAGGGCGTCTCACGCTCCTTTAAACTTGAAAACCCCGCATCTGCATGCTGTTAGGCGGCACGGGAGATCCATCGCCTCCGCGCGTGTGTTTCTCTCCATTTGCCCTCAGCCTTTGGACTAAAGTAAGAAACATGCAGTCAATGTGAGGGGAAACTACTCGTTTCGCTGTACCCATGTACGTAGGCTACTCAAAGAGGGCTAGATCTTACTGCCATCCTGCATTGGTGTTCCCTGCGGAGAACCAAGAAGAGACTTCCACGGAGAGCGTATAAAGCCCTTGCGGATCCGCAAATCTGATGTACCTGCCACTGCCTTTCTGCCGCGCTACTACGAAGAAGACTCGGGCTTTATTGGCTTACGCGGTCGGCTGAGGGTAGTTCCAACACAGTGGTTCTGCATAAAGAGTTGGCGAGGATGTGCGCGGCAGGAATCGAAGGCTGGGTGATCGTATGCGGAGGTGGGACGTATGCGGGTTGGAGATATGCTCAGTTGCGTAGTTAAACCCACTTCTGCGGCACGAGCTTTGCGGATCCGTAGCTGTGAATGTAGCGCGCAAGACTTTGAGTTACATATCGGATTCAGAGAAGTTGTCATGAGAAAAGTAAGAGCAAGACATGGACCTTCAACGAGTTGACTCGTAACAGCTGTACCATTGCCAATCATAGTAGGAAAAATAAACTCCCCTGGATGTTGAGGTGCGGAATTGACGCTCACTCTATGCTGTGGACTTGGGACGTGGAGCATGGAGCTCTCACATGCCGCAGGGATAGTAGCTCTCGACAGCTCCTGTAACGACGGAAATATAAACCTAGCTCCACCCGGGGCGTGCGGCACTGACGCTCCAGTCATGGGAATCCGTGTTGCGTGTGGATAAGTCGGATGTGGGGCGCGGTAGACCATGGGGAGCTTACACTTGGCGGGTGGTCAAGTGCGGGGTTACCGTGCGGTTGGCCAACCGTTGGAACGAACGATACGGGCACCGTCGAGAGGCTCATGCGGAGAGAGTATTCTCGCGCACAATTCCGCCCAGCATGTGCAGATACTGGAAACCTGCAAGCTTGAGAGTCAATTCTGAGGCGCGATAATCCCAGACGATCTTAGTTCCGTCGATTCAGGACGAATCCTGTGATCGTGCAGCAAGGATAATCATAAGCAGACAAGGTTTTGTGGTGGAGCATGTCCTAGATGTAGAAAGCGATGGGATCCGAGAGCGGGTATACGATGTTGGCATCTCGTCACAAATCCATGACTCCTGTCCGGGATCAGTCATTGGGTACGACAAGGATAAAGAAGGCATACTTGAATGTACCATGCAGTCTCGAAAGCGAAATTGAACGTCGGGACGTTGATGTTCTTGAATACTGAAACTTAGTGCTTGCTATGCTCAGTACTCTGGTATCAATGAGCTAGCTCCATGGGCATTATGAAAATTGGGGCTATAATAGTAGAAATCTTACAGCGCACTGGTGTAGAAAGTGAAGTCGATTATAATCCACCGCAGAGCCGCCGCTGCTAAAGTACCGAGTGTGTATCATCCTCATGATGCCCTCTAAACCAGGGCATCGTTGACAGATATGCGCCAATGTCCGACGTAACGCCTAGAATTCTTTTGAAGAGTGGAGGAAAGTAAAAGCTAAGCCTTGAAGAAGGAAAGAAAGTGCATCTCACAGCACCTAGATGATCTCGTGTCGCTCCCAACCGGTTGGCTTCGGATGTGCTAGGCCTTTGCCGGGATGTGGTTTCTCTGGGTCTCTGTACTCGGATACGAATGGGTTGGGGTCTTCCTTCTGGTCGAGATTGCCGAAGGTATGGTTCACCTCTCGGTGCTTACTCTCATCTGCACGGACTGTTGCACATTAGCAAAGCCATTTGTAAATTGAAGCCTTGATGCTTACTGTAGAGAAGAAGGTCTCGCATCGTGCGGTTGCCCTCGGGCATCTTCCAGTAGTCGATAGCAATCTCAGGAGCCTGCATCTTCTCCCACTTGGGCAAGAGACCTGCGTCGAGATCCTTGATCTGGCGAGTGTACGTGTACACGGCCTCCTCCTCGAGATATCCCACCAGACGATGGACGATGCGAGGAGACACTAGGTAAGCGAAGAACATGAGGTTGCACCACACGCCTTGGGCGGCAAGGACCATGAATCTCATGAAGGGCCCGGGCTTCTGCATTTTCATGAAGACGAGAAGGTGCATGCGTTCGTTGTAGCTCTCTTCGAGCAGTGTCTCGATCCTTGTATATGGTTAACAAGATATGCCACGAACGGGTCAGGTGGTGTTACCATCCGTTGTCTCTCTTCATGCGCCTCATCGAGTGGAGGTGCCTGATCATCCCAGCAACCATGCCAGGTACTCCAGCAATGGACTCCAAGAAGACGTTTCGAATCATGTACTTCTCTTCCGTCATCGCATATTTCCGTCGTGCTGCCTCGGGGTCCTTGGCATTGAGAGCTACAGCCCTCTCATGACGATACCCCGTGGCGGTATCAAGCCCGAAGCGCATGAACTTGACAGCAAGGAGGGCGCATTTGTCGGACCAGGTTTGTGCTTCGCGGTGTGCGACGACCACAGCATTTATTTGCTCTTCGGTGTAGGCTGGATGTTCCCAGGCTGCCGGTGTCTTTCGCACTTTCTCCGTCTCCTTCTTGTCGAAGAATTGATTGATCTTGGAGTTGTTGCGGGATGTCGAGAACGAGCGCTGTGTAGCTGGTGCTAGCTGTGCATGTTGGGCGATGACAACGGCAGGGCGGAGACCGGCATTGCAACGGTAAGTCTTCAGAAGCTGGACAGCCACACGTGTGGAGGCGCCTGGTACTCGTGTTGCTATTCGATTCGAGATCATGAATGATCGTGTGGTGTGTGTTTGGAGGTAGGGCGCTGTAGGTAATGAGGTTGTCGAATGTGGCGTAGGACTTGACAGTAGTGTACGCTGTATGTATCTGTAGTAGTAAGTACTGATGGTGAGCGAGCAACTACGACTGAGGCACAAAGGGATCCTTTATATTTTCTTAGGTGAGAGGCTGTGACGCCAGCTCCAGAAATGGCAGTCCCACAACAAATATAATCAAAGGGTACAGCAGGAATGTCAGCTCGAATCAGAGCCAAGCGAGAGCCCGGCTGTGACTAGAATTTCCCCGATTTAGAATATCCATGGCGCGTGCCGCGAGGATTTTGAGGCGGCGGTGTTTATCGTTGTCATCCAGCTCAAATCCACGAGAAAGAGCCGGGTGGGCCTTGCCAAGGGTTTTGACCACGATGCATGCATGCAAGTGTAGCTCGAGAATCAAGTAGGTAAGTGGATACATGTTCATATTTAAATGTCATTGAATACATCCAGACATTAATTCAAGCTTTTCAATTAGTCAAATCTCTAGGGCTGCGCAAATGGTTGCTATGAGGAGTGACACGGAGTCTCAAATCGGATCCCGGCTGGTATTCGTCGGTCTCTCGGTCAGCCAACGTTCGCCGCAAGATCAGGGCTGAACCATGACTGCTCGCCAACGTTTGACTTGCTGTCAAATATTGCACTGGCTTATTCCCTTCACCAAAGACTTTACCTATCCTCACCCATGGACGTTGATGAGCTTCCCCGGTTGTCGCGGAGCTTCTTGGTCATTTTAGTGGCCTGAGCTGTGCATAACCAGTGCTTACATCATACTGCACGGCGCTGTACCAAGTAGTATCTCCACGGATATCTTGCTCCTACGGAGCATCGATGGATGCCCAGGAGATAGAGTTGATGATTGATTTGTAGACCAGTGGGCTGATGTACATAATCAGAGACAATGCTCGAGGAGACTTGATCCGGATCTCACCCATTGCTTCGGCCATAAAGCTGAGGAAGGCGACGACCATCTGTTTCGACGACTATCGATAGAACATGAAGTACCCGACACCCCCAACCGAGCAATGTTCCCCGCTGCCTTTTCGCTGTTCAGGATAAGTTCAACGCACGTTGAACCCACTCTCTCCTGACTTTGTTGAGATCTCCGACTGCTCGACGCCAGAGACAGAAGCAGCGGAAGGACCCTTGTTTAGGTACTGAACAAACTCCTTGATGGCATCGTCGCTGCCTTGTGCTTCACCTTGGACCTACATACAGTCAGCATCTGAGACCTTCATCGATGTTGCGATACTCACAGTACCATCGGAAGCGTTGGAAACGAAGCCGGTCACGCCAATGTTGTTTGCTTGCTTTTGTGTGAAGTACCTGATGGCAAGTAAGCAAACGCCGAGTTGCATACAACGCGTGAGACGTGCCGAAAGCTGACTCCCTGCACCTCGCCGTCAACCTTGTATGAGATCTAGGTACTTTAGCTTGGTGGTCGAGTGGAGTCAAGCGCGACGTACTCGTTTGGACATTCTTGTTGTGCTGGAGAAGAAACGATTCATTCAAGTCTCGTTTGTAGCAGGTGAGTTTGATGGTGATGACTTCGTAGCAAAAGCATGCACTTCTTCGAGCTCGATTCTAGTGACTTCACAGACAAACTTGCGACGTCATTGTTAGGAAAGAGCGCGCTGAAACGGAAGCGACGACCCCTGCAGCTAGCCATGGTGGAATGCGGGGTGGCCGCCCTGTCATATGGCGCCTGCAAGCCGTGTAGATAAATGAATATCACCTTCACTGCCGTCTTGATCCGAGTGCTGCCATCTCACTCACTTGATGGCGGTCGAAGATCGATCGCGGTGGTCGGGCGGAAGATGACGCTAGTGCCGCGTTGTTTATGTGGTCAATTTCGCGTTCGGACATGAAACCCTTAATCTCGCCCCTTTCGCGCTGCCACTTAGCAACACCCGCCAACACCCATGAGCCTCACCGTCCACAAACACCGCTGGAGTAAACCTTCTGCAGCTCTCTTTAGTGCCTGCAGAAGCAAATACCAGAGCCTATCCGCCAGCACCTTATCGCCCCCGCCAACACGCAAATCCACGCCGACACGCAAATCCACGGCCAGCCTATCAACGCAAGCCATGGACACGACACCCTCTCCCATCATTGAGCGCGCTGGTTCGCCCGAGCTGTGGGCAGTGCCCTCACTTGCACTGGGCGCAGTGCCGCTGCTGGACCGCTCTGTATCGACGGCGTCTTCGGTGTCGTCTGTGTCTGGGCGCTCAGCGAGCTCGCGGTTATCAGACAGCGGCCGGCGGCGGGGCTATATGCGTCCGGAAGGCACGCAGTTCTCCAAGTCGGCCAAGAACCGCGAGAGCGTGCAGAACCTGGGCACCATCGCCCATCTGCAGTACTACTTCGCCCGCACCGGTCTGCTGGACACGGCCACCGGACGCGTCGCGAAGTCGCGGAAGGCTGGTTCGCGCACCGCCAGTGGCAACGAACCGCTTTCACCGCTGTCGCCCTTGGATGGCGACATGTCAGCGCTGTCACTGGCCTCGCCGGAGGGAAGCATGGTCGATGCAGGCTACTTCGTAGAGTCGCCCCTCGACGAGGCAGCCTCGCCCAGCTGGGACGATGGCGAGCCCATGATGCTGCCGCCCACTGTCAGCACCTACAAGAACAACCCCGTCTATCTGCCCCCGCCGCCGGACATGACCGTCCTCCGCCGGGAGCTGCGCGAGTCGCTCGATGAGGCCATGAAGCACCTCCGTGAGCTGGAGAAGGGCTTCGGTGCCGACCAGGTAATTGACGCGGACCAGTCTAGCTGGTTCGAGATCCAGGGCCTGAATCTGCTCGACGTCACCACGCTTGCCATCCGAGCTGCGAAGAACTACTACACTGCGCACGAAGAGCCACAACGCCTGTATGCCCTCAGGTCTGAGCGGCAGATCCGCAAAGAGCTCTACGAAGTACTGGAAGTGCTGAAACGCCTTGCAATACGCAATTTCGCCAACGGCGTGCAGCCATACGAGACGATACAGATCAAGCAGTGGGTCGTGGACATCGGCAAGCTGCTTGACACTGAAGAAGAGAAAGAAAGAGCGGAGCACAACGAACGAGAAACCTGGTCATGGAGGGAGGGCGACTGGACTGGAAAAGAACGCGAGAGGGAGCTGCTATTCCTCAAGTCGTTTGACAACAGTTCAGAGGCCCTGCCAGAGTGGACAGAACCAAAGGACGGAGAGACCGCGACGCCTTTCCTGCTGGAGCTCCAGAACGGTCTGCGACTCGTACACCTGCACAACGCCCTCGTACGAAAGTCACGACGACATTTTGAAGAGATCAAACAATACCACACGGACACGGCGAAACCATATCGCTGTGCAGATAATATACGCTACTGGGTCAAAGCAGCTGAGCTGCGCTGGGACATCAAGCTGGACGTTGATGTCATGGGCGTTGTCCAGGGCAAAGACGACATCGCATGGAAGAAACTCGATACTGCTATGCTCCAGTGGTGTCAAGGCGTACGCGAGGAAATCACAGCCGAGTGGCAGAAGGCGAAGAACCAGGCCAGGACGCCAACACTTCAAATCGACCCCAACTTCGAGGACGCATAAACGATCCCACACATTCCGGGCCAGGATATCGGATCTCCAAACCCATCTCATTCGTTGTCTCATATTCCCCCATATATCACCACTTATAATTTGTACGACGTATCCGATCTGTCATGCCCAACCACATATCATCACCACTCACTCCAATACTCTCTTATTTATATCTTCACATCTAGACACATTTTTGTTTCTTTCGAAGCGTCTCTTTGGAGGCGGAGATACCCCTTTGCGCAGCGGCACTTGCTGTAAATAGCTTTAATAGCTTCACTCAGGCATGAGTGGATCCCGAACCTGAACCTGGACATTTGGATAGCTGAGATAAGCTCTCTTGTGTACGATAGCTTGTGTTGAACAGACACAGTCAGCCATATTGCATACACGACGAGCCACCAGACATAGTTGGACTTGGCTACCAATAAATTACTGTTAAAGCAGAGAGGTCCCTTCCATCATCTTTTCACGTGAAGATCTCCTAACCCGACCTGTTCCACGATCTCCATCTCTGTCTACATTCAGAACCTGCTAATATCCCTCCCAAACAACCAATTCACACCCCAATACACCGGCACAAGAACCTTATTGCGCCACGAAACCGTCTTGGTAAGATACGCGCCCCGCCAAATAATCCACGCCAAGTAGCCCTGCAGCCTCCCCCATTTCCCCCCTTGGAACAGCGCATCCCAGTTCCCGATATACGCCAGCGTGCCCAGGTCCTTGTACGTGAAGCCCGACCTATCCAGATCGTTCTTGTTGAGCCGCTTGGAGAGCCAGACTGCTTTTTGCGACGCGACCTGCGCTGTTGCTGGGTAACTTGTGTTTTCGATGATGCCGCAATCACCGAGTGCGAAGACGTCTGGGTGTATTGCTTCTTCTTTGGTGGTTTCGCCTTCCTGCGGGATCATTTTGACGCGCAGTTTGTCGTCTGTGATTAGGGAGCCTGATCGGGGGTCTTTTTTTAGTTTCCATTTCTTGGGGGTGGCTTGTTCAGAGTCGTAGATTAGGTCTGTGGGGGCTTCGCGGACGTTGTTGAGGGCGTGGGCGACAAAGGGGTTTTGCATTAGGCCTGTGCCTGGGGGGTTGTTAGTTGAAGCATGACACAATACGAGCATCTTGGTATGGCGGGAAGAAAAACACTTACTCCACACACACATGCCAACTCCAATCTCGCCCTCTTCCTTAATCTTGAGCGTAAACAGATTATAATCATTCACATCGTCCGAAGCACTACGTTCAGCGGGCGCGCCCGGACGAAGCGACTCAACATGATGACTCGTCTTGATATCAATACCTTCACGCTTGAATTTCTGCACCGCATATGCAGCCAACTTCTCATCAAACATGGGCAGCACTTTCTCCGCCACGTCGTAGACGGTAATCTTGTGGTACTGGATCAGCTCCGGGTAGATTTTCGCCATGTCCTCGTTGATGAGATCGTGGAGCTCGGCGCTGAACTCGATGCCGGTGGGTCCGCCGCCGACAATGGCGAAGTTGAGGAGCTGGCGTTTCATGGCCTCGGACGTAGTGGGAAGTGCGGCTCCTTCAAAGCACGCCAGCAAGCGATTTCTGATCCTCCGGGCATCGCCTACGTCTTTCAAGAAGAATGCGTTTTCTTTCACACCGGGCGTGTTGAAAGTCTGCGAGTAACACCCAACAGTAACGATCAACTTGTCGTAGCTCAAATCAAACATGCGCCCCGTCTCTACTTCCTTCTTCTTCTCCGCTTCTCTCTGCTCCTTCGTCTCGCCCGCATGTCGATCCGTCGTCAACGACAATCCCTGAAACGGATCGTCCACGGCCTGTTCAATCGTAATGGTCTTGTTCTTAAAGTCCACGTCGTCCGCCCAGCCCTGGAAAAAGTCGACTTTGGTACGTCGTGAACGCACGGGTTCGAGCGCCGTTCGGAATTCCAGCGTCCCGACTGCGGTTCCAGCGAGTAAAGGTGTGAAGGCAAAGTACGATCGGGGGGATACGACGACGGTTTGGAATTTCTTGGAGTCGAGGGAGCGTGCGACGGTGTAGCCGCCCCAGCCTGAACCGAGGACTACGACGCGCTCGCGGTCTGGACTGTGGTGAGCTTTTTGATGGTCATAACTTGACGAGTGCTTACTATCTCGGCCATTGTTCAGTTCTTGGATCGAGATACTGCGCTTCTGTTGAAGTTGTGCCAAAGCACCTCTTCGACATCGTGAGCTCTGTGCAATGACTTCTCGAACGCCAGAAGGCAGATGTGATATCCTAGTCGAAGCAAGCATTCTCAAATCCCTCCGTGGACTTGTTCAGCCTCACTCTTTCGATTGTAGTTTACTAGAGATGAAGTCCAATTTCAATGTTTTCTATTCGCGCTACCAACGGGTGCTTGCGGAAACTTCGAATATGACGTATGAAATGCGTTTCATTCCACGCGCCGACGAGACACCGAAGTACCGTACCATACCCGTGGGTGCATAGTTTATCTCTCCTTGGAAGTACATGCTAGAGATATATGTCCGTGTGGGATGGGCATCGCGAACGCTGACTTGCGTTTGACGGTATTCCTTGCCGGATTGATCCGGATCGAATATGACTGTTGAACAAGAAGCAACAAGAGCTCCAGCGGAGGCGCCTCATGCGTCCAAGCCGCACTCTATAAAAACATCTGTAGTAATCGATTATCATGTGCAAACATCGTACATAGTAGAGTCTGCATTGCGGTACTATGTATGTTCTCGGGGGTTTCCAGTTAGGCCGACATGCCGCGGTCCCAGTCCCAATCAGCGCTCGCTCAACCAATCCAATCCCCGACGCATCGAAAAAAGCATGTCCTTTACCTCCGCACATCACATATATACCTTTTCAGGTTAGCTCCATCCACGCCTTTGGTGATGATGGCCAGCGCCGTGCAGTCTCGCCCATATCGGAGCCACAAAGTCCCAGCATGCACAGTGAGTGCGCATGCACAGGCTTTTAAGACCTACTAACCATACGTCCAGAGATGCAGATCGCGCAAGATTCGCTGTCACATTGGTAAGTTGATATGTCCAATATAGCAGCTGATTGCACACTTACATGTTCACAGATATTCCTAACGAGCCGTGCCTCTCGTGTCGAGAGCGACGACTGAAGTGCCAGTACATTGAGAGCACAACGACCAACAATTCTCCTACTGAGGATGCAGAAAGAAGGCCGTCCAAGCGACGGCGTCATAGTGAGCCGGAGGAAGGGCCATCGCGACCTCGTTCAGCGCCAATACTGCACAAGTCCTCCAACAACCGTACGTCGGGAATTCGTACATGATGCACGTGCAACGACTAACATGCCAACTGTCCAGCTTCGGCTTCAATCATGTTAGCACCACATCTAGCAGAGGACGTCGACATCTTCAACAGACACATCTCACGGCACCATAATCCCGAGAACGAGGAATCAGAACAGTCAAACTATCAGACCTTGCGGCATGATCTGAATGATCCAATCGTCTACTTGTCTGTGCCGCGTTTTCGCACTGGCTTACCGCCCGGAAGTGGGTGCGGGAGAGAGCAGCTCGAGATTGTCGAGCAAATCATGGGCCCTTTCAAGCATGAGGTCGTAGACCTGGTAGGGACCATTCACGAGTCAGACATGTAAACACTAAACTGACTCCATAGTACTTCAAACACGTGCACTATCACTTCCCAATCCTCGACGACGAGATATGCGAACTGCTACGCACCGGCCAATTCTCCAAAGTCCCCAACAACGCAATGTGTGTCATCTACGCCCTCGGATCCCCAATGTGGTCGCGATCAGACACGCTGAAAATGCACCCGCGGCCAGACTGCTACTACCTCTGGAACAAAGCCATATCCGCCGTGCTAGAAGATTTCCTGAGCCCGGGAATGTCCACCATCCAAGCCGCACTACTCGACCAAATCGGGCGCCCGTCCGTCTCCATCGTCGGAAACATCACGCTGTGCGGCCGCACCGTGTCGCTCGCCCAAACGTTCGGACTGCACCGCGACCCTTCGAAATGGAACATCACCGATAATGAAAAATCAGTCCGTATACGCGCTTGGTGGTGCTGCCTCATCGCCGACCACTGGTCGAGCATCGCGTACGGCGCTCCACCCTCCATTTCCCGCGGCTACCACGACGTCCCCCGGCCCACCGTCGCATCTCTCATCAGCCCCAAGTCAACACAGCAGCAGAAACACGCGACGACATGCTTCGTCCACCTGTGCGTCCTAACCGAACTCCTCGGCGACATCTTACCCCTCGTATACCAAATCAGCCCAGACCGCGAACACCTCGCACGCGAAATCTCGCGCTTCAAACTCGAGCTGAATGAGCTGGAAACGCGGCTACCAGACTGGATGCCCCTCCCCAACCGTCCGGGCTCAAGTATGCTCTGGCTCTGTTTCCTCTCCATCCGCCTCGTTCTCGCACGCATAACATTCCGTTCCGCCATCCTAGACGGGAACTCCAGCCTCGGCCGCGCACGCATGGACCAATTACGCACCGCATCCTCCGCTGTCCTCGAATACATCCTCACGCTAGGCGAATCGCAGTTCTACGACTTCTGGCTGCCCTACGCGACGCAGATCCTCGTGCATGCTATTACCGTCTCGCTGCGGTGTACGGTCGAGACGACGGATGCGGAGGTTAGGGGGCTGGCGGTTGATAGGTTGCAGCGTGTGGTGGCGCATATGCGGCATGCGAGGGATGCGTATGAGTGGGATATTGCGATTTATGCGCTGGAGAGGTGTGCGGAGCCCGTGGCGAAGATTGCGGCGTTGAGTAAGAGGGAGGGGGCGCAGGGGGTGGATGTGGATTTGGAGGGTGGGATTGGGACTGGGAATGGGGTGGGGAGTGGAGTGGGGAGTGGGAGTGTGCAGGATGTGTCTACTATGGCGGGCTTTGACGATGCGAATTTCTTGTTGTCGGATCTTTTAGATCCGAATATGTTGGATTTTAGTTGGTATGTATTGATCGAGACGGTTGTGTGTGGGAGGCTTTACTGACTTTGTGTAGGGACGCTCTTTGGGATACGCCGTCCGGTATGACGAACTTTTCGATATAATATGCGTGCGAAGAGAGGTGAAAGACACTTTGACGTTGGGATGTTATTGGTTACGGAGAGTTTAATTGTGGCCGTAACAGAATATATCCTGGACTTCATCGACCAAAGGACGTTCTTCCGTCCGATGTACGGAAAAAGTGCATCAAACTGAGAAATCAAATCAGCACATACATGGGCTCCAAGAATCAAGCGCTGTCACATGGTCATTCGAAAACACTTCAACAATGCACAAGTTAAAATAAGCCGCAGCTTCGCGTTTATACTTGTTCTGAACCAAATTCCAAAATACAACAGATTGGGGTATCACATCATCATCATCCATATTCATACGCCACCCAAATGCAAAAGTCCCGCCCAAAATCCACCCACAACTCCATTCATCATCCAGTCTTTCGACTCTTCGAATTCTGCGTCATCGGCTCGCTCGTCCGCGCACGCTTGAGATATGCTCGCGAAGAGGAGTTTCCGCTTGATGAGCTCAGCCCCTTGTCTCTCGGGGATGCATCTTCGCGCTTCGATCCCAGCAGGCCATCGGCTGGAGTATTGAAGCCACTGCCTCCACCAGCAGTCGCAGCAGAGCTGCCTGCGACAATTTCCGTCGCCAGTCTTTCCGCGACAGCTGCATCGTACTCGCGCTCCGAAAGACGCACGGCATTCGGGTCCAGCTCGCGGGCTGTGGCGAGGAGGTCGATGCTGCCGCTCTCGGTGTCGACCGAGTACTCCGACTCCTCATCTGAGCCGGCGTCTGATTCGTTGTACTCTTCATCCTGGATGGAAGACATGTTGAGGTGTTGTAGTGTGGTGCCTTGTTCATCGTCTGACTCGGATTCTGCTTCGGAGGACACATCGCTGTCGGTGTCGTCGTCTGATACGTTGCCGGATGATGTTGAGTCGAATGGTAAGAATGAGGCAGGTGGCAGAGTAGAGATCGGCAGGGACTTGCACGATGCTGAGAGTAACTCTTCTCTGATGACTCGTGGTGGGCTAGCAAGCAGTCGCGCCTCGGTCTCAGGAGACGATTGCTGTGCCAGAGCTTCAAAGATCTTTTTCGGGTAGGGTCGAGCCTGTCGACGGCGGACAGGGCCAGATGCTGTGGTTTGTGTTTGTGAGCGGCGGACGCGGATAGCGAAGTTGTCTTCCGGCTGCACTCCTCCCAGGCCCGAGGCCTCAAACTGTATGATCTCAGAAGGGCTGTTGTTGCCGGCATCACTCTTCAGTGATTCGGTCAAAAAATCAAAATCCTCGTCTCCGGAGCTCACTAGTGACGGTGTGCTTGGGTCGATATCCATCGGCACAGTGTCCATACGCCCTTTAGGCGCAAACACAGACCCTTGCTGGGAGAGTGCACGAGGATACGACGTAGAGCCGATCGGATGGCTAGTCACAGGATCGTAGGCGCCGGACGGAAGAAGGGTAGATCCGAGACGGTCTCCACTCAAGTCGGTGCAGAACTTGGCCTTTGTGTAAAATATCATCGGGCCGTCTCGATGGGGCTTTCGTGTGGTCGAGCCACTGTGAACAGCAGAGCTTCCAAAGCCCGATGACTTGCCAGCCTGCTGAGGCGGTTGTAAAGAGGCACCGGATGATTCGCCTTCGAAGCCATAGCCCTCATCCTCCTCAGACTCTTCCTTCTTGAAGAACATTGGCGTGTATGCAAACTTGTCTAGCTCCTTTTCTCTCTCGGCTCGAGCAAGGTTCCTCGCTTTCTGGATGGGGTCGAAGTAGGACTTGTGGTTTCCATGCTCTGCCTTGGTGCCGTTCAGAGGCGAGATTTGATCGTAGGGAGAGTTGCCGCTCTCCAGATCTGACGAGCTATCGCTGCTGTGCCTGGTCACATCAAGGCCACCGCTCCAACGGATCTTTCGGCCGTCGTGGGATAGCTCCAAGTGACTACTGTAGTCGGTCAGGGCATCCTTAACAAACTCCGGGGTGACATTGAGAGTGTGCAGCTGCGCCATATTGATGAGCAGATTGAGGTACAACCAGCCGTGCCCCTCTTCCGGTGCATCTCCAGTACGCATGTCTGGTGGCGTGAAGCCAAGATGCCGGATGTACTCCATGTTCTCGCCAGGGACTTGCGCCCTAGAAGGATCCAGATCCAGAGGTCTTGTCGGACGCTGATCTGGTGAAGCTGCTCCGGCAAAGTCCTGTTCTCCAATCTGCAGACCAGGCCGCAGCTTTTGCAGAGTCTCAGTCTGCCCCGAAAGAATTGCTCCGCCGTCGCGATTGGCAACGATGCGAGCGACACGCAGCCCTTCCGGCCTAAAGTGCCGACCGGTAGCCTCGCGTTCTTGGCGATCAGCGGATGCCGCAGACTGTGCGACTTCCTCTTGCTGCATAGGCTGAGGGTGGTTTCCCGGCACGGAATGCTTTCCAGCGAAGATCTGCTCGAGTCGCCGCACTACCAGCTTCTTCTTCGTCCTGTCACTCATGGAGGCATTACTGTTCGGCAGGAGGCCAGCGGGGATGTCGTGCAGGAAGGAGTGGATAGTCTGCTGCTGCCGGTTGTACGCCGACCTCGTCATCTTGCGACTGTCGTCTGGCTGGTTCGAAGCCTGGTTAGAAGGCGCAGACGAGTTCTGACCCGAGGCAGACATGGAGGCATACCCGGACTCGGCGAAGCGTGACATGGAAGAGGCGGTGTTTTGTAGCTTGAGGCCGGGCATGTGCGACGCGGCGATTGGGGGATAGTCGGTGGCGGCAGGCTCGTCGAGACCCGCGGCGAACTTGCGAAGGGTGTCTTCGAGTTCCTTCTTCTTGTGGTCTGGCAGGCCAAGGAAGCGGACCTCGAAGAGCTTGTCCTGTTCGAGATGGGCATCGTGGACCTTCTCGTACTTCCGCAGCTTCTGCTTCAGCTTCTTGTTTGCGATGGTCAGGTCGTCGATGACGCTGCGGAAGTCCCCGGTGCTGCTGCCTTCGGTGCCATTGTTGCGTGCGAGGTAGGGACGGTACGGGATGGCGTTTCGCGCGGCATCGTAGTGGGCAACGTAGCCCTCGGGCGGCGTGGCTGAGGAGGAGGACTGGCGCAGGAAGAAGGGGGGCTCGTTGTCGCTCAGCGTGGTAGCGCTTTGCTGGACGTTGTTGTTCGTCGTCTCGAACCAGCGGCCGGCATCGCTGCTCTCGCCGGAGCTCTGCTTGTGCGCGGGGAGCTTAGGGGAGATGCTGGGCGGGTTGGCCTTGTCGCTGGCAGGGTTGGGCGAGGTCGGCGGGCTGTGGCGCAAGGACACGGATTTGTGTGCTGGCGGGCGGCGGGGATGCTGGCGGACAGCGGGTGGAGGGACGGTCCCGGGCGCATCGTGGGCATGGGCAGCCGCCATGGTGAGGGCGTGGGGAGGCGGCGTGGGCTATATGCGCATGATAGCGCTCGGCGGGTCGGTGCTGCTGGTGGACGGTGCAACGTGCAGCAACTGTCTTCGAGAGACGGTCTGGCGGTTCGACGTGTCGTAGCGGTATGGGTATGGGTATGGATATGGGTATGGCTGGAGGAATGTAGAAGACTGTAGACGTCCAAGGTCGTGGTCGTGGTAGCAGCAGAGAGAACGGATGCTGCGCCCACAGGGTAGTTCGCCCATGAAGCCATGCTCATGATGGGGTCACATTGTGATTGCTCCGATGCTTCACGATCTGGAGATGCCAAGAAGAGTGACAGAGATCGGCGCCGCATCGACGATGAGTTCCAGACTCTGCCCATCGCCAAAACAGGAACACATCTCACATCGCTGCCAGACCCTGCACCCGCCGAGCTAGGGCCTCTCGATTGCCATGCATCTGGAGATCTCGACATCTGTTTCAGGAAGAACACTCTCACCTCTTGCTGGACCCTGAACGTGTGCATGGTCCAGCCTGCGCGAGCTTGAGGTCCAGATCGAAGGAGCAGTGCACATCGAGGTCTAAGAGGACCCTGACAGCCTCTACTCCGGCAGCAATTCCGTCCAGTGAGCGTGTCTTTCGACCATCGCTGATGACTTGCATTGGACATGTGTCATTCAAAATTGTGTGGCCGTCAGCTCACCTGTTGGTATTTCCGTCCGGGGCCCAAGGAATTGAATGTACGTCTGCGCTGGTGAGTTGATGTCAAGACTTTCAGATCATAGTGGACAAATGACGTCTCGGCTTCGATCGTATGGTCATGAGAAATATATTATGAGACCTGGACCCGGCTTGGTGGCGACACACATAAGCTGTGTGGTCAGATGCAAGTCAACGAAATTCAGCATTCGTATCGACAGCATTTGGATCGAGTGACATGCCCCGTGCAAGATGCCATCAGAAGACTTTTCGGCGAGAGTTCACACCTCTGAATCCAAGGGCTCACTGGAATCGACATACATCACTCTCATCTTGATGTCATATCCTAATGCCCTTACTCCGCAGCACATTCACCGTCGAATGCCCCGTGTAGTTAACCCACTGCCCCAAAGCGCCCATGAAACCACCAACCTTCTGCAAATCTCCCAGCCTGTTGTCCAGAAACTGCTCCGTCTCTCTGAAGTTGGCCGACTTGTCCTGTGTCATGTAGACCTCGGTCGCAGAGTATATGGTCGACAGCGTCGCGCGCTTCGTGTACCAGCTGGTGTCGACGCTCTGGTCGCCGGCGAGGAACCATATCTCGTCTGCTAGCTTCGCGAGTTCTGACAGCGATGCTGGGACGTATGAGGGTTGCGCCATGATTGCGAGCGCCTGGATGTCATTAGCATAGTGCACAGATTCGCATGCGTGGTCTCACCTCTTGCCAGTGATGTATGACCGGCTCATTTGCCCGTAGCCGCGCAAGAGTCAATGTGCGCACTTTGGACCCCACGCCCATCTTCCTCCCCGTCTCGCTGTCCGCAGGAAACTGCACACTGTCCTTCAAGGCCAATCGCTGGGTGACGAGGTGGTAATTGACCAGATCGAAAACTCCTCTCGGGAGAAGATTGGTCGAGACGTCCAGATATCCGGCATCGCGGGCGCCCAATTTGAGTGCGTCAATCGTGAAGCCGTGGCTTGGTACGTGTGCGTATGCGGAAGAGAGGATGGCTGACTCGACGGGTGGGAACGGCGGCGGCTGAGCATAGTCGTATGAGTGGTACAGGCATCTTTGCCTCCATGCAGCTGCCGGGCGACATGATGCGGCTCGGAACGTTCCAAGCAGGGAGTTAGGTAACCGGATCGACGCCATCTTTGGTGTTGCAGATGTTCAGATGGCCGATGTGAAGAGCGATTCCATGTTAGCTCACGCGCATGTGCCAAGCCGCTGCGACGGCGACGTCGATCTGGTTCTGTAGATGCACAGTGATGCAGTCCACCGCTGCGCTGTCTAGCACAGTCGGTGGTGCATATGGTTAGTTAAGAAGCATAAACAGCTACTCTTCTATCTTCATTAAACTCATATGTATTTTTGCAATATCGGAGGTGACAAAAGTTCTGCAAAGTGGCAGCGATCGTGCCACGTGACAGACGCGTGAGACGCGTCGCGCTAGTGGCGACGTGCACTATAGTCTTCCACATTTCGAGTTGACGTTCAGAAGAGCCCCCTTTGGAACCGCGAGATATTGACATCTGATCTTCAGGTATCATTAAACCTCTTCCTACGTACAGTGGACCGCAACATATACATTCCGAACCCAATTCGCCATCTTCGGCCCTGCTCTTGCGCAACCACTTGAACATCCATCCCGAGTCGCGCACACCACGCGCGCGGTACCTTCATAATGGCGCGAAGCAAGAATGTGGAAGTGTCCGAGTACGAGCAGAAGCGCATGGAGAACATCGCCAAGACGCAGGCGCTCCTGCGAAATCTTGAGATGGAGGCTGCGGAGGCTGGCCTGGGCCCCACGAGCAAGGCGCGCGCACCGGCATCTTCGAAGCCAAAGTCCAAAAAGCCTGCGCCGAAGAAGATCAAGCAGGAAGATGTTGGCCCGCGGCGAACTTCGTCGCGTCTGAAGGGCATTGTGGCAGACAGTGAGACTGCGAAGCGAAAAGCCGAGGATGAATATGTCGCAATCAGGGAGGCAGATCGTGCGAAGAGACAGCGCGTTAGCGATGCATTCAACTTCAGCGACATTGTGGTTGCAGGCCAGGACTGGAACCGCAGCGGAAATTTTTTGACGATTGGCCCAGCGAATCCCTACGAGCGAACGTTCGATGCCGAAGATGTGAAGGAGACTACAGACAAGGATCTAAAGGCGCTGAGGGAGCGCATGAGTGGCCTGCAGCTCTGGGAGGACTTCGAGCCCAACGAGATCAAGATCACACCGGAGCGCATATATGCAATGGGGCTGCATCCAACAACAGAGAAGCCGTTAGTCTTTGCTGGGGACAAACTGGGAAATCTAGGCATATGCGACGCATCTCAGAAAATCGCTGAAGTGAAGCAAGAAGACGACGAGGACGCCGACTGGGAAGGGCCAACGATTACCACCTTAAAGATCCACACGAGAACAATACACACTTTCCAGTTCAGCCCACACGATGCGAACGCCCTATACTCAGCCTCCTACGACTCCACAGTACGAAAGCTAGACCTCGCGAAAGGAGTCGCCGTGGAAGTCTACGCGCCCTCAGACGCAAACGAAGACGCGCCCCTATCAGGAATCGAAATCTCCAAAGACGACCCAAACACACTCTACTTCTCCACGCTCGACGGCCGCTTCGGCATCTACGACATGCGCACGCCCTCTGAAAAAGCCGCCGGCCTCCAAGTCTTCCAGCTCTCGGACAAGAAAATCGGCGGCTTCAGTCTGCATCCCCAGCAGCCGCATCTCGTCGCCACCGCCTCGCTCGACCGCACGCTCAAGATCTGGGACCTGCGCAATATCAGCGGCAAAGGCGATTCGCGGCTCCCAGCACTCGTCGGCGAGCATGAAAGCAGACTTTCCGTCTCGCACGCGGCGTGGAACTCTGCGGGTCAGGTAGCCACCGCTTCGTATGATGATACCATTAAGATCCACGACTTTGGCGACAGCGCGCAATGGAGTACGAGCACGAGTCTGACGGACGCTGAGATGAAGCCGACGAAAGTGGTGCCACACAACAACCAGACCGGACGCTGGGTCACAATGTAAGTTATCTACCCCAGAATAGTTCCCTGAATCGTGGTCGCATGAGCGTCAGCATCTAAATCACTGGTATCACACACTGACAATACACTACAGCCTACGAGCCCAATGGCAACAATACCCCCAAGACGGCGTCCAGCGCTTCTGCATCGGCAACATGAACCGCTTCGTGGACATATACACAGCGCAAGGACAGCAGCTCGCGCAGCTGGGCGGCGAAGGCATCACCGCCGTTCCAGCCGTCGCGAAGTTCCATCCTACGTTGGACTGGGTGGCGGCTGGGACGGCGAGTGGGAAGCTGTGCTTGTGGATGTAAGGTGTTTTGTGATACCCGTCTATGCTTGCGCTTTTTGGTGTGTTTGGCGTTGGATGGATAAGGAATGTTGCTGGACTGGATAATCGCTCGCCGCCAAAATTCGACACTGGAAGATCATAAACTATCGCGGAATGACGTTTGCATGCCCCGGGGCGTGTAGGTTAGTCGTACATACATAGGACAAAGGGTGGGCGGCTATTCGACGGAAACCCTCTGAGTGAATCTATTGTCTTGCCTAATTAGGTCTTGCCGGCTCTCTCTCTCGCACCTGTTTTAGAGGCTGGGTAGGGTGGGGCGTCTAAAGCGGAAAGTTTACTGTATTGGATTCTATAAGCGAGATGCACTTTTGTTGAAGCAGCTGTGTATTGCTGATGATCGTTCGGGTCACGGCACCTGTATTGCCAATGTTCGTGTCGCAGCAATTGGTAAATCGTACCAACCACTGCTCGAATTCCACATCAGCATCCAAAATCTCACGCCACATGAAATTGCCCCCCGTGAATAATATCACTCGAGCACATAAGCTCAGTCATCCTCGCACAACGCAAGTCGCAAAGGTCGCACCAAATCGGCCGAGCCGGATGGGTAGCTACACACACACTTAGCCCCGCGAACGTTGCAATGCAGTGCGCGCGATCAGCAGGCCTCGGCGGCGGTCGATAATACGGTAGCAATGATGCAATTGCCCCGGGATGTACGAGCTTTCACGACTAGGCTTGTTTCTAAGAGGAGCATTAAGGTTAAGGTGTGGCTTCGCGGGTGTGTGGGGTAGTACCACGGCGTGGCGTCATGGCGTGGCATGCACTTTTAAATCTTTGAAAGAATAAGACAGCAAGTCTTGTTCTAAGAAGTCCCACGATCCTTCATTGAACGAAAAAGATCGGCATCGCAATGGCAGCGGTTATCGTGCACCCTCATAGCCGGGGTACATAGATCCGAGTGGCCGCAGCACCTGGGCTAAGCAAGCCACTATACTAATTAGTATAGCGCCGGGATTTAGTAAGGTATGTATCCTATTATAGATAATATAATAGGTAGTTATAATACGAGGAGAGTTAATATTCTAATTTTAGCGCTTAAAGTTTAACGCGTTATTAATAAATAACCTATCTCTTCCTATAACGTAATAACGTATTCTATTAGTGCGTGGGTTACACTACCGCGTAGATTACTTATCCTTAGCGTAACTAACTTATGCTACGCCTCTTTAATTTCATTGCTAATAAATAAGGAGCCTACGTACGTTGTGCTCGCATCTAATTTAGTTGTGAGGTAGGTTCCCCTCCTTGTACTAGGCAGAGAGGTGGTTCTTGCCTTAGAAGATAATAAATGGTGGGATTGCCTATCCTGTCGCGTTGACGCCCTAGATTACTATTGTCCACTCCTAGTTGCCCTGCTGAACGCTCTTTAGCTGTCCTTGACGCTCAGACCCTATAATAACTGCGCCTGTTAATATTATGCCTATTATAAAGCTAGCCTTGTTAAAGTTGTAGGTATCTTTATCTAGAATGCTGTACTTTGCCTTTATGTTCTCTACAAGTTAGAACTAGCCTCGTATAACCTTAGGATCCTCGCAGAGGGCTCTCTTGTAGTCGTACTTGCAATTAGATTTAACTTTAAGCTTAGGGCGACGTTTAACGAAGATTGCAGCCTAGTTAACGCCTACTAGTAGTTGGCCACGCTCCTTGCGCAGTAGATTAGCTATATTCTTAACAGCAGCAAGCTGTAGCGGAAACCCTCGCGCATTAAGATTAAGTATATGCTAAACAATCACGTCCCCTTCTATTAGACGTAGATTTGCTAAGTTAGGCGCGCAATCGCGTTAAAACTGCTTTCTAGCACGTTAATCTATAAGTGTTGTACAAGAGACTCCGTAGAATCTTGCAGCGCTTCGTAGGGATAGTGTCGCGTCTTATTAGATAGCCTAAAGCGCAAGCTATATACGCGCTTCTTTTAATTCAGGTAGCTCTTGTTGTAGTTAAGACATCGCGTTTCTACTGTTCGTAACAGTACGTTTTAGTGGGGTCTTGGCGGAGTAGCCAACTCGCCCGTGTAGCCGACTCGCCCGTAGGGTACGTTATATTAGATAATCATCTACTCTTTAGTTGCAGTAAGTTTATACTAGGCGTTGCAAGTTTCTAAGGGATACGTAATTCTATTAACGTATTCCACCATCACGTCGGACAACCTATTACGTTGGACAGTTCTTTTTGCACCAAAAAACGCTCTTGCTTGGCACTGTTATCTTAACAACTACTGAATAGAATTTTCTAAAAATTTAATCGCAAAGCTGCATTAATACAAGGATTAGGATTCTTAATCTACTAAGCTCTAGCTTACGTAAGTAAGGAGTTATTAGAGAAAACCTAAATTACAGGGGTCTACAACTACTATCTTAGGAATTACTCGGGCTATAAGGCTAAGGTTATAGACTATAGAAGTACATATATACAACATCAACATATTAAATTTTTAGAGAATTCTATTAAGTAGTTGTTGAGATAACAGTGCCAAGCAAGAGCGTTTTTTGGTGCAAAAAGAACTGTCCGACGTGATAGGTTGTCCGACGTGATGGTGGGATACGTTATAGGGATTATTATTCTAGACTTACTAAGCTCTAGCTTACTTAAGTAGGAAGTTATTAAAGAAAATTAAAATTGCAGGGGTCTATAACTACTATCTTAGGAACTAGTGGTACGATGAGACTATAAATTCGAGATATGGAAGCAAATATATATAGGAATAACGTATTAAAGTTTTAGAGAATGTTGTTAAGTAGTTCTTAAGATAGCAGTGCCAAGAAAGGGCCTTTTTTGGTGTGAAAAACAGTGGCCGGCTCACTGGTGGAATACGTTAAGGGTGCACGATGACCGCTGCCCATCACAACCAACGTTACACATAATTCCCACCTACCAGATCCATTTCAATAACTACACCATGCATGTATCCCAGAAATTCGATGCATTCACATATTATCGATAAATTCCCAAAAATATCTCTCGCGCCACACTAACCTCGCACTATTTGTTCGCTTGTGGGTAAACACGCTCCGAACACGATGCCGGCCGTTGATCTGGTGACTTGTGCCACACGGCACCAACGTCCGACCGGCCATTGGATGCTTCGTGTTCGCTGGAGCGATGCAACGCTGCCGGCTCTCTCGCCTCGTTCCATTGTCACTTTGGCGTAAGTGCAGTGACGGCGGTGAGATGGTTCGCGGTTTATTCAGATGTGGCGCGATTAACCATACATTGCTACCTACGTATGGGAGTGCACGGAGGGGTAAGTAAGAAATGATGGCATGCAACCAAGGCGTGAGCTGCGACTCCACGGAATAGCTAGGGCGGACAGCTGCATACCCCTCACGTCAATAGTATATAAAGTGCCGGAGATCTGTCACTGTTGGCTCATCCATCCTATCTCCCAGCTCTCTTCGCACTTGAATAACAGTTGCTTCCAGACCGAATACTCACAGTCGCTTCTCCTCTCACTCCAAATCCCTCAAGATGAAGTACGCATACACTGCATTCGCCCTTGTTGGCACCGCCCTCGCAGGTGGCTGCGCAGCTCCCAGCGGAACGGCAGGTAATGCTCTCTCGGCACCCAGCGCAACAGCCTCCAACCCCCCACCCTCCACGCCCGCCGGCCCCTCATACTTCACCGTCATCTCAGCGCGTTCCGGCTCGCCCGTCCACCTCCTTCCTCTGACCGCCCGCGGCGGAAAGTTCTACCTCGGCGGCGCCGGTCCATCATCCTACTGCCCTGTCGAGCAAGTCGGCGATGCGTGCCCACCGGGTAACACCACGGTGCTCGCAGGCGGGGACGAGACGCTCTCCATGGGCGTGATCGTGCCGGGTGGGCAGCAGGCATACGTTGCGCCCGACGGTGCGTTGAGCTACACTGGAGCACACAGCGCGTACATTCCCGAGGGCAGCATCCGCGATGGTTTCAGCCGCGAGGAACCGGAGGCTGGACAGACGTTTGGATACTTGCACTTCGACACTGGGTTCGTGGCGTGCTCTGTTGAGGGCCAGGGATACCAGGTGTTTGGACAGGTTGATGGCGCGACTTTTGGAGACGAGTGCTTGGGCTTCAACGCCTTGACTAGTAGGTCTTTTTCCGTGCGTGATGCTTTGTGAATGTTAGCTGACGAGTATACAGCGGCTACCAATGGCCCTGGCGCATGGCAGTACTAGAATGTCCTTCATAGCCGGATCGGCTGTGATGACGCTCATTGATCATACGATGCATGTAAAAATGCATCGACGTTGATGAATGAAGGAGCGCTGCTTACTTACTTTAGATATCATCACGTACAATCCTGAATAGAATAATGTCGAGTCGTCCAGAACCAGCTTTTCTTGCTCCTATTTCTCCCATACTTGCACCGTTGATCCTCATCGAACAATGTTCCCAACTAGCACCGATCTGACAAAGCTGATTTTCTCTTCCGGTGTCGACTTCGCGGGTATGTAGACGGCAATGACCTTGTGACTGCTCTTCTCGCCCTGTACCAGCGTGGTGTTTGAAATCGGTAATCGAAGGGCTTTGGAGATGACGCCTCGCACTGATGTATTCGCTGCCCCATCTCTCGCTTGGTTCGTGACGCACACCTCAACGCGTTCGTCCGTTACTGCTGAAATGCCTTCGCGACCTGCGCTCACGCCAGGTTTGACGCGGCAAGTGACCAGGACTCGAGCTGAGCCTCTGGAACCCGTAGACCTCATCCAGCGTATGGCAGGACCGATCATCGTGGGCTATTACGTGATGACGTACGTGTGGTTGTGATTTTGGTGTTGGAGGATGCGGTCAGCTGGTTTCGTGTGAAGAGCGGAGCGGCCAACTCCCGCGCCAAAGCCGCAGTAAAGCGGGCCAATCACAAAATCGACAGTCAACGATCGCCAGCAGGGCTTCATGTACGGAGAACTTCAAGTCGATGTCTTCATATGTATTAGCTATCAGGTAGTAGATCCGACATCTAACTAATGATTAGGAAAACATCGCACTTTAAATTCTACACCGCTACGCTCCTGCCCAAAGTGCGCTCGCTCGCCTGTCATGGTGGGGGTAGGGCACGTCCATTATTCCCCTAAGTTCAAGTCTACACGAGAGCCTCAACACCAGTTCCCCTAAGTACAGGTATACACGATGGATGAAAACTCGGCCGCCAGGCAGTTACCTAAGAAGGGCCCAGGCGAGAGATAAAAGCCCGCCATCTCGCACTTGCCGTCTGGGTTTTCTTGCTCGCTCAACTTTTCGACATTAGCAAACGTCTCTTTGTCTTTCATTGCCAGCGCACTTGGTGACCACTACACACATTTCCCGGCAGTGATTGCTCAATTGCGCCCGTTTACCTTTTAGATTATACTCTTCGTATAGGTAAGTGATCGCCCCGGCGCCCAACGAGCTGTTAAAGAGCCTGCTCGCTTGTTTATCCATTGTTATCGTCCATCTCGCCGAAAGCTCCCGCGCCACGCGACATTTGAACTACGCGACACAGTCTATCACGATAGTAACAAGCTCTGCAGCAGAATCTCGAGCCATGACTTCAGCAGCACAGCCAAAATTCCTGCACAACCGCCATGATCTAGGTGTTGTGGCAGTCGGCTTCAGCGGCGGCCAAGTAAGAACATAATTCCTTCTGACAAGGGATTACGCCTGACAGACCACAGCCCAAACCCGGAGTCGATGCAGCACCTATGGCCCTCATCGAAGCCGGATTGATCCAACAACTCGAAGAAGACCTCGAGAAGAAAGTAGCATACGATGGTACAGTTCACACCTACTCCGAGCTCCTCCCAGCCGAGGATCCAGATTACCGTGGCATGAAGCGACCCAAATTCGTGAGCGCAGTCACCAAAGAAGTCAGCCAGCAAGTATACGCACATGCCAAGGCCGGGAAATTAGTTGTCACGCTGGGTGGCGACCACTCTATTGCAATGGGTACCATTTCCGGGACCGCCAAAGCCATTCGCGAGAGGCTGGGCCGCGAAATCGCTGTCATCTGGGTAGATGCGCACGCCGATATCAACACTCCCGAGACCTCGGATAGCGGCAACATCCACGGTATGCCTGTATCGTTCTTAACGGGTTTGGCGACGGAGGAGAGGGAAGACATCTTTGGATGGATCAAGGAGGAGCATCGTCTCAGCACCAAGAAGTTGGTGTACATTGGCCTGAGGGACATCGACAAGGGCGAGAAGAAGATTCTGCGCGAGCATGGTATCAAGGCATTTTCCATGCACGATGTTGACAGGTAAATCTGACCGGATTCAAGACGGGCTCGTGGCTAAACAGATGTAGGCACGGCATTGGCAAGATCATGGACATGGCACTCGGCTGGATCGGTAGCGATACGCCTATCCACTTGTCCTTCGATATCGACGCGCTGGATCCCATCTATGCTCCTAGCACAGGTACCGCTGTACGAGGTGGTCTCACGCTGCGCGAGGGCGACTTTATTTGCGAGTGTGTTGCGGAAACTGGATCTTTGATTGCTCTGGATCTTGTCGAGGTCAATCCTAGTCTTGACGAGCATGGTGCGAGCGATACTGTCCGCGCTGGACTGTCGATTGTGAGGTGCGCGCTTGGAGACACTTTGCTGTAAGATACGGTCGATTACTCTGGTGTTTGGGTCAAGATGCGGACGTATAGGTCATGGCGCACTCTGTTGTTAAAGATAGACGTGAAGATGCTCGACTGTAGGATTATATCTCGCTACATTGAGATGGAACTGCTTCAGATGGCACTACGAGGGGGTTGGGAGTAATTCTGTGGTTGCATGTCGCACGTTAGATGAATGCTGATGTATCTACCTCTTTGGCCTCGTGAGGGCAGAAGATAGACAGATGGGTCATGATGAATGATGTTATTTGTGTCTCCATTCGCGACGACATGGTTCAAGCCTCTCCTCAAACGGACCGAATTCAAATCATCATCAAGACCTGATTTCAAGCTGCATCTCACAAGGACCGATTTCAAGCCTCATCTCACACGGACCGATTTCAAATCATCACCAAGGTTGGGTCATATCGGACTAAAGTGGAGCTCAATCTTGAGGGCTTTCTATCTCACGCACACATATCTACCTGCCGATGCAATATACAAGTGTTCAACGTCATGATACAACAAGGCTACCGGCGCCACACTGCACCTCCCTTGATGAAATAAAATTGCGCTCCCGAACATCGATCCTTCTCGAAGCAATCTCGTACCGTTACCAACACCACGGCGTTCTCGCTTACGACTTGATACAGCGCGTGTAGTACCGAACCGAAGCTTCGATCACAGAAGCAAACGCGTTCCATGCACTGGCCCGTAGTTGTAGAACCTCTGGGAAACGAGGCGCTGACTCGCGTGCATGACTGTGCCGCAGCCATGTAGACCTCATACGCCCTCGGGCGGCAAGCGACTCCACCTAAGATACCGGTGCCATGTCTTGAGATTTAAGCTTTGAGGTTGTTGTGAGCAATGCTGTCGGGCTTAGAAGGAATGCACGTGGATGATTCCAGATGAGAGTGAGATGTTGGAGATGTTGGCGTCATAACTGTCCACCCACCTACGGTGTCCAAGCCGAGCCATTCGCATTCATACATCCAGGAAGCACATGAGAATATGGGAAGAAACTCAGTGATTGATTCTCACAGCTTTTCCACACCCTTCATGACATCCTTCAACAGTTTCAAGGCTTCTAAAGCAAATCGTACCATGTTGCTTTCCCGGTCGCTGCTTCCCGTCTCTACTTCCCTTGTCACTGTCTCCCCGCCATCCTTCGCAACAGCAAGTGCTACGTAGCCAGGCGTTCGATTTCTCGTCGTACCACCTGTTGGTCCAGCCGTGCCACTTTCGCTGACGGTATACGTGCTTTCCAGAGTCTTACGCGTGTGTTCGGCGAGTCCGGAGACAATGTCAGGGGTAGGGCCCTTGTAGTTTTCGATGTGGTGAGGTGTCCAGCCAGCGAACGCGATACGAGACTCTAGAGTGTAGAGTGTGAGACCGCCTTTGTAGTACTTGGAGGCACCGGGAAACGATAGAAGGGTCGCTGAAATGAGACCTAGAGGTAGATGTACGACGTCAGTGTACTTCACACGTATAGTCTGTACATGGAACTCTGCTGACCACCGGCTGCCTGTGTGGTGTGTCAGTACTTGGACGGCTCAACGGCGCGGGCGTTTGCATTACGGTCTCCGCCACAGATACTGATTCGCTTCGCTCTCTGAGAAGCGTTGCGACTTCTTGAACAAGCTGCTTGAGCTCCTCGGGTGGGAATGATGATGACATATTGTAAGACCGGCCGATGGTCTTCGAGACGGTGCAACGAGATCGGAAGCTTGATGATGGGAGACGGAATAGGATCGCGGATTTGGCAACAAACATGGAATGGCGCGAGTACTTCGAGCGTCAGAGAAAGGTGGCCCGCGGGGTAGCTCTATGACGTGACGCGTTGTGGGGTAACTGTGTCTGCTACCGATACCATAGACAAGCTCTTGCAAGGTACCGAAAATCATTATACTGATCACGATCTAGTGTGAATGCTGTACTACTCCTCGAAGACGAATCTTTCTTCCCCCTTTCTTGCCAAGCGTATGGGGACAGACGCTCCCCGCAACTGCAACGTAATGATACTCGTCGCTTCCTCCCTGACCAAGCGATTGGCTCTATCGCAAGCTTTCTTGTACACCTCTTGTCTTTGTCTACCTCCCTTGGGCATGCGCTCAATCTCCTCGTCGCTGGCGAAATCATCGACTGCCAGCTCAACACTGTATTGCGAGAAGATGACTGCGAAGACAGCGAGCATCTCTACCTGGGCAAAACGACGCCCAATGCATGACCGGAAGCCATCACTAAAAGGAATATACGAGCCCTTGACGGGCTTGAAGAGCTGAGACGACGTATCTTCGCCAGATGGACCTCGTAGCTCCTCGTCATCGTAATTGATGTCGACAAATTCGCCGACAGTCTTGCTGCTCACAAGCCAGCGCTCTGGCCGGAAGCGATTGACGTCGCTAGTGTTGTCTGTATTATCTGATGCATCTTGTGGTGTAGGCCAATACTTCGGATTACGGTGGACAGCACAACTGAGATATATATGCGTCCCTCCTGGGATGGTGTGCTGCTGCCCGCCGAGTGTGATCTGCTGAGGTCGACCAGGTGCAGTCGATTTGGGTATATTGACAATTGGCTGCATTAGCCGGAGTACCTCGTTCATGACCGCCGCCGCCATACCACCGAAGAGCTTCGCAAAATCATGCTCATAGGACCACTCGGAGAGCGGGCGCTGCTGAAAAATGTTCTCGATGTCGTCTTGAAGTCGTTTTTGCGACGCCCAGTTCATCGCAAGATAGATCATCGAAAAGTGTAGCGTGTTCGCCGTCGTCTCATGGCCAGCCAGCATCAGTACGAAAGCGTTACCAAGCAGATCACTTTTCTGTAAGTTCTCGTTCTTCTTGTCCAGGATTCCACTTTCCTTGATCAATGCTCCGAAGAGGTCCATTCCACCTCTTGAATCTCCCGAAGCTACTTCGCTCTTTTTCAATTCATATAATTCATCCATATATTGCCCCCATTCGCCAACCGCTTTGCCAACATCCCGATGGAATTTGAAGGGTGATTTTGCTGTCCAATAATTAGCTAATGAGCTGCCGCGATTGCCCCTGTATCAAGACACCGTGCAAAAAAAGCCACGACTTACGCAGATACTTGGGCGGTATGACTAAGGTGATCATAATGTTGTGAAGCAGCTCGCTCAAAGCTTCTCGATAATTCATCTGGTGGCCAGACGGGATTTCCGAGCCGACAAACATCGATTTGTCTTCAGTCTTCCTCTCTGTACCTGGCTTCCCCTCTTCATGTGGCCACACAACGCGTACATCAAAGCCCGCACTGCTGATTACATAGAGAGCAAAGTTCATCGCTCCAGCAGAAGGCTCCGTAATAGTCTGATTACCCCGACCATCTGGGCCCGCCCAGAGGCCGAGCAAAGACTTTGCATGATAAAGCGTTTCGTCAAATACCAGCATGTTGTTCTTCTCGCCGAAACTTGGTGCAGCAAGCTTGCGATGCATGCGCCAATCGGCCCCTTCGGTAGATACGAGGTTCTTCCCATAGATGTCAAGTGCTCTGTACATCTCGAGAGGTTTAGGAAAGTCGTTTCTGCGCGTAGTAATTTGTGTGATTGCTTCCGCGTCTGCTACGAAGGCAAGTATGAGAGTCGGGGAGACGAGCAAGAATACATCTTTACCGAGTTTCTCGAATGGCATGTGCCCAAGCGTATAACCCCATTCCGGATCTAAGAATCTGGTGATGATGTCAGAGTTAGTCTGAACGCGATGGCATAGATGTGCACATACTGAACCCATAGACCCTGGAATGCAGTCGGAACTATCTTCTTGACAAGCGGGGTCCAAATGGTGTGTGTGGCCAGCCAGAATCTGCTGAAAATGTTCCAAGGGGCTACAACGATCGGAAGCCCTGAGCTCTTTGCTAACGCGAGATTACGTCTGAAATTGCGATATGTACTGCCGATGAGGTACACGGCAATCGCTACCAAAGCGCCAAGGAAGAACTTGATGACCATGGTGTTGCGCGGCTCGCGATTGAAGCGGCGCGAGAAGATCGACCAACGCTGGCGGCTTAGGAGGCACTGTACGAGTTCGTGGGCGCGCCGAGAGTGACACTGCCAAATTACGAGTGTCGTGGGTGGTGGGCAGTCGCAGTCTTGAGATGAAGTTGTGACGTTGGCATCTTCCCGACGCTGCTGCCATCATTGCCGTTTCAAAGGCTTGGCTTATCTCATGAATTAGACTCTTCGCTTACGTTACCCCTGCCACCACCTCTACTATCTGCTATTATCTAGACTAATTAACTACTAAGCGTAGGAGCTTGCAGCGCTCTAATAGCTAGGCTCATAAAATTATACTAATATAATAGCTAGGCTAAGCGTAAGTAAGGCGTTTAAGGAAAACTAGAATAGTATTAACGTACCTTACGGGTGGGCTAGCCACCTTAAAAATACACTAAAAAGCCCGACTTTTGCACCTTAATATCTCAACAACTACCTATCTAAGTTCTCTAAAATTTTAATGCAAGAGCTGCATCTATAACGTACCCTACGGGTAGCCTAGCTAGTCCGTGCCCTACTAGAAAATTAATAATCTAGAGCCTAATAACTCTAGATCTGCTTAATAGAATCTTCTAAAATTTAACATATTGTTTCTACATAAGTTAAAGTATTCTATTAAGTTAGCGAACCTAATATAACTAACGTATTCCACCATCACGTCGGTCAACCCATCACCTCGGTCAGTTCTTTTTGCACCAAAAAACGCTCTTTCTTGGCACCGCTATCTCAACAACTACTTAATAGAATTCTCCAAAAATTTAGTCGCAAAGCTGCATCAATATAAGGATTATTATCCTCGACCAACTAAGCTCCAGCTTACGTAAGTAAGGAGTTATCAGAAAAAAACCTAAATTACAGGGGTCTACAACTACTATCTTAGGAACTACTAAGGCTATAAAGCTAAGGTTATAGACTATAGAAGTAGATGTAACGTAATCCACCATTGAGTGAGACAACCCATCGAGTGAGACAAAAAGGCTTGGCATCACGAACTCACGCTACGCCTCTTCAATTTCATCGCTATCAAGCAAGGAGCCTACGTACGTCGTGCTCACATTAGATTCAGAAGATATCTCTGTATCTTTTCTGCACGTGCGCGCGTTATGCCCAGTCCCGCCGCAGTTCCTACAGCGCCGTACAGCTGGTTGGGCTGTTTCTTGATCACCACCACCACGAGCCTTCTTA
>Ga0265798_10000603_pt1 | contig 58721 bp, 45 predicted proteins | sample P3T30metagenome_FD_192430 | JGI IMG/M metagenome (GOLD analysis project Ga0265798, IMG submission 192430) | Plant litter microbial communities from East Loma Ridge, Irvine, California - P3 T30 | ecosystem: Environmental > Terrestrial > Plant litter > Unclassified | place: USA: California... | reverse complement strand
GAGGCCCAAGCCGCGCCACCACGAGTGCGTCTTCTCGACGGTCTCGGCGTGCGGGCCGGGGTGCGCGCCGGACGCGCCGGGCAGCCCGTCGAGGAGCCAGGCGGTGATGCCGGCGCGGGCCCGACGCTGCTCGGGCTCGCGCAGCAGCTCCGTGCCGCTCACGACCGGGCTCCCGCGGCGGCGGTTCGGGGTGTCGACGTCGGGCAGCCGTTGATCGGGCAGCGCACCGGTGATCCTCCTGAGGCGGCGCCGGGGCCCCGTCTCGCGGATGCGACGGTCGGGCCCGGCAGCATCGTCGGCCCATCGTGCCACCTCCGGGCGGGAGCGGGGTGCGCGTGCAGGGTGCGGTCAGGCGGGCGGGTGCTCCGCGGATGTTCCCGGGCGGGAGGAGCAGGACGCGGTGGCACGGGACCGCGCCCGCTCCGGATCCGTCGAGCGCACATCCGCTGAAGCGGTCAGCCGCCGTCCCGCGCTCGCGACGCCCAGAGCTGCGCGGCGAGCCCGACCACGATGAAGCCGCACATCAGCGCGCCCATCGCGGTCGCGGTGCCGCCGAGGGCGCCCGCGAGCGGCGTCGCCAGGCCGCCGAGGCCGAACTGCAAGCCGCCGACGAGCGCCGAGGCCGTGCCGGGGTGGCGGTGTCCGAGCGCCTGCGTGAGGGTGATGGAGCCCGGGATCACCCACCCCCAGCCGGCGGTCACGAGGGCGAGGGCCGGCCAGACCAGCGCCGGGCCCGTGCCGCTGACCGCGCCGACGAGCACGAGGGTGGAGCCGATCGCGCAGGTGGCCAGGCCGATCGTGAAGAGGCGGTCCTCGTCGAAGCGCCCGATGAGGCGGCGGAAGACGAGCGTCGACGCGATCATGCAGGACGCGTTGGAGGCGAACACCAGCGTGTAGAGGCCCTCGCCGAAGCCGTACTGCTCCTGGAACACGAAGGACGAGGTGGCGATGTAGGAGAAGAACCCGATGGTCGCGGTGCAGCCGGTGACGAGGTACCAGCGGAAGCGGGGGATCCGCAGCAGCTCCGCCATGCGGCCGAGGACGGCGCGCGGGGAGGTGCCGCCCGCGCCGGTGCGGACGAGCGTCTCCGGCAGCAGGCGCGCGGCGGCGAGCGTGAGGGCCAGGCCGAGCGCCGCCAGCACGACGAAGGCGGCGCGCCACGACCAGACCGTCAGCACGACGCCGCCGACGAGCGGGGCGACGACCGGGCCGACCGAGTTCACCACCGCGAGCGTCGCGAAGAGGCGGCTGCGGAGGGTGCCGGTGGCGGCGTCGCCCACCATGGCGCGGGCCGAGACCGCGGCGGCCGCACCGCCCAGGCCCTGCACGACGCGGGCGAGGATCAGGATCCCCACGTCGGGCGCGATCGCGCAGACGACGCTGGCGAGCGTGAAGAGCGCGGTCCCGGCGAGGAGGATGCGCCGCCGGCCCACCCCGTCGCTGATCGGCCCGACGACCAGCTGGCCGACGGCGAACGCGACGAGGAAGGCGGTCAGCGTCAGCTGCACCGATGCCGTCGACGCGTCGAGGTCGGTGGCGATGGCCGGCAGGCCCGGGATGTAGAGGTCGGTCGCGAACGGCGAGATGCCGACGATGAGGGCGACGGTGAGGAGCGGTCCGCGACGCCCCGTCCAGGACGTCCGCGGGTCGGGATCCGGGTGCGGGGCGTCGTCGCTCATCGGTCCCGACAGTAGACCGGTTGGCTCCTCCACGGGCGTCCCCGGCGTCCTGTGCAGCGAGCGCATGGCGGGCCGGGGCGGGGCTCTAGATTCCACGCGCATCCGTCCGCGTCCGCGAACTCGGTGGCGGATCCGTCCCCGGGTACCCGCGCGACCCGCACGGCCACCCCATCGAGAAAGCAGGATCACCATGCCCATCCGCCGTACCCGCTCCATCACCGTGCGCTCCGCGCTCGCCGTCGGCGCCCTCGCCGGTGCGCTCGCGCTCACCCCGCTCGTCGCGACCGCCGCGCAGGCCGCACCCGTCGTGCAGGGCGCGGCTGGGTACGTGTTCCACCCCAAGGGCGTGGACATCTGCGTGCCCAAGAACGACCCGAGCAAGTACTACTACTGCCATAACCTCCACCACTGATCGGTCCGGGCTGCCGCCTGCACGCCCCTCGGGTGGGCGCGGGCGGCAGCCCGGCACCGTGCCCACGACCTCGCGCCGTCCCCCTGTCGCCGCCGCGGGATGCGCATAGCCTCGGAACCGGGCGCGCCGCACCGTCGCGCCCGCCGCATCCACGAGGAAGAGGAACGCGCATGACGACCTGGCTGATCACGGGATGCTCCACGGGGCTGGGGCGCGCGTTCGCGGAGGAGGCGCTGGCGCGCGGGAACGACGTGGTGGTCACGGCCCGCGACGCCGCGAACGTGCAGGATCTCGCCGACCGCTTCCCCGAGCACGCCCTCGCGCTCGACCTCGACGTGACCGACCCGGCGCAGGTCGCGCTCGCGGTCGACGAGGCGACGGCCCGCTTCGGCGGCGTCGACGTGCTCGTCAACAACGCGGGCTACGGCTACCGCGCGGCCGTCGAGGAGGGCGACGACGCGGACGTCGCGCGCCTGTTCGACACCCAGTTCCACGGCAGCGTCCGCATGATCAAGGCGGTGCTGCCCGGCATGCGCGAGCGCCGCAGCGGCACCATCGTGAACCTGTCGTCGATCGGGGCCGCCCGCACGGGCGCCGGATCCGGCTACTACGGCGCCGTCAAGGCCGCGATCGAGCAGATGACCATGGCGCTGCGCACCGAGCTCGCGCCGCTCGGGATCGTCGCGACGGTCGTGGCGCCCGGATCCTTCCGCACCGACTTCTCCGGCCGCTCGCTCACGCAGTCGTCCACGGTGATCGACGACTACGCCGAGACCGCCGGCAAGCGCCGCAAGGAGAACGACTCGACCGACGGCACGCAGCCGGGCGATCCGGCGCTCGGCGCGAAGGTGCTCGTGGACGCGGTCGAGAAGGGCGCTCCCTACTACCTGCTGCTCGGCGCGGACGCGGTGGAGATCGTCACGGGCACCCTCGACGACCTGCGCGCCGACATCGACGCGTGGGCCGCCGAGAGCCGCTCGACGGGGTACGACGCCGGCTGACCGGATCAGGCGGCGGGCGCGGTCTCCCTCTCAGGTGCGGCAGGCGCAGCGGGCTCGGACGCGACCGCCGCCTTCCCCTTCGCCTCGCGCGGCGCCCCGACCCCCATCACGCGGAACCGCTTCGACGCGAGCAGGCGGCGGCGGATCCACCACGTGATGCGCCCCGACGGCACGAACAGCTGCGACTTGATCGCCGCCGTGCGCTGGTGCTTCACGACGAACGGCCGCATCTCCGCCTCGAACGCGGAGAGGGCGGCCTCGATGTCGTCCGGATGCGCGGCCAGCGCGTCGCCGAGCGCGGCCCCGCCGAGCAGCCCGGAGGTCGCGCCCATGCCGGAGAAGAGGGTGAGGCACCAGGCGGCGTCGCCGATGACGACGACGCGTCCGCGGTGCCACGACGGCAGGCGGATCTGCTCCACGGAGTCGAACAGGGTGGCCTCCGCCGCGTCGAGCTCGGCCAGCGCGTCCTCGACGACGCCGCCCGCGGAGAGCCCGGCGAAGGTGCGGCGCATGGCGTCGGCGGGGGATCCCTGGAGGTCCTTGCCGGCCTTGCGCGTGCGGTAGCTCATCATCACGGTGGGCGTGGTGCCGGCCAGCGCGAAGACCCACATCGCGCGCTTCGGCTCGGAGACGATGACGCTCTCGTGCTCGGCGAACCCGGGCATCTGCCCGCGCGCCTGGAACGCGCACACCACGGCGGGCATGGGCTTCACGGAGCGGCCCTCGGGATCCAGCACGAGCGTGCGCACGGCCGAGCGCACGCCGTCGGCGCCCACGACGAGGTCGAACGACTCGCGGTGCGTCGTGCCGGTGTCGACCGCGCGCAGGGTGACGTGCGCGGCGTCGGCGTCCTGCTCGACGCCCACGGGCTCGAGACCGAAGCGCACCTCGATGCGGTCGCCCATGCGCTTCCAGAGCGCGGCCTCGATGTCGCTGCGGAGCACGGCCTCGGGCGCGCCGGGCTGGTCGGCGAGGCCGGGGCCGGGGCGGCGCGTGCCGTCGGCGTCGAGCTGGAGCGTGACGCGGTCGGCGCGGTCACGGGATCCGATGTCGTCCCGCACGCCCAGTCGCTCGGCCGCGACGACCCCCTCGGCGAACATCCCGACCATGTAGCCGGCCATCCGCCGCGACGGCTTCCGCTCCACGATCACCGGCTCCCAGCCGGCCTCCTCCATGCGGATCGCGGCGGACATGCCCGCCACCCCCGCGCCGACGATCAGGGCCCTCGGACGCTCTGCCATGTGCTCCCCCTCCGTTCCCGCCAATCTATCGACGGACACCCGCCGGGGACGAGGGCGGGGGCGCGGGCGGCGCATCGGATCCACCGGCCTGTTGCCTTCCGGCGACGAGCCGCGCTAGGGTGACGGCGAGACAGAATACGTATTACCACTCGGGCGCGACGACGCGTCCGAGTTCCGTGACGACCGGACGGGATCCGCGGCATGCTCACCATCCAGGCGGACGTGGCCATCATCGGCGGCGGCCTCGGCGGGGTCGCCGCGGCCATCGCGGTCGCCCGCAACGGCCTCACCGCGGTGCTCACGGAGCAGTACGCCTGGCTCGGCGGCCAGCTCACCTCGCAGGGCGTGCCGCCCGACGAGCACACCTGGGTCGAGCAGTTCGGCGTGACGGCGGAGTACCGCCGGCTGCGGGACGGCATCCGCTCCCACTACCGCCGGAACTACCCGCTGACGGCGGAGGCCATGCGCGACCCGCACCTCAACCCCGGCCGCGGCCTCGTGAGCCGGCTGTGCGCCGAGCCGCGCGCCGCCGCCGCCGTGATCGAGGAGATGCTGGCGCCGTACCGGGCGGCGGGCACCATCCGCGTCGTCACGGGCGTCGCGCCCTTCGCGGTCGACGGCGGGCCCGGGCGGATCGAGCGCGTGCTGCTGCGCGACGCCGCCTCGGGCGAGGAGCTCGCGGTCACCGGCCGCTACGTCGTCGACGCGACCGAGACGGGGGAGCTGCTGCCCCTCGCGGAGATCGACCACGTCATCGGCGCGGAGGCGCACGACGAGCACGGCGAGCCGAGCGCCCCCGCCGTCGCCGACCCGGGCAACGTGCAGGCGATCACGTGGTGCTTCGGCTTCGACAGCGCCGAGGGCGACCACACCATCGAGCGGCCCGCCGACTACGACTACTGGCGCGAGTACGAGGTGCCGTTCTGGGGCGACCGCCTGCTGTCGTTCACGGCCCCGAACCCCCGCACGCTCCGCCCCGAGACGCGCACCATGCACGTGAACGCGATCGGCGACACCCGCACGGCCGACCAGCGCTTGCAGGGCGGCGACACCGACCTCTGGATGTTCCGCCGCATGCTCGCCACCGAGAACCTCGTGCCGGGCGCGCTCGCGAGCGACATCGTGCTCGCCAACTGGCCCATGCTCGACTACCTCGACGGCTCGATCCTCGACTCGCCGGAGCCCGAGAAGCACCTCGCCGGCGCGCGCTCCCTCTCCCTCTCCTACTTCCACTGGCTGCAGACCGAGGCGCCGCGGCCCGACGGCGGGCGCGGCTGGCCGGGGCTGCGGCTCCGCGGCGACGTGATGGGCACCCGGGACGGCCTCGCGCAGGCGCCCTACATCCGCGAGTCGCGGCGGATCCGCGCGCTCACCACCGTGCGCGAGCAGGACGTGTCCGTCGCCGCCCGCGGCACGGGCGCCCCGGCCCGCTTCGACGACTCCGTCGGCGTCGGGATGTACCGAATCGACCTCCACCCCACGACGTCCGGCGACAACTACCTCGACGTCGAGTGCGCGCCCTTCGAGATCCCGCTGGGTGCGCTCGTGCCCCGCACGGAGACCAACCTCCTGCCCGGCGGCAAGGACATCGGCACGACGCACATCACCAACGGCGCGTACCGGCTGCATCCCGTCGAGTGGAACATCGGCGAGGCGGTCGGCGAGCTGGCCGTCCTCGCCCTCGCGCTGGACGTGAGCCCGCGCGCGATCGCGACGGATCCGGCGCTCGTCACGCGCCTCCAGGACCGCCTCGTCGCACGCGGCATCGAGACCCACTGGCCCGACGTCGTCGGGTACTGACCGGGAACCACGAGAGAGAGAAGAGACGATGAGACCAGCGAAGAAGCTGATTGCCTCGCTCGCCGTCGGAGGAGTGCTGATCGCCCTGACGGGCTGCTCCACCGTTGGCGGGTCCGACGACGGCGCGCCCGTCGACCTCCGGATGTCCGTCTGGACGTCCGACGAGAACCAGCTCGCCCTGTTCAAGACGCTGGCGGACGGCTACACGGCGAGCCACCCCGAGGTGGCGTCGGTCACGTTCGAGTCGCTGCCGTTCGCGGACTACAACTCCACGCTCACCACGCAGGCGGCCGGCGGCAACGCGCCCGACCTCGCCTGGGTCGGCGACATCGCCAAGGACCTCATCGACGCGGGCGCGCTCGCGCCGCTGACCGAGGACTTCCAGGGCACGGAGGGCTACGACTACGACGACATCCTCCCGAGCGTGACGAAGACGTTCTCCAAGGACGGCGAGCTCTACGCCTACCCGTTCTCGAACTCGCCGTTCGCGCTCTACGTGAACCAGGACCTCATCGCGCAGGCCGGCCAGACGGTCGACCCGGCGAACCTGACCTGGGAGGACGTCGACCGGATCGGCAAGGCCGTCCACGACTCCACGGGCAAGGCCGGGTACGTCATCCGCGACTTCGACTTCTCCGGCTGGCTGAGCCTCGCGAACCTCTGGGCCGGATGGGGCGCGCAGCCCTGGGACGCCGCCGGCACGACGTGCACGATGGACAGCCCCGAGATGGTGGAGGCGTTCCAGTTCTTCCACGACTCGGTCTACGTCAGCGGCGCGACGCCCGGCCCCGGCACCACCGCGGACTTCTTCGCGGGCGACGCGGCCTTCACGACGGCGCAGGTCTCCCGCGCCAGCCTCCTCGACGGGTCGTTCGGCTCCGAGATCTACCCGCTGCCGAAGGGCCCGGCCGGCGAGTACGGCAACATCGGCCAGGCCGGCATGGCGGTCTTCCAGGGCGGCGACCACGTCGCGCAGGCGACCGACTTCCTGGCGTACATGACGAACCCCGAGAACTCCGCGAAGCTCGCGCAGTTCTTCCCGCCGCCCCGCCAGTCGCTGCTCTCCGGCGAGGAGCTCGCCAAGGTCAACACGAAGCTCTCGGCGGAGCAGCTCGACCGCGTCGTGGTCGACGAGCTCGCCGACGTCTCCGCGACGCCGCCCGTCACGAGCCCCGCCGAGATCACCTCCACCGGCAAGACCGCGCTCGACCGCATGTGGTCGCCCGACGCGGACGTCGCCGAGGTCCTCGGCGGCGTGTGCGACGCGATCCAGCCCGTCCTGACGGGCCGGTGACCCGATGACCGCGAGCTCGACGCGCACCGGCGGCGCTCGGCGCACGGGCGCGTACTGGACGGTGAGCCGCCGGGACGCCCTGGCCGGCTGGCTGTTCATCGCGCCCCAGCTGATCGGCGTCATCGCCTTCGTGCTGGTGCCCGTCGGGCTCGCGGTCTGGTTCAGCCTCAACGAGTGGAACGTCTTCACCGGGCGCATGACGTTCGTCGGCGGCGACAACTACGAGCGGGCGGCGACGGACCCGCAGATCGGCGCCGTCCTCGGATCCACCGCGATCTTCTCCGGCGGCGTGGTCGTGCTCAACCTGTCGCTCGGGCTCGCGCTCGCGGTCGTGCTCAACCGGCGGATCCCGGGCGGCGCGGTGTTCCGCACCCTCTTCTTCTCGCCCGTCGTGATCTCGGTGGTGGCGTGGACGCTCGTCTGGGGCTTCCTGCTCCAGGACAACGGCGCGATCAACGGCCTCCTCTCGCTCGTGGGCGTCGACGGCCCCAACTGGCTCCGCGAGGGGCCGACCGCGATGGCCAGCGTCATCGTGACGCAGGTGATCCGCAGCGTCGGCGTGAACATGGTGCTGTTCCTCGCGGCCCTGCAGGGCGTGCCGGGCGACCTCTACGAGGCGGCGCGGCTCGACGGCGCGAGCCCGCGGTCGATCTTCTTCCGCATCACGCTCCCGCTCATCTCGCCGACGCTGCTGCTCACCGGCATCCTCACGATCGTCGGCTCGCTGCAGGCGTTCGCGCAGATCGCGGTGCTCACCGAGGGCGGCCCCGAGCTGTCCACCACGGTGCTCGTCTACTACGTGTTCCAGCAGGCGTTCGAGTTCAGCGACATCGGCTACGGCGCGACGCTCTCGCTGATGCTGCTCGCCTTCGTCCTCATCCTCACGGTCGTGCAGTGGCAGCTGCGCAGGAAATGGGTCTTCTATGAGAACTGACGCCGTCGTGCAGCGGGAGACCCCGCTCACCCCGCGACTCGAGGCCGTGCCGCCGACGCCCGCGCGCCGACGCCGCCGTCGGGGCCGGAGCCCGGTGATGACCGCGCTCCTCATCGTCGTCCTCGTCCTGCTGGTCATCCCGTTCGCGATCCCGACCTTCTGGATGATCGCGTCGTCGTTCAAGCCGATCAACGAGATCTTCCAGAACCCGCCGACCCTGCTGCCGGACTCGCCGAGCCTCGACGGCTACGCGGAGGCGTTCCGGTTCCAGCCGTTCGCCCTGCAGTACTGGAACAGCCTCTACATCGCGGTCACGGTGACCGCCGTGACGATGGTCGTCTCGAGCCTCGCCGGGTACGCGTTCGCGCGGATCCCGTTCCCGGGCCGCAACGCGATGTTCCTCGTCGTGCTGACCGGGCTGCTCGTGCCGACCGAGGTCACGATCATCCCGCTGTTCCAGATCTTCCGGTCGGTCGGCGCCATCGACACGCACCTGCCGCTGCTGCTCGTGCCGGCGGTCGGGGCGCCCGCGGTGCTCGGCACCTTCATCATGCGGCAGTACTTCATCGCCATGCCGGTGGAGCTGGAGGAGGCGGCCCGGCTCGACGGCCTGGGGCGCTTCGGCATCTGGCGGCGGATCTTCATGCCGCTCGCCCGCCCGGCGCTCTCGGCCGTGGCCATCCTCACCTTCCTCGGCTCGTGGAACATGTACCTCGAGCCCACCGTCTACCTCACGTCGCCGCGGCTGTTCACGCTGCCGCAGGCCCTCACGCGCTTCACCGACGTCTACGGTGGCGAGATGTGGAACGTGCAGCTGGCCGCGGCCGCCATGACCGTGGTGCCCGTGCTGGCGGTGTTCCTCGTCGCGCAGCGGCAGTTCGTGGAGGGGCTGGCGCACTCGGGCCTGAAGGGCTGAGCGCATGCGCACCGACCTCCCCCTCGACGCCCTCCGGTCCTTCCGCTCCGCGCTCGTCGAGCCCGACGACTTCGACGCGTTCTGGCGCCGGACGCTCGAGGCGGCGGCCGACGGCGCGCCGCCCGTGACCTCCACCGAGGTCGACGCCGGCCTGCCGCTCGTGCGGGTGCGCGACGTGCGCTTCCCGGGCTTCGGCGGCGAGCCCGTCGCGGCCTGGCTGGTGACCCCCGCGGGCGCGGATCCGGCGGCGCCGCTGCCCGTCGTCGTCGAGTACCCGGGCTACGGCAGCGGGCGCGGCACCCCGATCGAGCACCTGTGGGTGGCGGCCGCGGGATGGGCGCACCTGGTGGTGGACGCGCGCGGCCAGGGCGCCGGCCGCCTCTCCCGCGTGGGCGTGACGCCGGATCCGCACGGCGCGGGACCCGCGTACCCGGGCGTCGCCACGCGCGGCATCGAGGCGCCCGAGACCTACTACTACCGCCGGCTCATCGCCGACGCCGTGCGCGCGGTCGACGCGGTCGCCGGGCTGCCGGGCCTCGATCCCGAGCGGATCGCCGTGTTCGGCGGCAGCCAGGGCGGCGCGCTCGCGACGGCCGCGGCCGCCCTGCGTCCCGACGTGCGCGGCGCCGTCGCGCTGGTGCCGTTCCTCTCCGACGCGTTCCGCGCGAGCAGCATCACGGACGAGGCACCGTACGTCGAGATCGCGCGCTTCCTCGCGACGCAGCGGCACCGGGTCGCCGACGTGGAGCGGACGCTGTCGTACGTCGACGGGGTGGCGTTCTCGCGGCGGGTGCGCACGCGGATCCACCGCACGGTCGGCTTGATGGACGCCATCTGCCCGCCGTCCACCGTCTTCGCGGCGCACAACGCGTCGGGCGGCGACGCGAGCATCGACGTCTGGCCGTACAACGGGCACGAGGGCGGCGGGGTGGAGGACCGGGTGCGGGCCCTCGAGGTGCTCCGGCCGGTGCTCGCCGCGCGGGGCTGACGGGACGGGCCGGGCCGGGCGGCCGGCCCGCACGCGGCCGGATGGCCGGCCCGCGCGCACGGGCCGGCCGCCCGGTTCAGCGCGACAGCCGCAGCGTCACGATCTCGAACGGGCGGAACGCGATCCGCGCGGTGCCGCCCGTCCCGTCCACGGCCGCGTCGATGCGCACCTGCTCCGCCGCGCGCTCCATCAGGTCGGTGCGGGCGATGCCCGTCACCGGGAAGTCCGCCCGCACGGCCGCGTCGACCCGCCGCCCGAGCGACTCGTAGAGCCGCACGACGACGTCGCCCGAGCCGTCGTCGGCCGCCTTCACGGCCTCGACCACGACCGACGGGTCGTCGACGACGACGAGCGGCGCGATCGCGCATCCGCCCGTCAGCCGACGCAGCGGCGTGTTCAGCGCGAGCCCGGCCTCGACGGCGTCCGACACCTCCGCGCCCACCACGAGCGACACGGCCAGGCGGTGCCGGCCCTGGTCGGCGTCCGGATCCGGGAACACGGGCGCGCGCAGCAGCGAGAGCCGCACGGTGGTCGCCGGCTCGCCCGCCGCCGTGCGGTCGCGCGTGATGTCGTGGCCGTAGGTGGAGTCGTTGACGACGGCCACGCCGAAGCCCGGCTCGCCCACGTGCACCCAGCGGTGCGCGACGGTCTCGAAGCGCGCCGCGTCCCACGAGGTGTTGACGTGCGTCGGCCGGTGCACGTGGCCGAACTGGATCTCCGAGGTCGCCCGGTCCGACAGCAGGTCGAGCGGGAACGCGAGCTTCAGCAGCTTCCGCCGCTCGTGCCAGTCGACGTCGAGGACGAGGTCGACGGCGGCCTGGCCGACGGGGAGCGAGATCGTCTGCTCGATCGTCGATCCGCCCGCGCGCCGCACCACGAGGAGCGCGGGGAGCGTGCTCCCGAGGGCGTCGCGGACGGTCGTCGGGCGGATCTCCTCCACGCCCACCAGGTCCTCGACGTTCCGCCGGTAGTGGTCGTCGATGTCCCAGGCGTCCCACTTGGTGGGCGTGTCCCGGTGCAGCTGCAGGAGGCCCGCCGCGGCCCCGGCGGGGACGACCTCCCGACCCGAGGCGAGGTGCACCACCGACTCGAGCAGACCGCTCGCGCCCACGCGCACGCGGACGTGCCCGTTGTCGAGCACGTGCCCGCCGCCATCCCGGGCCTCGAGCCGCGGGATCCCCTCGGTCGCCGGCGGGGGAGCGGGCACCGCCCCGAGCGCCGGGATTCCGCGCACGGGGAACGGCGACGGGTTGGCCACCAGCTCCGCCCGCCCGCCGCCGCTCGCGGCCCGGACGGCCTCGGCCACCATCGTCCCGATCCGCTCGGCGATGCGCGCGTACCGCTCCTCGGCCTCGCGGTGCACCCAGGCGATCGAGGTGCCCGGGAGGATGTCGTGGAACTGCTGCAGGAGCACCGTCCGCCACATGTCCCGCAGCTCGTCCACCGGGTACGCGGTGCCGGCGCGGACCATCGCGGTCGTCGCCCACAGCTCCAGCTCCCGCAGCAGGTGCTCGCTCCGCCGGTTGCCCTGCTTCGTGCGCGCCTGCGAGGTGTAGGTGCCGCGGTGGAACTCGAGGTAGAGCTCGCCGGACCACGTGGGCGCGTCCGGGTACTCGGCCTCGGCCTCCTCGAAGAAGCGGCGCGGGGTCGACAGCTCCACCGTGGGGGATCCCTCGAGGCTGTGCGTGCGGCGGGCCGCGGCGATCATCTCCCGGTTCGGGCCGCCCCCGCCGTCGCCGTATCCGAACGGCACGAGCGACATGGTCGCGTCGCCCTTCTCCGCGAACTGGCGCTCGGCGCGCGCGAGGTCCTCGCCGGAGAGGTCGGAGTTGTAGAGGTCCACGGGCGGGAAGTGCGTGAAGACCCGGGTGCCGTCGATGCCCTCCCACCAGAAGGTGTGGTGCGGCATGGTGTTCGTCTCGTTCCACGAGATCTTCTGCGTGAGGAACCAGCGCGCGCCCGCGCCCGCGATGATCTGCGGGAGGGCCGCCGAGTAGCCGAACGAGTCCGGGAGCCACACCTCCTCGGTGTCGATCCCGAACTCGTCGAGGAAGAAGCGCTTGCCCTCGAGCAGCTGGCGCACCAGCGCCTCGCCGCCCGGCATGTTCGTGTCCGACTCCACCCACATGCCGCCGACGGGCACGAACCGTCCGGCCGCCACGTGCCCGCGGACGCGCTCGAACAGGTCCGGGTGGTCGCGCTTCAGCCACGCGTACTGCTGCGCCGAGGAAGCCGCGAAGACGAAGCCCTCCTCGCGCTCGATCAGGTCGCAGACGTTCGAGAACGTGCGCGCCACCTTGCGCGCCGTCTCGCGCGCGGGCCACAGCCAGGCGGAGTCGATGTGGGCGTGGCCGACCGCGTGCAGGCGGTGGGCGCTCGCCGAGGCGGGCCGGGCGAGCACGTCCGCGAGGGCCGCCCGACCGGATCCGGCGGTGCCCGCGACGTCGTCCGGGTCCACCGCGTCCACGCAGCGGTCGAGCGCGCGCACGATCTCGGCGCGCCGCTGGCTGGAGGCGGGGAGCTGCCCGGCGAGGCCGACCAGCGCGGAGAGGTCCTGCTCCAGCTCCCACACCCGCCGGTCGAGGAGGCCGAGCTCGAGGCGGCGGAGGCGGTAGAGCGGATCCGCGGCGGGGGCGCCCTCCGCGGGCCGGCCCCCGAGCGCCGTGGGGGTGAACGACCAGTCGCCGGTGATGTTCGGGTTCGCCGCCGCCTCGATGTAGAGGTCGACCGCGCGGTCGCCCGGCGCGACCCCGGGCACGCGGTCGAGCGGCACCGCCTGGTTGAACGGCTCGACGGCCTTGACGATCGCGCCCGTGGAGGTGAAGACCAGGCCCTCCGCCTCGAAGCCCGACTGGGCGCCGGTGTAGCCGAGGTCGACGACGAGCTCGGGCTCCAGGCCGCCCACGCCGATCCACCCCTCCGGCACCTCACCGCGCACGTGGAACCAGACGGTGCCCCACGGCCGGCCCCAGCGGTCGCCGATGGCGGCGGGCGCGTACGCGGCGTCGCGCGCGGCGGCGAACGGCACGGGCTCGCCGGGCGCCTCCCACGACTCGATGGCGAGGGGCGCGGCCGCCCGGTGGATGGCCGGCCGCACGCTCTCGCTCCGGAAGCGGGCGACCCGGGCCTCGATGCGTGCGCTGTCCTGGTGCATGTGTCCTCGCTGATCGTTCGGGTGGATGGGGAGAGGGGGCGGGCGGCGGATCCGGCGTCAGGACGCCATGACCACGCGGTGCCCGTCGGGGAAGACCGCGACCTTGCGCCAGGCGTCGTCGACGAGCTCCCAGCCCTCGTTGACCTGGCCGGCCGCGGGCGTGGGGATGCTCCGCGGCGCGCGGGCCACGGTCGTGTAGCCGGCCGGGCGCTCCACGCGCGTGCTGCCGAGCTCGAAGGAGGTGAGCCGCCCGCCGTCCTCGATGAGCGCGGACTCGTCGACCTGGTCCTCCCCGCGCTCGATGAACGGGTTCACGAGGCGCGTCTGGAGCGAGTCCGCGCCCAGCACCACGGCCCGCTGCCGGGGGAAGCGGTCGAGGCTCAGCCCGAAGAAGCCGCCGAGCACCGTGAGGTTCCGCACCTCCGAGGTCGGGCCGCCGCCGCGGAGGCCGACGCCGAGGCAGTCGGCGCCCGACGTGGGGAAGAAGTTCGGGTTGATCATCAGGTGGCTCGTGCCCGCCTCGATGAGCACCTCCCAGCCGTCCCGCGACCCCTCCGACCGGAAGTTCACCGTGGTGAGTCCCGAGTTGACCGACTTCAGGTTGGCGTTGCGGATCGAGCGGAGGCCCACCGTGCCGCCGATGGACTGGCAGTCGAGGAGGGTCATGTTCGTCGGGGCCAGGAGGAAGCCGCCGGCACCGGGGTTGATCGCCTCGACGTTCGTCATCGACCCGCCGATGGACGCCTGCCCCGAGTCCTCCACGCCCCAGCCGCCGGGGGAGACGATCTTGATCTTGTTCCAGGAGTTCGCGTAGGAGTACTCGTCATCGACGCCCGAGACGAAGGTGGCGCGCTCGCGGAAGACGCCCGACCGGCCCGTGCGCTGGATCCAGAGGTTCCGGAACTCGCAGTTCACCGCCGAGCGGATGTAGAGGCCGTGCCCGCCGGTCGCCGTGCCGGTGAGCTCCATGTCGCCGATGACGACGCCGGTCGCCTTGTTGTTGTTGGCCGGGCCCGCGGCGTCGCCGGTCTGCCCGGAGACGGTGAGGATGTCGCGGGTCGAGCCCTCGATCTGCACGACCCGCGTCTGCCGCATCCCGGCGCCCGTGATCTTCGGTCCCGGGTACCCGTACGGGGCGCCGTTCTCGGGCTGCACGGGTCGTCCGCGGTAGTCGACGGACATCCCGGTCACGCGGATCTCGCCCGCGGGCAGCGCCACCTCGCCGCCGGGCGCGGTCATGGCCTTGTCGATGGCCGCCTGCACGGCGCGCGTGTTGTCGGCGCCGGCGCGGTCGTCCCAGCCGAGGCCGGGGTCGAGGGGCGAGATGGGCGCCTCGCGGACGGTGAGGCTGCCGCCGGGGCCGCCGCCCGGTCCGCCGGGGCCGCCCGGCCCGCCGGGTCGCCCGGGTCCGCCGCCCGGGGGTGCGGGCGTCGGCGGGGCCGCGGATGCCGGGCCGGTCGCGCCGGCGCCGACGGCGAGGCCGGCCATCGCGACGACGCCCCCGGTCAGCAGGCTCCGCCGCGTGGCCGCGGGGCGTGCTCGATGGGGGATCCTCTCGCGGGGTGCATCGGGGTCTGTCATCGTCGACATACCGCCTCTCGTGTTCGTCGTGCTCCGTTCGACCCTCGCTCACCGGGGAACGGCCGTCAAGGCGTAATACCTATTACCATGGGAGAATGGAACCGACTCGGATGGCGAGGATCACGCAGAGGGACATCGCGCGCATCGCGGGGGTGAGCCAGACGACGGTGTCGTTCGTCCTCAACGACCGCGGCGAGCAGCTCGCGCGCGTGCCGGAGGCCACCCGGGCCCGCGTGCTGAAGGCCATCCAGGAGACGGGCTACGTCGCCGACCCCATCGCCCGCCGGCTCAAGCAGGGCGGCATGGGCATGATCGGCGTCTACACGTACGAGAGCCTCTTCCCGCTCGACCGCGAGGACTTCTTCCACCCGTTCCTCGCCGGCATCGAGGAGGAGGCGCAGAACCGCGACATCGACCTGCTGCTCCTCACGAGCGGCCGGGTGGGCGGCCGCCGCGGCGGGTTGAGCGGCGGCGCCACGCGGCTGCGGCTCGCCGACTCGTGCATCCTGCTCGGCCAGCGGATGCCGCGGGAGGAGCTCGAGTTCCTCAACGCGAGCGGGTTCCCCTTCGTGAGCATCGGCCGCCGGGACGACGCGGGCGGCCCCGTCCCGCACGTGGCCGCCGACTACGCGTCCGTCGTGGGCGCGCTGGTGGAGCGGGCCCGCGCGCTCGGGCACGCCCGGTTCGCGTACGCCGGGCACGGCACGGGCGTCGAGTCGTACACCGACCGCATGGCGGGCACGCGCGCCGCGCTCGGCGACGGCTTCCTGCACCTCGTGCCGGAGGACGGCGCGTCGGCGGGCGCGTGGATCCGCCGCATCCGCGAGGAGGGCGTCACGGTCGTCCTCGCCGAGCAGGAGGAGCAGTTCGCGGCGCTGCGCGCGGCGGCCGGGGAGGCGGGGCTCGACGTGCCCGGCGACCTGTCGCTCGTGTCGCTGTCCGGATCCGCGGATCCGAGCGGCTGGCAGACCGGCTTCGAGCTGCCGCGGCGCGACATGGGGCGGCGGGCCGTGCAGATCCTCGTGGAGGGCGCCGCCGAGACGGCGCACCAGCAGCTCCTCGGCTGCGAGCTCGTGCCGGGGGAGTCGCTGGGGCCGGCGCCGGACCGGGGCTGACCGGCTGCCCGGCGGCGGCTGACCCGCTGCCCGGCGGCGCTGACGACCGGCGGCCGACCGGCGGCGGCGCGCGGTGGCCGCGGGCGCGATGCGCGCGGGCGTCCGGCAGGATCGGCGCATGGCCTCCACCACCGCCCTGCTCGTGATCGACCTCCAGGCCGGCGTGCTGCCGGGCTGCCGCGACGCCGACGGCGTCGTGGCCCGCACGGCCGCGCTCGTGGCGCGCGCCCGCGCCGCCGGGACGCCGGTGGTCTGGATCCAGGACCACCACGGCTTCGCGGAGGGCGACCCCGACTGGGCGCTCGTGCCGCCGCTCGAGCGCGCGCCCGGCGAGGCGCTCGTGCGCAAGGCCCACCGCGACTCCTTCGCCGGCACCGACCTCGCCGACGTGCTCGCCGCGCTCGGCACCACGCGGATCGTGGTCGCGGGCGCGCAGACCGACTACTGCGTCCGCACCACGCTGCAGAGCGCGGCGGCCCGGGGGTTCGACGTGACGCTCGTCGGCGACGCGCACACGACGGCGGACGCCCTCCACGAGGGGATCACGGTCAGCGCGGAGCAGATCGTCGCGCACACGGACCTGTACTTCCGGACCTTCCGGCACCCCGGCATCACGTCGACGGTCGAGGCGCACGACGCCGTGCGGCTCTAGCGGGTGTCGCCCTCGGGGGCGGGGGCGTCGGGCGCGTCCGCGGTCGAGGCGCCTCGCTTCCCCGGGCGGATCCCCATCACGAAGAAGGTGACGCCGAGGATCAGGAAGGGCAGGCCCGCGAACCGCGCGTCGTCGAGGGTCAGCATGAGGACCAGGCCGAGCATCCCGAACACGACGCCGAGCGCGATGTTCGGGCTCGTCGCGTCGTCGTCGTCCGGCGGCGCCGCGGGGGCGCCGGGTGCTTCCGATCCGCTCATGCCCTCGACGCTAGGCGGGCGCGCACCCGACCGCGTCCTCCGCAGGGGGGACGCGGCCGGCGGATCAGCCGCGCCCCTCCAGCTCGAGCAGCGTCGTCTTCGCGGCGAGCCCGCCGATGTAGCCGCCGAGCGTGCCGTCGGAGCGGAGGACGCGGTGGCACGGGATCACGACCGGCAGCGGGTTCGTCGAGCACGCCGTGCCGACCGCGCGGGTGGCGGCCGGGCTGCCCGCGGTCTCGGCGACCTCGCGGTAGGTGCGCGTGGATCCGTACGGGATCTCCGGCAGCAGCCGCTGCACCCGGTCCCGGAATCCGGTGGAGAGCCGGCGGTCGAGCGGTAGGTCGAAGGAGCGGCGACGGCCGGCGAAGTACTCGTCGAGCTCCCGGGCCGCCTGGTCGAGCCGCTTCGGCGCGCGCAGGATCCTCGGGCCGAGCCGCCGCGCGAGGTCGCCGAGCACGGTGTCGTGGTCCTCGCGGGAGTACGCGACGCGGATCAGGCCGCGCTCGGTGGCGGCGAGGAGCAGCGGGCCGACGGGGGAGTCGATCGTCGTGAAGCCGACGTCGAGGGCGTCCTCCCGCTCGGCCGCATCCGCCAGGCGGAGGCGGAGGCCGGCGAGGGCCGGCGCGGTCGGATCCGCGCCCTCGAGCGCGTCGGGGGCGAGGAAGGCGGCGGTGTCGACGGACGCGGTGTCGTCTGATGCGCGGTCGTCGGGATCGGTCACGGTCGTCCTCCTCGGGTGGGTGCGGGTGCGGCGGGGATCGCGGCGCCGGGTCCCGGCGGCTCGCGCGTGCTCGCGGTGGATCCCGCATCCCGCGGATCGTCGGCCAACGCCCGCCGCAGGCTCGCCACCCCGTCGGACGCCGCCCGCCGCGCGGCCTCCGGGGTGCCGCCGACGATCGCGGCCACCTCCGCGTACGGCAGCCCGCCGAGGTGGCGGTAGGCGACCGCGAGCCGCTGCCGCTCGGGCAGGCGGGCGACGGCGCGCCAGAGGTCGGGGTCGCCGGATCCGGGCACGCCGAGGTCCGAGACCCGTTCGGGCACCTCGTCGACGGGGAGCGCGCGGCGGCCGCGGGCGCGGATCGCGTCGAGGGCCTTGCGGTGCGCGATGGTGACGAGCCACGCCCGCACGTCGGCGCGCGGGCCGAGCCGGGGGTAGGCGACGAGCGCCGACAGGAACGTCTCCGACCAGGCGTCCTCCGCGTCGGTGTGCCCGCCGAGCACCGCCCGGCACACGCGGAGCACCACGGCGCCGTGCTCGGTCACGACCCTGTCGAACGGCTGCATCATCTCCACACCGGGTAGACGCCGGGGCGGGGTGATCCGTGAGGTCGGCGTGCGGATCAGTCTCGCGGATCCGCGGGCCGGGCCGGTAGGGCGCCTGCCGCCTGCCGCCTGCCGCCCACCGCCCGCCCCGCCGGGCCACGCCCACCTCCGAACGCGCCGTGCGCCGCCTCGCGATCCCCGGTGCCCCTCCCGTGCAGCCCGTAGGGACCACCCGTGATCCTCCCCGGGGCGGACGCCCGCACGGCCGACGGTCGCGAGGATGGGGGAGCGGCTTCCCCCGGCCGCCTGCTCCGCCAGGAGCCCCCGCCGCCGGCTCGTCCCCCGTGCCGGCGGCGGCATCCGGCGGCGACGAGAGGATCCCCATGACCGGCCCCGCGCTCCCCGCCGCCCCCGACGACGGATGGGCCGCCCCCGGCCGCCGGGCCGGAGCGGACGCCGCGGCCTCGACCGCGCCCGTCGCATCCGTCGCATACGCCGCGGCCACCGCGCCCCGCGCCCTGCGCGTCGCCGTGGTCGACGAGGAGGCGCCCATCACGCAGCTGCTGTCGCTCGCGCTGCGGATGGAGGGCTGGGACGTGCGCGTCTTCGCGACGGGAGGCGCGGCGATCGCCGCCGCCGTCGAGGACGCGCCCGACGCGATGCTCCTCGACATGATGCTGCCCGACGTCTCGGGCGTGGAGGTCGTCGCCGAGCTGCGCCGCGCGGGCGTCGCGACGCCCGTGGTCTTCCTCACCGGCCGCGACTCGCTCGAGGACCGGCTGGCCGCGTTCGGCGCGGGCGCCGACGACTACGTCACGAAGCCGTTCGGCCTCGAGGAGGTGGTGGGCACCGTGCGCGACCTGTTCCGCCGCCGCGGCCTCGCGCCCGCGCTGGTCACGGCGGGCGACCTGGTGCTGGATCCGGCGACGGGCGAGGCGTGGCTCGCGGGCGTGCCGCTGGAGCTGGATCCGGTCGAGCTCGTCGTCGTGCAGGCGCTCGCCGAGGAGCCCGCGCGTCGGCTCCCGATGCGCGAGCTCGCCCATCGCGTGGCGGACGCCGGCGGCGCTCCCGTCGATCCGCGGGCGCTGCTCGACCTGCCCGTCGTGACGGGACGACGTGCTGGTCACGACCGCATCGTGCTCGCCGCCGCGTGCGGCGACGACCTCGTGCTGGCGCCCGCGCGCTGACGCCGGCGCCGCGCGGCCCCGCGCCGGAGGCCGTGCGGGGGCGCGGTCGGACCCCCAGTGCGGGGGCCGGCCCCGCGTGTCCGCCCCGTAACTCCGGGGATCACGAGTCACACGCGTCACACTGCGCCAAAGATTTCCCCAGGTGGGTAGCCGAAGTCCCTACAGTCGGCGATGGGGAGCAGATCCTCCCCACCGCGTTCCCGAGACCCCGGAGCGCGTCCCTTCCACCGCACGGTCGCGGCACAGCAATGGCGCGCACGGGCGGTCTCGCACCACTGGAGATGCCATGACCCGTCCCACCCCCGCCGCAGGTCGCGGCCGGTCGTTCCGCCGCGCAGCAGCGGGCGCCTGCCTCTCGGCGTCGCTCGTCCTCCTGCCGCTCGCGATGGCGCCCGCCGCCCACGCCGAGACCGTCCCCGTGGACGCGACGCCCGTCGCCGTCGACGCCCCCGCCGAGACGCCGGCCGCCGACGCGCCCGTCGCCACGCCGACCCCCGCGGTCGAGGCCCCCGCCGCGGATGCGACCCCCGCGCCCGCCGAGGACGCCACCCCCGCCGCCGACGCCCCGGTCGAGTCGACCCCGACGCCGACCCCCTCCACCGGCACCCCGACGACCGAAGCGCCCACGACCGGCCTCCCGACGCTCGAGCCGACCGTCCCCGTCGTGTCGCTGCCCTTCACCTGGACCTCGCCCGTCCGCGGCGTGGCCCTGCCGATCAACGAGGCCGTGCCGTTCTCCGGCACCGGCACCGCGGGCAGCATCGTCACCGCCAGCTACTTCAACGCGGTGGGCGTCAAGTCCATCGCCGGCATCGGCATCGTCGGCGAGGACGGCACCTACGCGTTCCCCGCCAGCTTCACCGAGCTGCTCCAGGGCTCCAAGACCGCGAGCGTCACCGTCACGCAGGTCGGCCTCGACCTCGAGGTCAAGGGCGAGATCCGCGGCCTGGTGCGCTTCGCTGAGGCGCCCGTCGGCCCGTTCGTGCGCGCCGAGGAGTCGTTCTCGACCATCTCCCCGATCTCCGTCGCCGAGGCGACCAGCCTCCTCGGCGGCCTGAAGGTCAACGCGACCGGCTACCTCCGCTACGAGGCCGTCCAGGTCACGGTCACCGCGCCCGACGGCCGCGTGATCCAGCTCAGCGACGCCACCGGCGGCGTGGGCGTCAGCACGCGCTCGCTCAAGGACCTCGTGCGCGCCGACGTCGACGGCACGTTCGCGCAGCCGATCATCCTGTTCGGCGACATCCAGCCGGGCACCTACGAGGTGTCCGTCCTGGGCCTCGAGTCGGGCCTCTCGCTCGGCGGCACCGTCGAGCTGACGGCCGAGGACGCGGGCGTGCCGGTCATCCCGGGCGTCCCGACCCCCGCGCCGACCACGCCGTCGATCGACCCCGCGGGCACGCCGGCGAAGCCGATCACGAAGCCGGCCGCGAACCACGGCGACACCCTGCCCGTCACGGGCACCGACGGCACCGCGGCCCTCGGCCTCGGCGGCCTCGGCGCGCTCCTGGCCCTGGCCGGCGCGGGCACGCTCGTCGCCCGCCGCCGCCTGCGCTCTGCGGAGTAGCGGCACCGCACCACCCGCACCACGCACGACGACGGCCGGATCCCCGCGGGGGTCCGGCCGTCGTCGCGTGCGGACGGCACCGACCGACGCTGCCGCCGCCTTGTCAGGCCCCGCGGCGCCCCCGTACATTTGACGCGAGCCGCAACGAATCCCCGCGCGCGGATCCGCCCCACGAATGAGACGAAGGAGTCCCATGTCCGACACGCAGCCCGCCTCGCCCGCCACGCAGACCGGAGGCGGCCTCGGCGTCGCGATGGTCGGCCACGGGTTCATGGGCGCCGCCCACTCGCAGGCGTGGCGCGTCGCCCCCGCGTTCTTCGACCTGCCGCTCGCGCCGCGCATGGTGTCCGTCGTCGGACGGGACCGGGCGCGCACGCAGGAGTCCGCGGACCGCTGGGGTTGGGAGCGCGCGGAGACCGACTGGCGCGCCGCGATCGAGCGCGACGACATCGACGTCGTGGACATCTGCTCGCCCGGCAGCACGCACGTGGAGATCGCGGTCGCCGCGCTCGAGGCCGGCAAGCACGTGCTGTGCGAGAAGCCGCTGGCCAACACGGTCGAGGAGGCGGAGATCATGGCGGCCGCCGCCGAGAAGGCGGCGGCCAAGGGAATCCGCGCGATGGTCGGCTTCAGCTACCGCCGCGTGCCCGCCATCACGTTCGCGCGCGACCTCGTCGCCCAGGGCGCCATCGGCGAGCTCCGCCAGGTGCGCGCGCTCTACCTCCAGGACTGGCTGACCGACGCCGAGGGCCCGATGACCTGGCGCCTCGACAAGGAGGCGGCCGGATCCGGCGCGCTCGGCGACATCGGCGCGCACATCGTCGACGCCGTGCAGTTCATCACGGGCGAGCAGCTGGATGCGGTCAGCGGCCTGCTCCGCACCTTCGTCGAGGAGCGCCCGCTGCTCGCCGAGACGCGCGGCCTCGGCGGCGTCGCGTCGAGCGAGCGCGGCCGGGTCACCGTCGACGACGCGGCCTACTTCACCGGGAAGCTCGCGGGCGGCGCGCTCGCCAGCTTCGAGGCGACCCGCATGGCCACCGGCCGCAAGAACGCGCTGCGGCTGGAGTTCAGCGGATCCGACGGCGCCATCTCCTTCGACCTCGAGCGCCTCAACGAGATCGAGCTGTACGACGCGACCGCGCCCGCCGACAAGCTCGGCTTCCGGCGGATCCTCGTCACCGAGCCCGAGCACCCCTACGCGGCGGCGTGGTGGCCCACCGGCCACGGCCTCGGCTACGAGCACGCGTTCACGCACCAGGTGCGCGACCTCGTGCACGACATCGCCGCGGGCCGCGAGCCGCAGCCGTCCTTCGCCGACGGCCTGCGCGTGCAGCGCGTGCTCGACGCGGTGGAGCGCAGCTCGGCCGACGGGAGCGCCTGGGTGCAGGTGGATCCCGCCGGGCGCTAGTCCGCGGGTCCCCGCGGGTCGGCCGCACGGGCCGCGCTGGGCTGCACCTCGGCCTCGCCTCCGCCGCGCCTGTGCGGACGCCGCACGGCCGCCGGGGAGCGCCGCTACCGTGACACCACCTCGCCCGCCGCGTCCTGTCGGCGGTGCCGACGGATCACGACGCTCCTCTCCTCCGGCCCCGCACGTGCGCCTGCGCACGTGCTCTCCGGCGTGCTCCGCGGTGCCCGTGCGAGCCCGCGCAGAGAGGCACGCCCCATGCTCCGCACCCGATCCACGAGACCGTCCCGAGAGCGGGTCGCCCGCGGCGCCACCGCGGTGACCACCCCATGACGCGCGATCCGTCGGCAGCCCCCGACGGCCGGCGCATGCGCCGCCGCGGCGGCATCCGCCTGGCCGCGACGACGGGCCTCGCCGTGCTCGCCGCCCTCGCCGTCGTCTCGCCGGCCCAGGCGTTCAACCACGAGGGGCCGCACTGGGCCACGTCGCAGCTGACGATCGACACGTCCAGCGTGCCGAGCGGGGGATTCCACGACGCGCTCACGGACGCGGCCGCGGAGTACACCGCGCTCACGCACGTGTCGGTGGGCACCGAGGACGCGATCGGCTCGCCGTGGACCGCGCAGGTCATCGACGCCGGCGACGACGGCTACGAGGGCTACTCCCATTGGCGCTACGACGGCGATCACCACACCACGTCGGCCGACATGCACCTCAACACCGCGTACCTCGACGATTCGCTGCCGGAGGACGAGCTCAAGGTGGTGTGGGAGCACGAGTCGGGGCACGTGCTGGGGATCGCGCACGTCACCGGCATCGACCACGTCATGTACCCCTTCGCCTCCCAGGCCTACGACGACGGGGTCACCGGCCTCACCGACGACGAGGTCGCCGGGATCGACTCCCTCTACTGATGGGCACGCAGATGCACGCACGGACGAGCACCATCCACCTCGCCACCCTCGCCCTCGGGCTGAGCGCGCTCCTGCTGACCGGCTGCAGCGCCGGCACGGCGGACGCCCCATCGACCGCGCCGACGGACGGCATGTCGATGCCGATGGGCGACGGCACGTCGATGCCGGCGGGGCCGGGATCGCACACGCACGGGTCGCGCCACACCCTCTACGGCTCGCTCGCCGCGCTCGCGGACGACAGCGTCGAGGTCGTGGCCGGCACCGTCGTCGCGCAGCGCGAGGTGACGGACCTCGGGCCGTCCGCCCCGGCCACGGTCTCGACCGTGCGGGTGGCGTCCGTCGCGAAGGCCGCCGGCGGCGTGGCGGTCGGGGGCACCGTCGACGTGCGGCAGATCGGCACGGCGGCGGAGCCCGGCCCCGCGGCGATGCTGCAGGCCGGATCCACCTACCTCCTCTACCTGCGGCCCTCGCGCCTGCCGGGCGACGCGGCGTCCCAGTCCTTCGTGACGGGCGGATCCGCCGGGATCTTCGCGGCCCCCGAGGCGGTGCAGCCCGCGGCGGACTCCGACGGCGACGCGGGCGCGGCGGGCCTGCCGGGTCTGCCGGCGGCGTTCGTCCGGGTCGACCACGAGCAGGGCGACGTGCTGCCCGACCGGGTCGCCCCGGGGGACGCGCTGGGCTGAGTCGCCGTCGCGCCGCCGCCGGTCCCGGGCCCGGCGGCGGCGTGACGCTCGCGTACCCTGGCCAGGACGACCGGGAGGCGGACGGGTGCAGGCACGGCAGGAGCGGATGCGGCGCGCCGCGCTGTCCGCGCTGGTCTGCACGCTCGTCACGGCGACCGCGCACGCGGCGGCCGGCGGCGGCATCCCGCATCCGCTCGTGCTCGGCCTCGCGCTCGTCGCGGGCGTCGTGCTCTGCTTCGCGCTCGGCGGCCGCCGCGTGACGCTCGCGCACCTCGTGCTCGCGGTCGGCGCCACGCAGGGCGCGCTGCACGCGGCCTTCACGTTCGGCGGATCCGGCATGGCGGCGGGATCCGGTCCCGCCGGCGCCACAGCTGGCGCCGCCGCCGCGTCCGGATCCGCCGGTCACGGCCACGCGCACGCCGCCGCCGAGGCCGCCCGCGCGCTCGCATACCCCGGCTCCATGGCCATGCCCGCCGACCACGACGGCGCCATGCTCCTCGCCCACGTCGTCGCCGGTCTGATCAGCGTCTGCTCGCTGCGCGCCGGGGCGGACGCCGTCCGCCGCGTCGCCCGGGCGCTCGCCGTGCGCGTGGGCGGGGCGATCTCCGGGGCCGTCGGCGCCCTGGTCGCGGCGGCCGTCGCGCTGGCCGCCGCGCTGGCCGAGCCCGCCGTCGCGCCCCGGCCCGGCCGCTTCGCCGCCGACGTGCGGCCGGCGCGGCTCGTCTCGCTGCTGGCCGCGCGGATCCGGGGTCGTCGCGGCCCGCCGCTCGGAGCGCTCGCCGCCTGACCCGCGCCCGCCGCGTCCCTCGAGGACCCGGGCGCGGTCCGCGCCGCCGCGTCGACCCGACCCGATCCGCCGCGCCCCGCGCCGCTGGACCGGCCGCCGTCGCGCCGTCGCGCCTCCCGCACGCCCGGATCCGCACGGCCACGCCCGTGCCCCACCGAAGGACCACCATGCCCCGCACCACCCGCCTGCCCGCATCCGCATCCGCCCGCCCGCCGGGACGCCGCCGGGCGCTCGCCGTCACCGGCGCCGGCGCCGCGCTCGCTCTCGGCCTCGCGCTGTCGGCGCCGCTCGCCGCGTCCGCGCACGTCGAGCTCGACGCCTCCTCCACCGCCCCCGCCGCCCTCAGCGTCCTGACCTTCGCGGTCGGACACGGCTGCGAGGGATCCGCCACCACCGCCCTCGCGATCCGCTTCCCCGCCGACGTGCAGGCCGTGAAGCCGACCATGACGCCCGGCTGGGCGGTCGCGGAGCAGGAGGCGGCCGACGGCACGACCGTCACCTACACGGCCGACACCCCGCTGCCCGACGCCCTGCGCGCGACCGTGCAGGTCGAGGCGCTGCTCCCCGTCGACGGCCGGGCCGGCGACGTGGTGGCGTTCCCGACGCTGCAGACCTGCGTGGCCGGATCCACCGACTGGGCCGAGACGCCCGCCGCGGGCACCGAGCCCGACCACCCGGCACCGGCGATCACGCTGACCGACGCCGCGAGCGCGACCGGCGCGGACGCCGCCTCCGCGGACGCCGCCGCCGCGACACCGGCCGCCGCCCCGGTCGACCCGGTCGCGCGCCTCCTCGGCCTCGGCGCGCTCGTCGTGGGCCTCGTCGCCGTGATGCTCCTCACCATCGGCATGCGCCGCCCGCAGCAGGGCGCCCGACGATGACCGCCGTCGACGACCGGTCCGCGCCCGCGGGCCCCGGCGCGAGCGAGCCCGCCGAGCCCGCGGCGACCGCAGAGCCCGCCGCCCCTGTCGTCACCCGCCCGGCCCGCGGCTGGTTCCTGCCGCTGCTGCTCCGCCTGCACTTCCTGGCCGGGATCCTCGTGGGCCCGTTCATCCTCGTCGCGGCCCTGAGCGGCGCCGCCTACGCGCTGTCGCCGTCGATCGAGCGTGTCGTCTACGCGCACGAGCTCCGCGCCCCGGCCACCGGCTCGACCGTCCCGCTCGCCGCGCAGGTGGAGGCCGCGGAGGCGGTGGTCGGCGGATCCGGCACCCTCACCGCCGTCCGCCCCGCGCCCGGCCCGGGCGACACCACGCGCGTGATGTTCACGGGCCAGGGCCTCCGCGCGAGCGAGAGCCGGGCGGTCTTCGTCGACCCGGCCGACGCCTCGATCCGCGGCGACCTGCCGGTCTACGGCACGAGCGGGGCCCTGCCGCTGCGCTCGGCGATCAGCGACATCCACCGCACGCTCGGCCTCGGCGACGCCGGCCGGCTCTACAGCGAGCTCGCGGCGAGCTGGCTCGGCATCGTGACGCTCGCGGGCCTCGGGCTCTGGATCGCGCGCTGGCGCCGGTCGCCGCGCCGCCGGGACCTCGTGCGACCCGACCGGCGCGCGACGGGCTACCGGCGCATCCTCTCGTGGCACGCGTCCGTGGGCGTGTGGCTGGTCGCGGGCGCGCTGTTCCTGTCGGCGACGGGGATCACCTGGTCGCGGTTCGCCGGACAGAACGTGACCGACCTCCGCGCCGCGCTCAGCTGGCAGGCGCCGACCCTGCCGACCGCGCTCGGCGCCGCGGCGGGCGCGGTCGCGAGCGGGGCGGCGGCGGATCCGCATGCCGGCCACCACGGGAGCGCCGCGCCCGCGACGACCGCGCCCGTGGATCCGGCGACCTTCGACGACGTGCTCCGCGTCGCGCAGGGCGTGAACGTCGACACGGGCCTGGTGGAGATCAAGCCGCCCGCGTCCGCGGGGACGGCGTGGACCGTGAGCGAGATCCAGCGCTCGTTCCCCACGCAGGTCGACCAGGCGGCCGTCGACGGGAGCACCCTCCAGGTGGTCGGGCGCACCGACTTCGCGGACTACCCCTTCCCCGCGAAGCTCGCGCGCTGGGGCGTCGACACGCACCAGGGGACGATGTTCGGGCTGCCGAACCAGATCCTGCTCGCGGTGACGGCGCTCGGCGTCGCGGCCATGGTCGTGTTCGGGTACCTGATGTGGGGGAAGCGTCGTCCGGGCGTCGCGCGACCCGGCCGCCCGGCGCCCGCGGGCGCGCTGGTGCGGGCGCCGTGGTGGGGGATCGCCGCGGTGGTCGCGGTCGGGGTGGGCGTGGGCCTGTTCCTGCCGCTCGTCGGGATCCCGCTGGTCGGCTTCGTGCTGCTCGACGCGCTGTTGACGGCGGCGCGCGTGCACCGCGCGGCTCCGTCCGCCGGCTGATCCGCGCCGTCCGGCCGCCGCGTGCGCGCGGCGGCCGGGGGCCGGAGCACGGGCGCCGCATCGTCATCGTGCGCCGTCGAGGCCGTCCGGCGAGTCGGGCGTCTGACGGCTCAGCGCGTGCTGCGCCACGGCGGCGGCGACGGCCGCGAGCACGACGGAGACGGCCCCGAGGATCAGGGCATCGACGCCGACCTCGCGCGAGAGGATCATCCGCGGTCCTCCGATGCTGAGCACGAGGAGCAGGACGATGGCGAAGGTCCGCCGGGATGAGCCGAAGAAGTACGACACCAGCGGCCGTGACGCGACGGCGAGCGCCGGGATCGCGAGCGATCCGGCGACGACCGCCGCGCCCAGGAGGAACGGCGCCGCGTCGACCGGGCCGTCACGCCATGCGGTGACGGCGGCCCAGAGGCTCCCCCATGCGCCTCCGAGCAGGAGCGGGTGCAGCCATCGTGCGAGGTCTCTCACGGGTTCGCTTCCTCTCTCGTCGGGTGCTGCCGGGTCGGCGAGGCCGGGGTCGGGATGCCCTCCCCGACCTCACCCGACTCAGCCGTTGTCGCGCTGGAAGGTCTCGATGACCTTCTTCACCGCGGGTCGCAGGGTGTCCTTGATCGGCTGCGTCAGCGTCTTCTTGGCCGCCGCCCCGATCGCGCCACCGGGCACGGCGCCGAAGACGCAGTCCACGCCGATGCCGAGAGCGATGTCGGTGGCGCTGTCCACGCCCCCGGTGCGCAAGGCGTTCTTGACCTGATCGGATCCCTCGCCGAGCATGACGCTGCCGGCGCACCCGACGATGGCGGCCGCCGCCCACACGGGCAGCGCCATGGTCGACGCCTGACCGTCCTCACCGGTGCCGCCCGTGCTGCGGGTGGTCAGCACGGAGTCGCGGAACGCCGCCGCGTCCGCCGAGGTGATCTCACCCCGCTCCGCGGCGGCTGCCACGGCGGCCTCCGCTTCGCGCACGATCGCGTCGGCGTCCGCTCGGGTGAGGCCCGCTGCGGCGAGCTCGGCTTCGTCCAGTGCCGGTGCGCTGGTGGTCGGCGACGTGCTCACCGCGTTCGTCGTCGTCGTCGGGGCGGCCGATGCCATCGACGTCGATGTCAGGACCAGGCCTCCTGCCAAGAGGGCTGCGGTGGGGATGCGGTGACGGTGGACGCTCATCTCTCTCCTTCATCGAGCACTATTCGGATGCCGCCGAATTTACGCAGGGCGCGTCCGGCTCGACAAGCCTCCGACCGGTCTCGGGCGGGCCAGGGCCTCAGGGGGAATACAGCTCTCGTCAGCTGTTCCGCTCATCGCTCCGAAGGGCCTGACAATGCAGCGAGCCGTCGGGATGCCGTCGCCGGATCAGGCCGCGGGCGCCGGCCCCGTCGACGCCGCCACGTGCAGCCGGCACGGCAGCAGCGCGTGCGGCAGGTCGGCGGCCGTGCCGTCGAGGCGCGCGAGCAGCATCTCCACGGCGAGGCGGCCGAGCTCCGGGCCCGGCGCGTCCATGGTGCTGAGGGCGGGCTCGACGAGCGCGCCCACCTCGGTCGACGACGCGAGCGACAGGATCGACACGTCGTCCGGCACGCGCCGACCGGCCGCGGCGAGTCCCGAGATGAGGCCGCGCGCGGCCTGGTCGTTGAGGATCAGTACCGCCGTGGTGCCCGGATCCGCCGCCAGCAGCTCACCCGCCGCCGCCCGCCCGCCGACCGGGGTGGGCGCGCAGCGGACGACCGCGGCGGCGCGCCCGCGCGACGCGCACTCCGCCCGGAACGCCCGCTCGGTGCGCGTGGTCGGGCCGTATCCGCGGAGCGGCCCGCCCTCGAGGTCCTCCACCATCAGGCCGAAGCGGCGGTGCCCGAGGCCCTCGAGGTGGTCGATCCCCTCGGCGACGGTGCGCTCGAAGTCCATGTCGACGAACGGCAGGTCGCGCGTGTCGGCCGTGCGCCCGATGGAGACGAAGGGCACGTCGAGCGCGCTGAGCTCGGCGATGCGCGAGTCGTCCATGCGCACCTCCATCACGATGACGCCGTCGACGAGGCGTCCGGAGACGAGGTCGGACACGTCCTCCGGCGACGTGCCCGTGGGCCACAGCACCAGGTGGTACCCGAGCTCGGATGCGCGCGTGGCGGCGCTCATGAAGATCTCGAGGGCGATGCGGCTGAGGCGCTGCACGTCCGCCGGGAACAGCAGCGCGATGATCCGGGTGCGCTTGCTGGCGAGCGCGCGGGCCACGACGTTGTTGCGGTAGCCGAGCTCCTGCATCGCCTCGGTGACGGCCCGCCGCGTCTGCTCCGACACGGCCTTGGTGCCGTTCACGACGAACGAGACCGTGGCGATCGAGACCCCCGCGCGCGCGGCGACCTCTCGCATGGTCGGGATGGCGGCTCCTCGCGGTCGGGCGGTCGCGCGCGGTCGCGTGCGGGCGGGATGCGCCTCAGCGTAGCCCGGGGTCAGGCACCGCGGGCGTCGTCGGCGGCCCGTGCCCGCTGCCGGTCGAACGCCGCCCGGAGGGGAGCGGTGTCGTAGACGATGTGCAGGCGGGCGATGCGCCCCTCCGGGTCGAGCTCCGCCACGTCCACCACCGAGAAGGGCGCGGGCTCGCCGCTCGCGAGGACCCAGTCGAAGTCGAACCAGAACGCGACGGTGGGCGTGCCCGCGTCGTCGTCGGCGCGCATCACCCGGCGGAGGCGGAGGCGGGCCGCGCCGGTGTCGGCGAAGAGCTCCGGGTAGAACCGGGCGGCCGGCAGGATCCCGTACAGCGGGGAGTGCACGACGCCGTCCGGGGAGAAGAGCGCGAGCGCCCCCGGGACGTCGGCGCGCTCCAGCGCGTCGAGGTACCGCTCGACTAGGGCGTCAGGCACCGTGGGCCCGCAGCGGGGAGCCGGCGCCGCCGCCGACCGGCGGCCGGACGCGCGTCACGGCGATGAGGAGGCCGGAGATGCCGCACACCGCGATGGTGAGCCCCACCACGTACTCGCCGACCGTGAGGTACCCGCCGGGCGAGGACGCCGGGTCGAGGAACCCGTACGGGTAGTAGGTGGCGCTGCCGGTGACCTGGTCGCCGGTGAGGGGGCCGCGGCCGAGCGTGACCGCGATCCACGCGAGCGGGAAGACGATGAGGCGCCCGATGGCGCCGCCACCGAGGCGCGTGCGGTCCGGCGCGATGAGCCAGTCGAGCAGCGCGACGACGGGCACCGCGACGTGCACGATCTGGTCGGCCCAGTCGAGCTGCAGGGCGGGCGGGCCGGGCAGGCCGCGCAGCAGCAGGTTCCACACGACGCCCGTGATGATGAGGTAGACGGTCGACGAGAGCCGCAGCGTGGCCCAGGCGACGCTCGCGTCCACCTTGCCGCGCGCCAGGCGCAGGCCGCCGACGGTGAGCACGACCACGCCCAGCAGGTTCGCCTCCGTGGTGAAGAACAGCGCGAAGTCGAGCGACTTCCCGGCGATGCCGGGCACGCCGAGGCTGATCCAGTAGGCGAAGTTGACGTGGTACTGGGCGATGACGCCGACGAGGGCGGCCGCTGCGGTGGCGAGCCGGACGGCGGAGAGGAGGATGCGCACCCGGTACGTTCGCACGACCGCCTGCCGGGCGGGCTCGACTGTCCACGGGCCGACGCCCCGGGCGCGGATCCGCGGCGGATCCCCCGGCGCACGACCGCCGGGCTCGACGGGCGAGCGCGGCGCTGCCGGCCGCGCGGCGCGGCGCCCTCAGGCGGAGGCGGATCCGCGCCGGGAGCTCGCGATGCGGAGGAAGGCGTCCTCGAGAGCGCGAGCGTGGGCCGCGGGTGCGACCGACGCGGCGAGGCGCGCCGCCGCCTCCGCGGGCGCGTCGATCAGCCGGCGGTCGCGGGCGAGCCGCAGGATGACCTCGGCGAGCCCCGCGGCGTCGGCGTCCGCCGCGAGGAGCGCCGCGTCGCCGAACTCGGCGCCGAGCACCGGATCGCTCACGATCACCGGACGGCCCTCGGCGAAGGCCTCCATCGCGATCATCGGCTGGTTGTCGAACCCGAGCGAGGTGACGACCGCCGCGTGCGCGTCGCGGAGCAGGGCGGTGACCCGGGCGGTCGGCACGCGTCCGTGCAGGGTGACGCCGGGCGGGGCGGACGCCTGCAGGTCGCCGCCCGCGAGGTCGAGGTGGACGACGCCGGGGCCGGCGCGCTCCCCGACGACGGCCATGGCGTCGAGCATCACCCGGAGCCGCTTCTCGGGCGCGAACCGCGCCGCCCAGACGAGGCGGAGCGCCCCGCCGGTGGGGAGGGGGGCGTGCTCCGCGCGCGTGGCGCAGCGCGTGTTCGAGATCACCTCGACGGCCGGGAGCCCGGCGGCGCGCAGGGCGACGGCCTGGTGGCGCGAGGGCGAGAGCACGAGGTCGGCCTCGCGGCAGACCGCGAGCGTGAGGCCGCGGAGCGCGCTGTCGAGCCGGCCCGGGGCGAGCCGGACCCGCGGCGCGGGGAGCCCGGTCATGTACCGGTGCACGCCGTTGACGGCGGGGGTCAGGAACCCGGCCCACGCCGGACCGCGCATGAAGAAGGTGTGGACGGTGTGCATCGAGGGGATGCCGCGCTCGCGCGCGACGCCGAGGGCCGCGGCCGCCAGCCCGTGCTCCGAGTGCGTGAGGACCAGGTCGGTGCCGGACGCCTCCATCAGCCGCGCGAGGTCGGCGCGCGTGGCGGCGTCGGCGCGGATGAGCGGGAGGCCCATGATCCGCGCGCGGTAGGTCCGGGCGACGTCGTGCAGGGCGACGCCCGCGTCCCGCAGCTCCGTCGCGGACGTGGCGTCCGGTGCGGCGACCGTGACCCGGTGCCCCGCCCGCGCGAGCGCCAGCGCCTGCTGGACGACCGCCGTCTGGGCGCCCCCGAGGTAGGAGAACTCGTAGTCCATCACGAGGAGGGGACGGAAGGAGCTCACTCCGCGACGGTAACCGGCTCGGCGGGGTCCCGCATGTCGCCTGGGGAGATGTCCCCCGTCATGGGGGTGCGGGTGCGCGCGCACCGCGGGATCTGCACGACGGCAGCGCCCCGGGCTCCGAGCGCGGGGGGCACGGCGAGGAGGGGCCGGCGGATCCGCATGCGGCCAGGCTACGGCGCGCTGCCGCTCAGCCCGCGGAGCGCGCCGCCCGCACGAACGCGACGACCGCGTTGGCGTGCCCGTGCCCGAGGCCGTGCTCGGTCTTCAGCCAGGTGACCACCCGCATGTGCGGCTCCACGTCGAGGCGGACGTCGGCGAGGTCGATCCAGTGCTGCACGGGCCGGCCGTAGGCGCTCTCGATGCTCGGGAAGTAGGAGGCGGGCCCCTTCGCCCTCTGCTCGTCGGGCGGCGGGGGCGGGGCGACGATGCCGTGCGCGTTCATGCTGCGACGGTACCGGCGGCGCACGGTCGCGGCCAGGGCCGAGGTCGCGTCGATGCGCGGAACGACCCTGTCGGCGGTCACTAGGAAGTGCTACTATCCACGTGTCCAGCCACCACCGATCCAGGGGAGACCGATGTCCCGCGATTCCGCCGACCGCCCGCCTCGCGGAGTGGTCCTCGCCGTCACCGCGGCGTCCCTGCCGATGTTCATGGCAGCCCTCGACAGCCTCGTCATGACCTTCGCGCTGCCGATCATCAAGCAGGACCTCGACGCGACCGTCGAGCAGCTGCAGTGGTTCGTCAACTCCTACAGCGTCGTGTTCACGGCGTTCATGCTCCCCGTCGCGGCGCTCGGCGACCGCATCGGCCGCCGCCGCGTGTTCCTCGGCGGCGTCGCGCTCTTCACGGTCGCGTCGATGGCCGCGGCGCTCGCCGGCAGCTCGGAGATGCTCATCGCGGCCCGCGCGCTGCAGGGCCTCGGGGCCGCGGGCATCGTCCCGCTCTCCCTCGCGCTCGTCTCCGCGTCCACCACGCCGAAGGCCAGGCCCATCGCCATCGGCGTGTGGGGCGGCGTCAACGGCCTCGGCATCGCGGCGGGTCCCATCATCGGCGGCGCGGTCGTGGAGGGCTTCACCTGGCCCGGCATCTTCTGGCTCAACGTACCCATCGGCGTCGTCACCGTCGTGCTCGTGGCGCTCGCGCTGCGGGAGTCGAGGGGCACCGGCCTCGGCTTCGACGGGCTCGGCTCCGTCCTCGGCATCGTGTTCACCCTGCCGCTCATCTGGGCGGTCGTCGAGGGGGAGGAGCGCGGCTGGGCGGCCTCCGAGATCGTCGGCGCCTTCGCCCTCTCGGCCGCGGGTCTCGCCGCCTTCATCTGGCACGAGCACCGGAGCCCGCGCGCGTTCCTCCCGCTCCGCTTCTTCCGCGAGCGGGCCTTCGCGCTCGCCAACGCGGGGGGCCTGCTGTTCAGCGCCGGCGTCTTCGGCGCGATCTTCCTGCTCAGCCAGTTCCTGCAGGTGTCGATGGGGTACGGCGCGCTCGAGGCCGGCCTCCGGGCGGCGCCGTGGACGCTCGCGCCCATGGTCGTCGCGCCGCTCAGCGGGTTCATCGTGCAGCGGTTCGGCGTGAAGCCCGTGCTCATCGCGGGCCTCGCGCTGCAGGCGGGCGCGATCCTCGTCATCGCCTCCGTGGTGGAGGCGCAGACCGAGTACGGCACGGTCGTGGTCCCCATGGTCGTCGCGGGGATCGGCATGGGGCTCACCTTCGCGCCGCTCGCCAACGCGGTGCTCATGGGGCGCCGCGACGAGGAGCACGGGATCGCCTCCAGCGTGAACAGCACGCTGCGCCAGCTCGGCATGGCCGTCGGCATCGCCCTGGCCACCGCGATCTTCGTCGGCAACGGCGACTACCTGCCCGGCCAGCCCTTCGTGGACGGGATGCGCCCCGCGCTCCTCACGTGCGGGATCATCACGGGCGTGGGCGCCATCGCCATGTTCGCCCTGCCGCGCACCGCCCGGTCCGCGGCCGCCCCGACCCCGAGCACCACCGGAGGCGACGCCGTCGCCGACCCGGCCCGGCCCGCGCGCGCGGGCGCCACCGTGTGATGGAGGAACGACCATGCCGATGATCCCCTGGACCTCCGGGCCCGCATCCCGCACCGCGTCCTCGTCCGCCTCCGCCGAGGTCGTGATCATGGCCTCGCGGTTCGAGCTCACGACCGTGCGCGCGGTGCCGGCGTTCTTCGTGCACTCCATCAAGGCGTGGCTGCAGGCGCGTCGCGCGTCGGGCAACGTCGGGGTCGCGCTGCAGGCGCTGCCGTTCAAGCGCGAGTTCTGGACGCTGTCGGCGTGGGAGTCGAAGGCCGCCATCTACGCGTACGCGCGCCAGGAGCCGCACGCCACGGCGCAGCGGAGCCAGACGGCGAGCATGAGGTCGAGCGTCTTCGTCTTCTGGGAGGCGCCCCGCACGTCGCTCCCCGCCGCGTGGCCGGACGCGCGTGCGCGGGTGCACGCGAAGCTCGCGGAGGGGTAGGGCGCGACCGAACGGAGGAGGGGCGGCGGGCATCGGCCCGCCGCCCCTCCTCCGTTCGGTCGCGGATCAGGCCGGCACGGCGTCGGTCGCGGTCGGCGTCGGCAGCGCCTGGAGGAGGGTGCGCGCGGCGCGCGTGCCGGAGGCGAACCCGGACTCGTGGGATCCGATCACGTCCCAGCCGAGGTCCGCGGAGTGGAAGTACGAGCCCGCCAGCGCCACCCGGTCGCTCGTGGTCAGCCGGTGGATGTCCTTCTGCAGCTGCCGGAGCGGCAGGTCGATGATCGGGTGCTGGACCCGGTGGTCGGCGATGACGTGCTCGGGCGCGATCTCGCCGGCGTAGTCGAGCGTCACCACGTAGTCGGTCGCCGACTCGAAGCCCTGGAGCTCGTTGAGGTACCAGGCCACGTACGGGACGGGCCCGTCGGGGCCCTCGTGGTCGCCGTAGTTCCAGCTCGTCCAGCGGGCGCGGTCGGCGGGCAGCACGCTCGTGTCGGTGTGCAGCACCATGCGGCTCGTGGAGTAGGCGATGCCCGCGAGCGCCGCGCGCTGGCCGTCGGTCGGCGTGGCGAGGATCCCCCGCGCGGTGTCGCCGTGCGTCGCGACCACGACGGCGTCGAAGCGCTCGACGTCGCCCGCCGCGGTCGTGACGGTGACGCCGTCCGCGTCCTCGGCGACGGAGGAGACCGGGGTGGCGAGGCGGAGATCCGGCCGGATGGCGGCGAGGGCCGCGTCGACGTACCGGCGGGATCCGCCCGTGACCGTCTCCCAGCCCACGCCGCGTCCGCCCAGCGAGCTGTTGCCGTGCGCGAGGAAGTACGCGATGACCGTCGCGGCGGGCATGTCCCAGATGAGGTCGAAGGGGGCCGACCACACGGCCGTGCTCAGGCGCACGATGTAGCCGTCCTGGAACGAGCGCGCGTACCCGTTCCGGTCGAGGTACTCGCGGAGCGGCATGTCGGCCCGGCCGCGCAGGAAGTCGCGGCGGCCCTCCCGGCCGAAGCGCGCCGACTCGCGCCAGATGAGGCCCAGCTCCGGATCCTCGGGCTCGGTCTCCGCCTCGAGCTCCGGGGAGCCGTACACGGCGCCGCCGACGTGGTCGAAGAAGGTGAACTCGCCCCGGTGCGGCGTCGTCTCGACGCCCAGCTCCGCGAAGAACGCCGCCAGGCGCGGGTAGTTGGGGCGGTTGAAGACCACGAAGCCCGTGTCGAGGCCGATGCCGTGGTCGACGTCGATGGAGCACGCGTGGCCGCCCGGCTGGTCGGCGGCCTCGTACATCGTGATGCGGGCGCGGTCGCGGGCCGCGTAGGCGGCGGCGATGCCGGAGATGCCGGCGCCGATGATCGCGAGCCGGGGGAGTGCGTCGGTCATGGTGTGCCTCTTCCTGGGAGGGTCGGGGATGCGGGGGATCGGGGGCTGTCGTCGGGGAGCCGTAGGCGCTCGCGGAGGGTCCCGAGCTCGACGTCGCCGGGCGCGCACGGGGCCGCGGCGAAGGCGAGGGCGGATCCGTCGTCGAGGTCGTGCACGTGGATGCGCGCCGAGCGCCCCGACGCGGGATCGGTGACCCAGGCGGCCCGGCCGTCGGTGCGCCAGACGAGGGCGTCGACCCCCGCGGCGAAGCCCGTGCCGTGCCACTTGAGGCCGGCCTCCACGGAGGCCCACATGCGCGTGAAGCGGCGGGTGGGGTCGAGGTCCCGCTCCAGGAGCCCGACCCAGCCGGCCGGCAGGAACCGCTCGAGGATCACGGGCGTGAAGCGCGCCGGATCCACGGGCGACTGGACGTCGACGCCGCAGCTCGGGCCCGACGACACGGCCACGGCGATCCACGTGTCGGTGTGGGAGATGCTCACCGACAGGCCGCAGGGCGCGGGGAGGAGCGGCCGGCCGAGGCGGTCGGCCGTGATGCGCGGCGATCCGGGGACGCCGCGGCGCGCGAGCAGGTCGGCGGCGAGGACGCGGCTGGCCGTGAAGCGGGTGCGCGCGCGCTCGGACCGCATGGCGTCGCGCCGCTGGCGGTCGGCCGCGTGGGCGAGCGGGCGGCGGGCGAGCTCCCGCATGTCGGCGGCGCCCGCGAGCAGGACGGATGCGCGGAGCGCGGACCCCGGGGCGGCGGGCGCGGGCGCGGCGGGCGCGGGCGCGGGCCTGCCGGGCGCGGGCCGGCCGGGCATCAGGGCCACGACGGGTCCTCCGCCTCGGGCGCGAGCTCCACGGGCAGGTACGAGAACAGGCGGCCCTCGTCGTGCAGGCGCTCGGCGACGCGCGCGACCAGCTCCACGACCGCCGGGTCGACGTCGTCCGCGGTGCCCGCGTCGAGGGCGAGGCCGAGCGCGAGGACCGCGAGCGTCTCCCGCGCGGTGCCGAGCGCGGTGGGGTTGCCGGACCAGGCGGCGGTCGCGCAGCCGGCCATGACGATCGCGCAGCCGAGCTCGGCCGTGCGCAGCGGCCCGGCCGAGGCGAGGTACCGGGGCCCCTCGGCGGCGAGGGCCCGCGCGTGCCGGGCGCGCGCGGCGCGACCGCGCTCCCAGATGCGCGCGAGGTCGGCGGATGCGCGACGGGCGAGGGCGGGGAGACCGGGGCCGTCGTCGTGCGCGTCGTCGGCGTCGTCGGCGTCCTCCGCCGGGTCGGCCGCGAGGGCCGCGAGGCGGCGCGCCGCGCCCGCGAGCGCGGCGGTCGCGACGTCCGGCCCCTGCGCGGCGATCGTCTGCCGCTGGGGCTGGAAGCGGGGCAGCGTCGCGGAGAGGTCGGCGACGCGGGCGAGCGCGTCGCGCGCGTCGGCCGACGGGTCCACCCACGGGTCGGTCGGTGGATCGCCGGCATCGGTGATCGCGTGGTCGCCGGGCAGCACGCGATCGAGCGCCGCCGCGACGGCCTTGAGCACCACGACCGCGTTGCCGTCCGCGAAGTGCGCCACCCGGCCGTCGCGCACGGCCTTCGCGTGCGGGGAGGAGCGGGTGTGCTCGCGGTCGAAGTGGCGGGCGCCGAGGACGTCCGTGAGGGTGTCCTGGATCGCCGTCAGCTGCCGCGGGATCGCGTACTTCACCGCGCTGCTGAGCACGACCGCCTGGCCGGGGAAGGACTGGATCCCGCGGATGGCCGCCGTGTTGCCGCTCTCCGCGAGGATCAGGCGCGCGAAGCACTCGGCGAGCTGGCGGCGCGTGTACGGGTTGTCGGAGACGCGGCCGCCGAAGATCCGCCGCCGGCGCGCGAAGTCCAGCGCGAGCCGGAGCGAGGTGTCGGTGCCGCCGAGGGGCAGCGCGGTGATGAGCGCCCGCGCGACCTGACCTGCGCGCAGCAGGGTCTCCAGCCCGTGGCCCTCGGGCGCCACGAGGCCGTTGTCCGCCACGCGGGCGTCGTGGAACGACACGTCGCCCAGCGCGAATCCGCGGAGGCCCGTCATCCGCCAGGTGCGCTCGTCCCGCACGGCGTCGGCGGCGCCGGAGCGCGCGCGGTCGACCAGCAGGATCGACATGCTCCCGGGGCCGGGCCGGGATCCCGTGCGCGCCACGCACGTGAAGAAGCGCGCGTGCTCGGCGTTGCCGATGCCCTCCTTGGATCCGTCGACGCGCCAGCCGCCGGGCACGCGCGTCGCGACGGTCTCGTTGGCCAGCACGTCGCTGCCGTGCGCGCGCTCGGACAGCGCGAAGCCCACGCGGTCGCCCGCGAGCACCCGGGCGCCGAGCTCCGCCCGCTGCGCGTCGGTGCCGCCCACCCATACGGGGAGGTAGCCGACCGTCGTGGCCATGGCCGTGACGGCGAGCGTCTGGTCGCGGCGGGAGAGCAGGCGGGCGAGGAGGAAGGTCTCGTCGACGTCGACCGCCTCGCCGCCCGCGGAGGCCGGCACGGTCCAGCGGACGAAGCCCGTCGCGAGGAGCTCCGCGTGCTCGGCGCTCGCCTCGCGCTCGGTCTCGTCGCGGATCCGGGCGGCGGGGAACCCGAACGCGCCCTCGCCCCACGGGTCGCCCATGGCGGACTCGAACGCGCGGCCGAGCGCGAGGCGGCGGAGGCGGCCGTCGGGGTCGGTGGGCGGCACCATCGGGCGCTGCTCGGACGGGCGTCGCTCAGGCATCGCCGCTCCACTCCCGCAGCTCGTCGGCGCCCGCGTCGAGCAGGGCGCGGCCGAGGTCGGCCGCCTCCGCGACCGACGGCTCGACGCCGGCGACCCCGGCAGCCTCCAGCAGCGCGGCGACGGCGATCGGGATGCTGCAGCCGCCGAGGCGCGCGGCGACCGGGCCGACGAGCCCGGAGCGGCGCGCGACCACGGCGCTCGCCGCGCTCGAGAGCCAGGCGTGGCGTCGGGTCTCGGCGAGGAGCTCGGCCGGGCGCAGCTCGCGCGCGGTGGATGCCGCGGCGCCGATGCGGCGGGCCGAGTCGTCGAGCGCGGCGAGGAGCGTGCCGATGGGGGCGCGGGAGGCGCCGTCCGGCGTCGCCCGGATCGCGTCCTCGTCCCGGCGGAGGGTCCAGGCGGCCTCGTCTCGGCGGGGCGGGGCCATCGCGACGCGGGCCGGGTCGAACGGGCGGAGGTCCTCGTCCGGCGGGCCGGCCGGCGGATCCTCGCCCGCGTCGGCGACGCAGCGCGGCAGGGACCCGGCGATCGTGCGGAGGGTCGCCAGCGGGCTGCCGTCGATGACGCGGATGGCGCGCGCGTCGCTCACGACCTTGTCGTGCATCCCCCAGGCCCCGTCGCCCGCGATGCCGCGGGTCGAGAGCGCATCGCCCACGAGGTCGTGCACCTCCTGCGTGCAGCGCGAGACGACGTGCTTGGCGAACGCGGAGCGGAGGACCGCGGAGGCCGGATCCGTCGCCATCTCGCGCAGGGCGGCTTCGGCCACCGCCTCGGCGGCGAGCACGCGCGCGGCGATCCGCCCCACCTCGGCGAGGAACACGACGTCGTCGCGCAGCGCCCGGCCCCCGCGGATCTCGGCGGAGAGCCGGGTGAGCAGCAGCCGGTCGGCGTCCATGCAGGCGAGCGCGGCCGGCAGGCTCAGCGTCCGCACGATCGACTGGGACGTGAGCACGGCGCCGAGCGCGGCGCCCGGCTCGCCGAGGAGCGCGGATCCGGGCACGACCACGCCGTCGAGGTCGACGTCGCTGAACTCGGTGCCGCGGAACCCCGAGGTGGCGTGCGGCGGGCGCACCGACAGGCCGGGCGCGGGGGCGGCCACGTCGTACGCCGAGAACGCCAGCGGTCCCCGCTCGCCGCTGCGCGCGATGACCACGAAGCGCTCGGCGGTGGGCGCCTGGCCGACCCACCACTTGCGGCCGGTGAGGGTGATGCGGTCGCCGTCGTGCTCGGCGCGGGTGTCCATGTGCAGCAGGTCGGATCCGTGCCGCCGCTCCGAGAGCGCGTAGCCGACGTGCCCGCCGCCGACGACCGTGGCGACCACGTCCGCCCGCTGCGCGGCGTCGCCGAGGAGGCCCGTGATGAGCACGGGCGTGAGCGACATGAGGAGGTTGGTCATGATGTCGGCGTCGCGCGCCACCAGCGTGCGGGCGACGCGGCCGGCGGCGACGGGATCCTCGAGGGCGCCGCCCCAGATGCGGGGCGTGTAGATGAGGTGCAGGTCGGCGCGGCGCGCGCGCTCGAGCACCTTGACCGGCCGGACCCCGCGGCGGCTGCGGTCGACGGCCTGCGCGAAGCCGGCCGGGTTGTCGGGGGCGAACGGGTCGCCGAGCCAGCTGAGGTCGGTGCGCGGGGTGCGCGTCGCGGCCGCGGGGGCGGTGAGCGTCATCGGCGCGCTCCGCTCGCGCTGGCGGGGGCGGCGTCGTGCGCGGCCACCGCGTCGAGGAGGCGGCCGGCGTCCACCGCGCCCGTGCGCACGCCGCTCGCGGTGAGGACGGTGGCGCGCATCGCGACGGCGGCGCCGCGGAGGAGCACGTCGGCCACGCGGGCGACGTGCCGGCCCTCCGGCGGTTCGAGCGTCGTGCCCTGGACCCAGGCGTTGAACGCCCCGAGGGCCGGTCCCGCCCAGACCTGGTAGTCGGCCTCGCGGCCCGGCTCGCCGACGGCCGCCCAGCGCGACGCCATGCCGAGGTACCAGCGGAAGACGAGCGCCATGCGGCGGCGCGGGTCGCCCGCGGCGCGCGTGAGCTGGTCCGGATCCCGCCGGGTGAAGTACTCCACGCAGCTCGCCCAGACCTCCTCCACGCTCGCCCGCAGCACCACGCGCTCGAGCCACTCGCGGTCCTCCGCGCCGAGCGCCTCCAGGGACGCGGCCGCCCGGTACATGGTGAGCAGGCGCGACGCCCGCATCGGGAACATGGTGCCCTTCCGGAGCACCTGCAGCTCCACGCCGAGCTCGAACATGTCGGCGGCGGGGGCCATGGCGAAGTCCGTGAGCTCGGCGGCGGCCAGCATCCCGCGGGCCGCGTCGCTCGTGCCCGACTCGACGCACGACTGGTTCACGGATCCGGTGACCACGTACTCCGCGCCCATCGCGAACGCCGCCGCGAGCGCCTCGGGGGTGCCGAGCCCGCCGGCGGCTCCCACGCGCGGGCCGACGGAGCCCGCGGGCGTCATGCGGTCCCGCAGCAGGATGATGCTCGACAGCAGCGGCATCAGCGGCCGCCGGTCGGTGTGCCCGCCCGAGTCCGCCTCCGCGGTGATGTCGTCGGCCATGCGCACCTCGCCGGCGAGGGCGGCCTCGGCCGCGGTGATCGCGCCGCGCTCCTCCAGGCGGCGGACGATCGCGGCGGGCGGCGGCTGGAGGAACAGCCGGGCCGTCTCGGGCCGCGACACCTTGCCGATCACCCGGTTGGGCGCCACGACGCGCCCGTCGGGCGTGCGGTGCGCGCCCGTGAGCCGGTAGCGCACGAGCGGCTCGGTGAGCTCGAGGTACGCCGACGCCTCCACGAGATGGACCCCGCGGCGCAGCAGGACGTCGACCACGCCGTCCTCGAGGGCCGCCTCGCTGGGGCTGTGGATGACGTTGACCGCGAAGGGGCGCCCGGGGGCGGCGGCGCGGATCCGCTCCACGGCGTCGTCGATGTGCGCGGGCAGCTGCCCCGCCGCGCCGTAGGACGCGAGGTACCCCGCGTTCGCGAGGGCCGCGACGAGCTCGACCGAGGCGATCCCGCCCGCCATCGCGCCCGCCATGTACGCGGCGCGCACGCCGTGGTCGAGGCGGAACGCGGCCGAGCCGAGGGCGTCCGGATCCACCCGGCCCGCCGCGGCGAGCAGGCGCGCGGTCGGCTCGTCCGAGAGCCCGCCCGACGAGACGACGGCCGGGCCGTCGGGCGTCTCGACCACGAACACGGGGCGCTCCACGTCGTGCAGGGCCCGGGCGAGGGCCTCCGGGGAGGGGTCGGGGGTGTCGGGGCCGGTCCAGCCCCAGGTGTCAGTCATCGTTCGTCTCCTCGTGGGTGCGTGCGGTGATGGGGGTGCCGTCGTGGATGCGGATCGCGAGCCCGGTGACGGCGTAGATGCGCAGGTCGCCCTTCCACAGCGAGCTGTCGGCGACGACCGTGACCGCGCCGAGCGCGCGCTCGACGCGGGTGATGTCGACCTCCACCTGGCAGTCGGCGTCGGTCGTCGCGACCTGGCCGCGGTAGGTCCACGTGGTCGTCACGTCTTGCGCGAGCTCGATGCGCGGATCCCGGAACCCGTCGACGAGCCCCTTCTCGATCGCGAGCACCTGCAGCGCCTGGAGCATCGACTCGATGCCGAGCGACCCGGGCTGCACGGGGTCGCGGTGGAAGTGGCGCGTGAAGTACCAGTCGTCGGGCGTGACGTCGCGGCGGCCCCAGATCGAGCCGAGGCCGGCGGGGCCCTGATCGAGGTGGATCCGCACCTCGTCCAGCAGCGCGAGCCGGCCGCCCGGGAGCGCGAGCCGGTCGGGCCGCCGCCGGTGCCGGGCGTCGAGGGCGTCGGCGTCGAGGACCAGGTCGGGCGCGTCGGATCCCGCGGCGAGCGACCGCGGGACCGTGCGGGCGCCCGCGTCGAGGCCGGTCTGCGTGGCGAGCGCGGCGTCCGAGAAGTACCCGAACACCGACTCGCCGCGGTAGAACACGCCGTCGTCGCCCTCGAGCTCGTACCGGAACTTCTGCAGCACGTTGCCCTCGACGGCCGAGCTGAACAGGAGCGTCGTCGTCTGGCGGATGGTGCTGCCGGGCGCGGGCTGCGGCCCGACGAGCTGGGCGGATCCGTCGAGGTTGCGGATCGCGAACTCCACGGTCGGCTGGTCGAGCGTCGCGCCCTGGTAGTAGCCGAGCAGGATCGCGGCCTGCAGCGACGACTCGAGGAGGACCGCGTGCGGCATGGTCCCCGCCGGGTTCTCCCGGTGGTACCAGCTGTCGGCGTGCGCGTCGTACTCGCTCACCATGACCATGCCGGGCACGAGCCGGCCGCGCTCGCCGGTGACGCTCTCGATCCGGTCCACGAACTGGAAGTCGCGGTTCGGGATGTGCGGGGCGCGCCGGTCGCCGTAGACGTCGAACTCGGGTCCCATCGCGGTGCCGAGGTCGCCGCGGGCGGCGTGCGCCAGCTGCAGCTCGTTCACCACGGTGGGCACGCCGCGGCTCGAGAGGCGCCCGAGGAACGGGGAACGACCACCCGTCCCCGGGCGGTACGGGGAGCCCTCCTTCTCGCGGATCTGCACGCCGAAGTGGCGCATCCGCACGACCGGCTGGTCGTCGCGGTACACGAGCACGTCGGCGACGACCGTCGGTCGGGGGAGCAGGGTGAGCTCGCGGATGTCGAGCTCGTAGCGGAGCCGGGCGTCGCCCGGCACGATCTGGCCGCGCACGGCGACCTCGGTGTGGACGCCCGGGATCGTCTGGAAGCGCGCGTCCGGCAGCACCAGGTGGAAGCCCTCGTGCAGGAGGAGCACCTGGAGCGCCTGCACGGCGCCCTCCGCCACCAGGGATCCGGCGAGCACCGGGTCGTCGGTGAAGTGGCAGCGGAAGTACCAGCCGTCGGGATCGAGGTCCAGGTGCGCGGTGACCTTGCCGAGCCGGTGGCTGCCGCCCTCGGGGTCGATCTCGATCCGGTCGATCATGCGCAGCTGCGCGGTCGGCAGGCGGAGCCCGGGGTTCGCGCCCGCGGGCTGGCCGTGCCGCGGGCCGAAGACGCCCGCGACGTCGCCCGCGGACAGCCGGGCGAGGTCGGCGGCGCCGAGCGCGTGGTGGTCGGTCTGCTCGACCGGCTTCCGCCACGGACGGTCGGGTCCGGTCGCCGGCACCTCGGGTCCCGGCGGCTCCGGCAGGATCCCGAGCGGCGCCTCGAGCTCCTCGCGGCTGAAGAAGCCCGCGGTCGCCTTCGTGAGCTCCAGGACGAGGACGCCGTCGGCGTAGCAGCGGTAGCCGAAGTAGAAGAGGGTCGTCGGGCCGTTGCGGATGAACCGCTCGATGGTGATCTCGTAGCGCAGCGTCTGCCCCGCCCGCGGCAGGTCGCCGTGGAAGACGAGCGTGCTGTCGAGGAGGCGGTAGGTGCGGAGCCCGCGGTTCTCCGCGTCGATGCCGAGCCAGGAGACGAGGAGCAGGTCGCCCTGCCCGGCCTCGATCGTCACCGCCGCCGGCACCCCGTCGTCGACCAGGTACCAGGCGTCGAGCGGCACGTCGTACTCGGTGGTGATCGTCGAGCGCTCGAACCGGCCGCGCTCGCCCTGCACGTCGACGACGCGCGAGACGAAGTGGTACGGCGGCGCGGGGAGGCGCACGCGCGTCGCGAAGCCGTCGATCTCGGCGTACTCCGGGCCGAACACGCGGGCGATGTCGCCCGTCGCGAACTCGAGGAGGTCCTGCTCGTCCCAGATGGCGGCCGCCGGATCCGGTGCGGCGCCCGCGGGCGGAGCGGGCGGCGCGACGGCCGGGCGGGTGCGCGGGTCCTCCGGGAGGGCGCGCGCGGCCCGGACGAGCATCGCGTGCTGGAAGCGCAGCGTGTCCCGGTGGGCGCGGATCGCCTGGCGGGCCAGCTGCCTGCGGCCGTGGAGCACGAGGTCCGCGATCTCGCCGTCCGATGCCCGGGGGACGGCGGGCGCGTCGCCGGCCGGCCGCCACCACGGGCCGAGGGCCGCGGCCCGGGGATCCCAGGACAGGCGGGCCGGCGCGAGCGCGGGCGCCGACGTGGGCGCGGGCGTCGGCTCCTCCTCCCGCGGCGTCGTCCGCCGGGGCGCGGTCGCCGCGGCGACGTCCCGCCGGATCGACGTGGTGCGCCCGACGAGGGGGCCGCTCACGGGCGCGGGCACGGGATCCAGCGCGAGCGCGCCCGTCTCCACGTCGACGCCCTGCGTGATCAGCTCGGCCAGGAACGCCGGCCACGTGCTGCCGAACGGCGCCCCGCGGTGGTCGGGCGCGAGGGCCCGGAGCCCGGGGACCGCGGTGTCGGTGATCCAGCGCGCGCAGGTGCCGCCCGGCCCGGCCTCGAGCACGAGGTCGGCGTGCGCGGCGATCGCGTGGACGAGCCGCGGGAGGTCCACCGGCTCGATCACCGAGCGGGCGATGGAGCGGGCCAGCTCCTCCTCGTCGGCCGTGGCCGGGAGGGGCCGGCCGTCGACCGAGTCGAGGAGCAGCGCGTCCGTGCCCGCGCCGAGCGGGAAGCGGTGCAGCGCCACGAGCTCGTCCGCCCACTCCTCCGCGAGCGGCGAGTGCAGCGGGGAGACCACCGGCGACGGCGCGGTGCGGAAGCCGCCGGCGTGCACGAAGGCGCGCACGTCCGCGGCGGGCCCGGCGACGACGACCTCGCCCGGGGTGTTGACGTGCGTGACGTGCAGCCGCGGGGATCCGGCGACGCACGCCGCCACCTCGTCGGCCGGCGCGAGCACGACGACCGCGCGCCACACCTCGGACAGCGGCGTGGACGCGTCCATGCCGACGGCGCGGCGCACGGTGAGGAGCTCGCCGGCCAGCTCGTCCTGGAAGACGGGCGACGCGATGATCCGCCCGAGCCCGCGACGGTGCCGGTCCCAGCGCCGGGTGGCGAACAGCATCGAGGACGCGCCCAGCGAGTAGCCGATGGTCGACGTGGGCGCCTGTCCCGTCACGCCCTGCAGCAGGTCGGCGTAGACCATGGCGAACGTCGTGCCGACGCCGAGCATGAACGGCACGTCGCGCTGCAGCTCCTCCTCGTACCGCATCAGCTCCGCGGGCGACGCGGCCTCGTGCCGCCACGGGTGCAGGCGGCCGAGGCGGACCTCCTCCGACGACTCGTCGACGATCGCGTCGAACGCGTCCATCGCCTCGGGCAGCATCCGGAGCAGGTCGGCGCCGAAGCGCGGGTAGGCGGTGAACGCGCCCGGGAACGCGTAGCCGATGCGCGGCGGGTGCGCCGGATCCACCGTCGCGTACCTGCTGCCGCCCGGCGCGGCCCAGCGTGCGCCGGGGGCGAGGGACGCGAGGGCGTCCCGGGCGCGCGCGGCCTCGCGGGGGAGGGCCGCGCGATCCCGGCAGACGAGCACCAGGCGCTCGGGTCCGCCCGCGGTCGGGGGCAGGTCCTCGGGCGCGACGCCGGCGGCGAGGCAGCCCAGCGCCTGGGCGAGGTCCTCCCGCGTGGCGGCGTCGAGGCGCACGATCCGCCGGCCGCCGCCCGCGCGCCAGGCGGCGGCGGGATCCACGGGCCGTCGCCGCGGGGGCTCGACCACGTGCAGCGCGGCGGTGGCGCCGTCGTGGCCGAGCACGCGGATCAGCCCGCTGCGGGGCGCGCCCCGCCTCGCGATCCAGGGCGTGCCGGGGACGGCCTCGCCGCTCGACGCCGCGTCGAGGCGCCGGCGGAGGTCGGCGGGGAGGTCGAGGTCGGCGCGCGTGGCCGGCACGACGCGGGCGTGGATCCCGAGCACCGTGCGCAGCAGCATGAGGCCGGCGGCCGCGTTGGCGGCGTCGCCCCACGTCTCGCGCGTGCTCGTGACGGCGATCCCGGTGGCGCCCGGGTGCGCGTCGAGGACGTCGGCGACGAGGCCGGCGCGCTCGGCGGCGGTGGGCGCGTGCACGTCGACGGCCTGCGGGGCGGGATCCGCGCCGGAGCCGTCGCCTGCCGCGGGGACGTCGACGAGCGCGTACGCGTCCGCCGCGTCCTCCGGTCGGCGCAGCACGAACGCGGTCGCGGCGTCGAGCGGACGCGGGGACGCGCCGGGCAGGAGGGCGCGCTCGGCGGTGACCGCGAGGTCCACGCCCGCCACGACGACCGCCTCGATCGTCGGGTCGGCGAGGAGGAGCTGCGCGGCCTCCACGGCCCGGATCACGCCGAGCGGCCCGGCGGAGACCGTGAACGACGGCCCGGTCAGGTTCCAGGTGGAGCTGATGCGCGACGCCGTGATGCTGCCGATGTAGCTCATCACCTCGGTGGCGCTGAGGGGGGAGTGCAGGGCGTCGCGGACGGTGCGCACCAGCTCGGCGTCGACGGATCCCGCGTCGAGGATGCGCGCGAGCAGCTCGTCGGCGCGCAGGTGGGCGAGCCGCTCGTGCGCGCGGGCGTCGAGGTCGAGCGCGACGACCACGGCCGTGCGCGATCCGGAGCGCCGCGCGGCGCCCGCCGCGGCGCCGACGACGCGGTCGGCGTCGGCGAACGCGTCGCCGACCGCGCGGGCGACGGCGAGCGGAGCGGGGTTGAGGTGCGGCACGTCCCGGGGCGGGACGCGGTCGCCGATCGGGTCGAGCGCGATGGGGCCGAGGGCGAGGCCCTCAGCGGGCGTGCCGGCGAGGCGCGGGACGGTGTCGGCGCCGGCGAGCGCGGCGAGGTCGCCGCTGCCCTCGGCGTGCGCGAGGTCGGCGACGCGGGCGCCGGCGCCCACGTACGCGCCGACCCCCGTGACGGCGACGCTCGGCAGGCGCCCGGATCCGGACGCCCGGTCGGCGTCGTCGGGCGCCGCGGTCGCCGCCCGCTCGCCCGCCGGGTCGTGCGAGACCACGAGGTGCGCGTTGGCCCCGCCGAACCCGAAGGCGGAGACGGCGGCGCGGCGCGGGCCGTCGGTCGCGGGCCACGGGGTGGCGGCGCGGACCACGCGCGGGTGGAGCGACGGCGCGTCGGTCGCGGTGCCGACGGTGGGCGGGATGGTCCCCGACCGCATGGCGACGACGACCTTGATCAGGCTCGTGATCCCGGCAGCGGTCAGCAGGTGGCCGATGTTGCCCTTCACGGATCCGAGCAGCGGCATCCCGTCGCCGAAGTGCGCCGTGAGCGACGCCAGCTCGGTCCGGTCGCCCACGGGCGTGCCCGTGGCGTGGCACTCGATGTAGTCGATGTCGGTCGGCGCGATGCCCGCGTCGGCGTGGGCGAGCTCGTAGCAGGTGCGCTGCCCCGCCTCGCCGGGCACGAGCGGGTGCTGGCCGGCGCCGTCGTTGACGAGGGCGGATCCCTCGATGACCGCGAGCACCTCGTCGCCGTCGCGCAGCGCGTCGTCGAGCCGGCGGAGGACCACGACCGCGGCGCCCTCGCCCGTGAGGATCCCCGTGCTGTCCGGGCGGAACGGCGCCGAGGCGCCGCGCCCGTACGCGCCGAGGTCGGAGAAGGAGAGGTGGAGCAGCGGCAGGTCGGGCGCGCAGACCGCGCCCGCGACGACCGTGTCGGCCGTGCCGAGCGCGAGCGCGTCGCAGGCGAGGCGCACGGCGTAGAGGCCGGATGCGCACGCGGCGTCGAGCACGAGGCGCCGGCCGCCGAGTCCCGCGGCGTCCGCGACCGCGTCGGCCACGGATCCGGCGGCGTCGACGTGTCCCGGGTCCGCGCTCGCGGGCATCCGGCCGGGCACCGTGGCGAATCCCGCGTCGCGGAGCCCCTGGCGCACCTCCTCCTCGATGAGCGGCAGGGAGACGGCGGCGGAGCGCTCGGTCGGGAAGGTGTAGCAGCCGAGCACGAGGCCGGTGCGCGAGCGGTCGGGCGTGGATCCGCCGACCCCGGCCAGGGCGCGGCGGACCACGAAGGACGCCCACGCGCGCGCGTCGTCGGCGTCCGGGTCGAGCCCGCTCCCGGCGCGTGCCCGTGCGCGGGAGGCCGGGTCGAGGAAGCCGCCGCGCCGGGACGCGAACGCGGCGCCCGCGGCGGAGTCGGCGCGCGGGAGGCGGGGGTCGTCGGCGCCGCGGGCGTCGCGGGCGTCGGCGAGGAGCTCCGCGAACTCGTCCACCCCGACCGCGCCGGGCAGCAGGCAGTCCATCGCCACCACGGCGATCCGGGTGCTCATGCGCGGATCGCCGTCGTGAGCGAGGCGGCGTGGATCTCGGCGGTCGTCGCGGAGGCGGCGGCCGCGGCGGCCTCGGCCACGGGCTCGGGCCGGCGGGTGACGACGACGCCGTCGAGCACCGCGAGCACGCGGTCGCCGGTGCGCGCCTCGAGGTCCATCCGCACGCCGTCCGGCTGTTCCTCGATCCGGGTGGCGCGGATGGTGAGCGGATCTCCCGGCGACGCCTCCCCGGTCCACCGCAGCGTGCCGATGGCCGACGGCAGGGTCCGCATGCCGGTCGCCTCGTGGGCGGCGACGAGCGCGGCCTGCAGGAGCACGTCGAGCGTGGCGGCGTCGACGGGGCCCGCGCCGCGGGTCTCGGCGGGGCGCGGGACGGCGGGATCCACCGCCCCCACGATCACGTCGGCGCCGTCGCGCGCGATCCCCGTCACGGCGCGCAGCGCGTCGCCGTGGAAGAGCAGCCCGGAGGCGTAGGGGTCGATGGGGCGGAGCGGCGGGACGGGGCCCGCCGGTGCCGGCGATCCCGCCGGGAGGGGCGATGCCGCCGACCCGCTCGCGAACGTGGCCGTGAACCGGGGCCGGTCGGCGCCCGCCGGCCCGTCCCCGACGCTCGCGAGCACGGCCCGGACGGTGGGGGAGCCGTCCGCCGTGACGGGCCCGGCCGAGAGCGAGACGGCGAAGGAGGAGCCCGAGCCCTCCTCGATGCCCGCGGTCACGCGGATGTCCTCCATCCGCGCGATGCCGCGTCCCGTGTGGCGGATCGCGGCGCCCGCGAGCAGGCACACGGCCGCGGCCGTGGGCAGGATCCGCCGCCCCTCCAGCGCGTGCGCGTGAACGAGCTCGGAGTCGAGCAGCTCGCCCAGCGGCTGGGCGCTGCGCGTGGGGCGCAGCGGCACCGGATCCCCGGAGAGCGGCTCGGCCGGCCCGAGCAGCACGTGTGCCTGGCCCGTGCGCGCGGATCCGAGCTGCTCGACGAACAGGCGCGCCCCGTCGTCCTGGCCCACCAGCGCGTACCCGCGCGAGCGGAACAGCTCGCGGACGGCGTCGGAGACCATGCCGCCCTCCCACGCGCCCCAGTCGATCGCGACGACGTGGGCGCCGGGCAGGCGGTCGGCGAGGGCCTCGGCCCAGCGGTCGAGCACGGCGTTGGCCATGGCGTAGTCGGACTGGCCGCGGTTGCCGAAGAGCCCGGCGACCGAGGCGAACAGCGCCACGTGCCGGAGCCGCGCGATGCCGCCGAGGGCGGCGATCGCGTTCTCGAGGCTGCGGATCTTGGTGGCGACGACGCGCGTGGCGTCCTCGGGGGTCTTGTCGACGAGCAGCCGGTCGGCGATGGCGCCGGTGCCGTGCACGATGCCGGCGATCCGGTCGGCGAAGGGAGCGAGGGCGCCGGCGGTGGCGTCGCGGTCGGTGAGGTCGACGCTCGCATAGTGCACCTCGGTGCCGCCCGCGCGGAGCAGGGCGAGCTGGTCCCGCACCTGACGGCGCGCGGCGACGGACGCCACCAGCGCGCCGACGGAGCGCGGCGTGGGGCGCCGGTCGGTGCCGCGGAGGTGCTCGGTGGCGGCGGCGCGGAGATCCGCCTCGTCGGCGAGGCCGCGCGACCAGCCCTCCTCGTCCTCGAGCGGCGTGCGCCCGACGAGGACGAGGCCCGGGCCGGGGTGCGCGGCGGCGAGGTCGCGGATGCAGCGGGCCGTGATGCCCTGCGCGCCGCCGGTCACGAGGACCAGGTCGTCGGATCCGAGGTCCGCGTACCCGGTCCGGCCGGAGGCGCCCGCGTCGTGGGCGGGCGCCTCCGGCTCGACGACGGGCGCCTCGCGCCGGCCGTCGCGCCACCGGACGGTGTCGAGCCCATCGGCGGTATCGTCGAGCTCCCACGCGATGAGGGCGGCGGCGGGGTCGTCCGCGCCGTCCTCGAGGAGCAGGGCGCGGGCCCGGATCCCCGGGTGCTCGATGCGCAGCGTGCGGACGAGGCCGGCGAGCCCGGCCGCGGCGACGCCGCGCGCGTCGGTGCCGTCCCGGTCGTCGACGAGCCCGACCGCGAGCAGCTGGGGGGCCGCTCCGGCGCCGTCGGCACCGGAGTCGGCGGCCGCGGCCGCGCGGTCGGCGACGGCCCGGGCAAATCCGCGGACCGCGTCGAGGGCCTCCACGAGCGTCTCCGTCGCGTCGGCGTCCGGGCGGGGGCCGACGACGAGCACGAGGTCGGCGTCGTCGTCGGCGCGGCCGGCGTCGTCCCCGTCCCCGTCGATCCGCACGTCGTGCCCGGCGGCCCGGAGCTCGTCCCGCAGCCGGGGTGCGATGCCCGACGCGGATGCGTCACGCACCCGCACCACGCGGGGGACGCCGGTCGTCGGCAGGTCGGGCCCCGCGATGGGCGCCCAGCGCACCGTCGACCTGCGGATCCCTGGCGCCGCCTCCTCGTCGTCCGCGGCGGCGGACGCCCGGCGCTCCCGGCTCGTGCCGGTGGTCTGGCCGCGAAGGGCCTCCACGATGTCGCCGAGGGTCCGCAGCTCGGCGACCTCCTCGGGCGAGAACGGCGCGCGGCCGGGGAAGCGCTCGCCGATGGCGCCGAGGATCTCGACCCGCTTGATCGAGTCGATGCCGAGGTCCGCCTCGATGCCCATGTCGGACTCGAGGATGTCGGCCGAGTAGCCGGTCTTCTCCGCGACGATCTCGCGGACGAGCTCGTCGACGTCCACCTCGGCGGCCGGATCCGCGGCGGCGGGTGCCGGGGCGGGTGCGGGTGCGGGCGTGGGCATGGGCGTGGGAGCAGGAGCGGGCGCAGGTGCAGGAGCGGCCGCGGGCGACGGCGTGGCCGTGGCCGCCGACGCCGGCACGGGGTGCGGCCCGGCGGGAGCGGCGGGCGCCTCCATCCGCGGACGCGCGAGGAGCGCCCCGCCGTCCCGCGCGGCCGGCAGCCCGTGCGACGGGGCGGCCCCGCCGTCGCCGAGCCCGGTGATCAGGCGGTTGACCTGCACGTGCGCGTCGCCCACGGCGATGCACTGGGCGACGATCTCGCGCATGCCGTCCACGGAGAGGCGGCCGGCGCCCCCGTCGAGCATCGCGAGCAGGGATTCGCTGACGTTCTGCTGGCCGGAGAGGAAGGCGGCGTGCACGTGCAGCTGCTCCTTCGCCAGGTCGAGCTGGTCGGCGGTGACGGGGACGGTCCGGGTGACGGTGGCGGTGGGTGCGGTGGTGGAGCTCATGGTGGGTGACTCGCTTCGCGGGAGGTACGGGAGGGGGGTGGTGGGCACGAGCTCCGCGCGGGGACGCGGGCTCGCGGGGTCGTCGACCGGGGTCGACGCGCGCAGCGGCGCGGGGGTCGCGTCCTGCTCGTGGGGGGCATCCGTGCGGAGGGCGTAGGGGGTGGCCAGGAGCTCCTCGTACGCGGCCGCGCGGTCGGCGGACACGTGGTTCACGCCCGCGAGCATCACCGCGGGGCCCTTGCCCGGGCGGGCCGCGGGTCGCGCGCGGAGGCCGGCGCTCCGCCAGCGCGGGAGCGCGCCGGCGACGGCCAGCTGCGCGACCGCGGTGGCCAGCGCCTGCGCGGAGGTCTCGGGATCGCCGCCGTCCGCGCTCACGACGAGCACGTCGGCGTCGTCGGCCAGGATGCTCGTCGCGAGGCGGCCGAGGACGTTGCCGGGGCCGCACTCCACGAGGATCCGGATGCCGTCGTCGTGCATGCGCCGGACGGCCCGCTCGAAGTCCACGGGCCGCGCGAGCTGGTCCGCGAGGATCCGGGCGTTGGCCTCGGCGTCCTCCCCGTACTCCGCGCCCGCCGTGTTCGCGTAGACGGTCCCGCGCGCCGGGGCGCCCACGCCGTGCGACCGCACCGCCTGCCCGAACGCGCCCACGGCGTCCGCGACGGCGGGCGTGTGGAACGCGGCGGACACGGGCAGCTCGACCACGCGGATCCCGTCGGCCTCGGCCCGGCGCACGAGCCCGGCCACGGCCGCGACCGGTCCGCCGACCACGTGCTGGCGCGGGCTGTTGGCGTTGCAGAGGAGCACGCCCTCGCTCGCCGCGAGGAGCCGGTCGACGGTCTCCCGGTCGGCGAGCACGGCGGCCATGGACCCGGCGTCGCCGTGCGCGCTCGCGGCCTCGGCCATCGCCCGGCCGCGCTCGCGGGCCAGCGTGAGGAAGGTGCCGTGGTCGTAGGAGCCGGCCGCCCACAGCGCGGTCAGCTCGCCGAAGCTGTGCCCGACGAAGCCGGATGCGGCGAGCCCGAGCCCCCGCTCGCCGAGGAGCAGGTGGTGCGCGGCGGACAGCGCGCCGATGGCGGGCTGCGCGTTCTCGGTCGCCCGGAGCGCGCGCTCGGCCTCCGCGGCGGCGGCCGCGTCGGCGGGCGGCGGCGGGTACGCGAGGGCGGCCAGGTGCTCGAGGCCGGGGATCGCGTACGCCTCCTCCAGCGCGTCCATCAGCAGCGGCTCGCGGAGCACGGCGCCGAGGCCGGCGTCGACGTGCTGGCTGCCCTGGCCGGAGAAGAGGATCCCGACGCCGCCGCCGAGGGCGGCCGGCCGGTGGTGGATGCCGCGCGGATCCGACCACGCGGTGCCCGGCGCCTCCCGCAGCCGCCGCGCGGCGGCCGGCAGCAGGGCGTCGCGCTCGGCCTCCGTGACGGCGACCACGGCGATGCGGGGCGCGTCCGCGTCGAGGGCGGTGCCCGACGGCGTGGGCGCCGCCCCCGCCTCCAGCGCGGCGGCGAGCTCCTCGGCGGTCGGCGCGGTCCACAGCCACACGGTGGAGCGGTCGAGCACGTTGCCGAGCTCGCGCGAGCGCGGGTGCTCCTCGAGCACCACGTGGAAGTTCGTGCCCCCGAAGCCGAAGGCGGACAGACCGGCCCGGCGCACGGGCCGCTCGGGGGTCCGGAACCACGGCCGGGTGCGCGTGGACACGTGCAGCGGGCTGCCCGTGAACGAGTCCGCGGGCTGCTCGACCTTGATGGTGGGCGGCAGGATGCGGTGCTGCAGCGCGAGCGAGAGCTTGATGAGGCCGGCGGCACCGGCCGCGGCCTTCGTGTGCCCGATCTGCGACTTCACGGATCCGATGCCGATGGACGACTCCGCCGCACCGCTCTGGGCGAGCACCTCGGAGAGGGCGCTGAGCTCGGTGGCGTCGCCGACCGCGGTGCCCGTGCCGTGCGCCTCGATGATCGACACCGACGCGGGGGAGCAGTCGGCGTCGTCGTAGGCCCGGCGGAGCGCGAGCTGCTGCCCGCTGGCCCGGGGCGCGTAGATGGACTTGTAGCGGCCGTCGCTCGCGGAGCCGATGCCGCGGATCACCGAGTAGATCCGGTTGCCGTCCCGCTCCGCGTCCTCGAGGCGGCGCAGGGCGAGCATGCCGATGCCCTCGCCGATCAGGGTGCCGTCGCTGGACGCGTCGAACGGCCGCACGTCGCCCGTGGGGCTGAAGGCGGGCGTCTTCGAGAAGCACAGGTACATGAAGATCGTGTTCTCGGCGTCGCAGCCGCCCGTGATCATGGTGTCGGCGCGGTGGTCGACGAGCTCGGCCGCCGCCGCGCGGAGGGCGCCGAGGGAGCTGGCGCAGGCCGCGTCCACGGTCATGTTCATGCCCCCGAGGTCGAAGCGGTTGGCCACGCGACCGGCCACCACGTTGCCGAGCATCCCGGGGAACGAGTTCTCCTCCCAGGGCGCGAACCCGGCGCTGAAGCGGCGCGCGAGCTCGTCGGCGTCGGCCTCGCTCAGGCCGATGGAGCGCGCCGCCCGGCGCACGGCCGGGGTCTGCAGCCGGGCCGAGAGCGGCTGCGTCAGCTGGTTGGCCCCCGTGACGCCGAGCACGATGCCCGTGCGCTCGCGGTCGAACCACCCGCTGCCCTCGGCGCGGGCGTCCTCCAGCACGTCGCGGGTGACGACGAGGCTGAGCAGCTGCAGCACGTCGGTGACGTCGAGCTGCGCCGGCGGGATCCCGAACTCGATGGGGTGGAACGGCACCGGGTCGATGAAGCCGCCGCGCTTCGCGTAGGTCTTGTCCGGCGCCGAACGGTCCGGCGAATAGTGGTCGGCGACGTCCCAGTGCCATTCCGGGATGTCGCGGATGGAATCCACGCGATCCACGATGCCATTCCAGAATCCCTCCACGTCGGAGGATCCCGGGAACAGGCTCGAAATGCCCACGACGGCGAGCGGGGTGCGTGCCAGACGACGGTCGAGTTCCGCGTCGTCGTTTCTCTCGTTCATTCTTCTCCCAATCGAGATGATGAGATGGGCTCGGCGCCGGACGGACGCGAGGTGATTTCCCCGGGAATGTCCGCGTGCATTCCCATTGCACGTGCGCGGATCTGCTCGGCGATGATCTCGCGACTTCCCGGGTCGGTCAGCATCGAATAGTGGTCGCCGGGGCACGGGATCACCTCGACGGAATCCGCCGAATCCTCCCAGCCGTTCGCGGCGCTATCGGGGAGGAGGCCCGAGACGGGTTTCACGAGCGCGATCCGGGCGGCTCTCGGCCATTCCCGCGATGCGGTCATGCGCACGTTCCGCTCGAGGCCGCCCGTGTAGGCGCGGGCCAGCGCGAGGAACCCGCCGCGGCTCACCTCGGGGGCGATGGCGCCGGCCTCGACGGCGGGCCCGTGCAGGGCGGCGAGGGGTTCCCGTCCGTCGTCGGATCCGGGCGGCGGGGCCGCGAGCGGGCGTCCCGCGCGGGTGCCGAGGTAGTCGGCGAACCAGCGCGCCAGGTGCGCCCGCGTCCCCTGCGCGTCGATGGTCGGCGCCACCGTGTCGAGCAGCAGGACGCCCGGGTCGCGGGGAGACCGCTCGCGGAGCGCGAGCGCCACCAGGCCGCCGAATGACCAGCCGACCAGCAGATCGGCCCGCACGATGAGGTCGCCGTCGTCGTCGAGCAGCCGCGTGACGAGGTCGTCCATGCGCAGCTCGGACGCGGCCGGGTCGAAGCCGGCGTGGGCGTAGTCGCGGCGCGTGCCGAGGTCGCTCACCCCCCAGTCGACGCCCGTGCACGCCTCGCCCAGCGGGCCGTACGCGGACGCGGGCACGGTGCCGGGGTGGATGACGTGGACCCGGGGCCGCCCCGGGCGCCGCATGTCGGTGGGCACGGTCTCAGCGGGGGACGGACTCGGGCTCGGGGGCGCTCGCGACGTGCTCGGCGAGCTTCTCGATGGTGGGGAAGTACCACAGGGCCGTGGGGGCGAGCGCGAATCCGAGCCATTCCTCCAGCTCGCCCGCCAGCACCAACGCCTCCGTGGAATCCAGCTCGAATTCGTCGAAGAACATCTCGGGGCGCACCTCGTGCTCTTCCAGGCCCGTGCGCACGGCGATCTTCTCGACCAGCCATTCTCGTACTTCGTGTGCTTCGACCATTTCCCGCAACCCTCTTCCTGTGTCGATCTCCGGGAGGTGCCTCGGCGGGTGCCGGCGGCTCAGAGCACGAAGCTAACCGATGGTAGGTCGGCGCTGTCAAGAGGTCATGCGAACGCATCGAATGTGCTAGTTGAACGCTAAAGGTCCGATTGTGGACGGGATCGTGAGCGGCGTCTGTCGACGAGTGGGCTCGTCGACTCGCACGAGGGCACAGGATCCTGGGGATCACCTGGTGAAACGCGGACGCCGGCATTCGCGGCGCACGGGAGGCGGATCTCGGAGCGGTATTTCCAGACTCCGTCCAATGTCCCCCGTTCTGGGGGTTTTGCCGGGAGCGCCAACCAACATCCATCCTCGTCGGACAGGTCGTCCGTGCCCCGTGCGGGGGCGCATGCCGGGTCGGTCAGGCGCGGTCGCGCTCCAGGGCGAGGCCCTTCTCGTGGTGCGCGACGCGGCGGAGGGCGAGCAGCACGGGCTCGTAGAGCGCCGTGCCCAGCACCGCGAACTCCACGGCGCCGCGCGGGTCCGACCAGGGCACGCGCGAGAAGTCCGCGTCCGCGATCTCGCGCACCGCGTCCACGTAGGTCCGGATCTGCGTCTCGTCGAGCGCGATCCCCGCCTCCTCGGCCAGCTCGAGCGCGCGATCGAGCTGCGCCACGGGCACGGAATCCGCGGTGTGCTGCACGCCCAGGCGGTCGAGCAGGGCCTCCGTCCCCGCGGTGGAGCGGGCCGGGGCGGCCTCGCCGGCCGCCGCGGTGGAGCGGTCCCCGGTGGGGAGCGCGGCCGTCGCCTTGCGCATGGCGCCCACGACGCTCTGATCGGGATCCGCGACGAGGTCGAGGATCGTCCCGGCCTGCTCGATGGTGACGCCGACCACGTGGATCAGCCCGCGCACGAGGCGCAGCCGGGCGAGGTGCGTCTCGTCGAACTCGGTGCGGCGGGCATTGACCTTGACGCCCGGGTGGAGCAGCCCCTCGCGCAGGTAGTACTTGATGGTGGCGACGGAGCAGCCGGATCGTTCGGCGAGCTCGGAAATGGGCAGCGCGGTCATCCCGTAATGATAGGGAAACTATCTAGCGACGGCCCGAGCGGGTCCTGGGCGGACATCACGGACGCGCATCGGGCGCCATTCCCGTCCCGTTTCCGGGGCCGGTCGAAGGGGTGCGCCGCACGCCACATCGCCCCTGTGGAGAATCCCATCACGTGCGCGGCATTCGAGTGCAGGGGGACCCTCAGGACGCGTCGCCTACGCCAGGCCGACGCGCTTCAGCAGGAGCACGACGAGCACGGTCGGCTTCATCCACGGGACCTCGCCGACGCGGTACTCCTCGGCGCGACGGAGGCGCTCGGCGAGGTCCGGCCGCAGCGCGCGGAGGTGGGGCCGGGCCCGGGCGGCGTGCACGGAGTCGGACACGATGCGGATGGTGTCGGCGTCCTCGAGGAACGGGATCGCGTTGGCGATGTTCTCGCGCGTGCTGGTGCTCGTGTCCTCGAGGACGAGAGGTCCCCGGTAGCCGAGCTCGTCCCGCGCGTACCTGGCGAGGATCCGCGCCTCGGGCTCGGTGCCCATCACCGATCCGCCGCACAGGATGAGGGTGCTCGACGTCGCGTTCGGGTCCATGGAGCGGAGCCCCGCGCGGACCCGGTACCTGTTGATGGCGTTGGCCCGCGGACCGCGGTTGCCGTAGCCCAGCACGACGATCGCCTCGCGCCCGACCTCGGCGTCGGCCGGCGCCCGGTCGAGCCCGCGCGTGCTGGCCAGCCGGTGGGCGACCTCGCCGACGGTGAGCGCCACGGCGGCCGCGGCCCCGGTGGCGACGAGCAGGGAGCGGATCCGCATCCGCCCAGGCTACGTGCCGCGGCCCGCCGGATCCCCGTGGTTCAATGGCCGTGCCTCCCGCGGGAGGCACGGCGGTGGGGCTCGCCGTCCCCGAACCTCGACACCCTCGTCGACGACAGTCCCTGTCTCACGGCTAGCCATGCCCTCCGAGATGGGAGACCCCATGACCGATCACCCGCAGCACCGCGACGACACGCCCCCCGGCGGTGCGCCGCTCGGCGGTGCGCCCCTCGACAGCGACGTCGAGGTGGACGACGATCCCGGCCGGCCCGTCCACCTCCGCGCCTCGTCGCTCGGCCTCGTCGCGCTCGGCGGCGCCCTCGGCACGGGGATCCGCGAGGCGCTCGCCCTCGCCTGGCCCACGCCCGCGGGCGGTCTGCCGGTGACGATCCTCGCGATCAACCTCGTCGGCGCCTTCGTGCTCGGCACCCTGCTCGAGGCGCTCGCCCGCCGCGGACCCGACGAGGGGCGGCGTCGCGGCATCCGCCTGCTGGTCGGCACGGGCGTGCTCGGCGGCTTCACCACCTACAGCGCCCTCGCGACGGACACCGCGGTGCTCACCGGATCCGCCCTCGGGCTCGCCCTCGCGTACGCGGCGCTCTCGATCGCGGTCGGCGCGGTGGCGTCGCTCGCGGGCATCGCGACGGGCGGGGCGCTGCACCGGCGCATGGTCGGCGGACGCGGGACGGGGGCGGCATCGTGACCGGCCCCCTCGTGTTCGCGCTGATCTGCGTGGCCGGCGGCGTCGGATCCGCCCTCCGCCTCCTCGTCGACGGCATCGTGAGGGGCCGCCTCGGCGCCGCCTACCCGTGGGGCACGACGCTCATCAACGTCACCGGCTCGTTCGGGCTCGGGCTCCTCACGGGCGCCGCCGCG
>Ga0265798_10000601_pt1 | contig 58756 bp, 60 predicted proteins | sample P3T30metagenome_FD_192430 | JGI IMG/M metagenome (GOLD analysis project Ga0265798, IMG submission 192430) | Plant litter microbial communities from East Loma Ridge, Irvine, California - P3 T30 | ecosystem: Environmental > Terrestrial > Plant litter > Unclassified | place: USA: California... | reverse complement strand
ACTCTGCGTTTTACCGTAAAAGAAGTTCAGGCCTTCGATTTCGATCGTCTTGGCTTTGGCCGCAGCCGGGGTCGGAGTCGTATTGAGCATGGCTTGGTTCATCACTTTTTCGTTTATCAGAGTGAATTAATTCGGAGTTTTTTGGCTGAACAGCGTACGCGACAGGATGTTCAGCAACAACACGGTCGTGGTCACCAGCAATGCACCGGCCCAGGCCAGCGAGCGCCAGTCGTCGTACGGGCTCATGGCGTAGGTGTAGATCACCACCGGCAGGTTGGCCAGCGGGGCATTCATGTCGTGGCTGTAGAACTGGTTGTTCAGCGCGGTGAACAGCAGCGGCGCGGTTTCACCGGTGACGCGGGCCACGGCCAGCAGCACGCCGGTCACGACGCCGGCCTTCACGGCGCGCAGGCGCACGGTCAGGGCCACTTTCCAGTGCGGCGCGCCCAGGGCATAGGCCGCTTCGAGCAGGCTGGCAGGCACCAGGCGCAGCATATTGTCGGTGGTGCGCACCACGACCGGGATCGCGATCAGCGACAGCGCGATCGTGCCGGCGTAGCCCGAGAAGTGCTGTACTTTGGCCACGTAGATGGCGTACACGAACAGACCGATCACGATCGATGGGGCCGACAGCATGATGTCGGTCACGAAGCGCGTGACTTGCGCGAACTTGTTGTTCTCGCCGTACTCTGCCAGATAGATGCCGGCCAGGATGCCGATCGGCGTACTCACCAGCGTCGACAGGCCCACCATCATCACACTGCCCAGGATGGCGTTGCGCAGGCCACCGCCGGGCGTGCCCGGGGCCGGTGTGTCGGCCGTGAACAGCGTGGCCGACAAACCGCCCAGGCCGTTGTACAGCAGCGTGAACAGAATCCAGGCCAGGAAGGCCAGACCGATGCCCATGGCGCACACCGACAGCGTGATGCCGATGCGGTGCGCCAGCAGGCGACGGCGGTACACCGGGTTTTTGGTTGCGGTATTCATCTGGGTTGCCATCTTATTTCGTGCCTTCGTTACGGGACATACCAACCAGCATCAGCTTGGCGGCCGACAGCACGATGAACGTGATGCCAAACAGGATCAGTGCCAGGGCAAACAGCGACGACGAATGCAGCGCGCTGGCCGCTTCGGCGAATTCATTGGCCAGCGTCGACGAAATCGAGTTACCAGGCGAGAACAGCGAAGCCGACAGCGAGTGCGCATTGCCGATCACGAACGTGACGGCCATCGTCTCGCCAAGCGCGCGGCCCAGGCCCAGCATGACGCCGCCCACGACGCCGTTGCGGGTATATGGCAGCACGACCTTGCGCACCACTTCCCAGCGCGTGCAGCCCAGGCCGTACGCCGATTCCTTCAGCACGGTCGGCACGATCTCGAACACGTCGCGCATCACCGAGGCGATGAACGGGATGATCATGATCGCCAGGATCAGGCCGGCGGTCATGATGCCGATGCCCATCGTCGGGCCCTGGAAGATGACGCCAATGACCGGCAGCTGGCCGATGGTTTCCTTCAGCAATGGCTGCACGTGGTCGGCGAACATCGGCGCGAACACGAACAGGCCCCACATGCCGTAGATGATCGACGGCACGCCGGCGAGCAGCTCGACGGCGGTACCCAGCGGGCGGCGCAGCCAGGCCGGGCAGATTTCGGTCAGGAACAGCGCGATGCCGAAGCTGATCGGGAACGCGACGGCCAGCGCGATGATCGACGTGGCCAGCGTGCCCCAGATCGCGATCATGGCGCCGAATTCGTCGTTCACCGGATCCCATTCGACGCGGGTGATGAAGCCAGGGCCGAATTGCGAGAAGGCCGGCGCGGCGCCAATGGCCAGCGAGATAATGATCCCGATCAGCACCGCCAGGACCGTGGCAGCGAACAGCAGCGTGATTTTATGGAAGAAGAAGTCCTGGATACGCTGGTTGCGCATGGTCGTGCGCAAGGCGGCGTAACGGCGGGCGTCTTCGGCTGCCGCCTGTTCAGGCAGGTCCTGCACGGACAAGGATGGGTGGGCGCTCATATTTGTGGAGAACTCGCTGTAAGACTCGTTATCAATATCGTTTTGTCAATATCGCTGGCGTGCAGAAGGACCGGTCGGGCCGGTCCTTCAAGGGTGAAACTGTATGGATTACCAGAGCGCCTTGCCGGTCGTGTCTTTCAGGCTGGCGCGCCAGGCATCCTGCACCAGCTTGATGACGGGCGCAGGCATCGGCACGTAATCGAGCTCAGCTGCCGATGGCGCGCCGTTCTTGTATGACCAGTCGAAGAACTTCAGCACTTCCTTGCCCTTGGCCGCATCCTGGGCTTTATGCACCAGGATGTACGAGGCGCCCGTCACTGGCCAGCTGGCCTTGCCCGGCTGGTCGGTCAGGATGACCGCGAAGCCCGGGGTGCCGGCCCAGTTGGCGCCAGCCGCGGCGGCCTTGAAGGCGTCGTCGCTCGGTTGCAGGAACACGCCATCCTTGTTCTGGAGCTGGGTATGCGACATCTTGTTTTTCTTGGCATAGGCCCACTCGACGTAGCCAATGCCGCCCTTGATGCGCTGCACGTTGGCGGCCACGCCTTCGTTGCCCTTGCCGCCCACGCCCACCGCCCACTTGACGGTGGTGCCGGCGCCGACCTTGGTCTTCCATTCAGGGCTCGACTTCGACAGGAAATCGGTCCACAGGAACGAGGTGCCCGAGCTGTCAGCGCGGCGCACTACGGTGATGTCGCTGTCAGGCAGTTTCACGCCCGGGTTCAGCGCGGCGATCTGCGGCGCGTTCCACTTGACGATCTTGCCCATGTAGATGTCGGCGATGATGGCGCCGCTCAGTTTCATCTGGCCAGGAGCGATGCCCGGGATATTCACGATCGGCACCACGCCGCCCATCACGGCCGGGAACTGGAACAGGCCCGCGGCGTTGAGGTCAGCGGCTGCCAGCGGCATGTCGGACGCGCCGAAGTCGACGGTCTTGGCCTTGATCTGCTTGATGCCGGCGCCGGAACCGACCGACTGGTAATTCAGGCCATTGCCGGAAGCTGCCTTGTACAGCTCGGCCCACTTGGCGTAGATCGGATAAGGGAACGTCGCGCCGGCGCCGGTGATGTTGGCGGCCTGGGCTGTTGCGAATGCCGATGCGGCAACGGCGATCGAAACGAAGAGATGCTTCATGCGCATATCTGATCCTATGGAAGGTGAAACGACGGGACGATCCCGCTGACGATGAAGCGCAGTCTAGCGGGCGAATATGACAGGTTCATGACATATTTCGAAATGTGACACGAACATGACATCGCCGCAAGCATGGCATTGCAGGTGGCGCCGCGGCGCGCGGCAGGCCGTCTGCCGTGATTCTTTCAACCTGCACCAGCCTTGTAAATACGGCGCCACCTGCTACCCTGAGGGTGTTGTCACTATACGGAGGGGATGCTGAAAGGCGTTTTGAGCGTTTATGATCGACATGATGGTGATGGGAATCCTGGGCGGGCTGGTTGCATTGGTCGCCTTCGAGATCTTCCAGGAAGTGCGTGGCAGCTCCAAGCCACTGAATGACCGCTATCACGAATAGCGAATAGCCCGCTCGGCGGGTCACACAAGGCAGCGGCGAGGCCCGAGGGCGCTCGCCGCTTGTCATACGGCCGTCGATGCCTTAACGCAGGAAGCGCGCCAGCGCGGTCACCGACGCCAGGTCGAGGCTCTGGAACTGGAATCCCACTTTGTATTCACCGCCGCTGAAGATGCAGTGCAGCGCCTTGGCGCGCGTGTCGATGGTGGTGAACCGGCCGTCGATCATCAGGTCGAAACGCATCTGTCCGATCAGCCCGACGGCCAGCGGGTCGGGAATATTGATACTGATGCCGTTGGCGCTGACATCGACACTCTTGCCGGTAAACGGCGGCTGGCCGTCGATGGCCAGCAAGACTTTGGTACGCAATACCTTGCGCGGGGACTGCCTCTGCTCTTGTAACACGTGTTTCCCATAATGCCGAAGAAAGAGACACTATTATAGGAACATCTCGGCAATCCGGCACGGCATTGTTGAGTTGACCTGACCTGGCTTGCAGGCCGTCTCAATCCAGTTCGCGCAGCTTATTGAACGCTTCTTCGATGCGCTCGACGGCGATGATGGTCATGCCCTCGATTTTCTGTTTCGGCGCATTCGCCTTCGGGATCACGGCAATTGAAAAACCGAGCTTGGCCGCTTCGCGCAGGCGTTCCTGGCCGCGCGGCGCCGGACGGATTTCGCCGGCCAGGCCCACTTCGCCGAACACCACCAGCCCGCGCGGCAATGGCTTGCTGCGCATCGACGAATTGATCGCCAGGAGCACGGCCAGGTCGGCCGCCGGTTCGGTGATCTTGACGCCGCCGACCGCGTTGATGAACACGTCCTGGTCGAACGCCGCGATGCCGGCGTGACGATGCAGCACCGCCAGCAGCATCGCCAGGCGGTTCTGCTCCAGGCCCACCGACAGGCGGCGCGCGTTGGGCAGGTGGCTGGTGTCGACCAGCGCCTGGATCTCGACCAGCAGCGGGCGCGTGCCCTCCTGCGTGACCATCACACACGAACCCGGCACCGGCGTGTCGTGCTGCGACAGGAACAGCGCCGATGGATTCGACACGCCCTTGAGACCCTTCTCGGTCATGGCGAACACGCCCAGTTCATTCACGGCGCCAAAGCGGTTCTTGATCGCCCGCACCAGGCGGAAGCTCGATTGCGTATCGCCCTCGAAGTAGAGCACCGTGTCGACGATGTGTTCGAGCACGCGCGGGCCGGCCAGCGCGCCCTCTTTCGTGACGTGGCCGACGAGGATGATCGTCACGCCGGTCTGCTTGGCCACGCGCGTCAGTTGCGCCGCGCATTCGCGCACCTGCGCCACCGAACCGGGGGCCGACGTCAGGGCGTCGGAGTACACGGTCTGGATCGAGTCGATCACCGCCACCTCGGGCTTCAGATCGGCGATCGTGCCGAGGATTTTTTCCAGCTGGATCTCGGCCTGCAATTTCAGGTCTTGCGCGTCGACCGCGAGACGGCGCGCGCGCAGCGCGATCTGGGCGCCGGACTCCTCGCCGCTGACGTACAGCGTGGAGCGCGTTTTCGACAGGCTGGCCAGCGCCTGCAGCAGCAGCGTGGACTTGCCGATGCCGGGGTCGCCGCCAATGAGCACGACGCCGCCGGCCACCAGGCCGCCGCCGAGCACGCGGTCGAATTCCTCGATGCCGGTGCCGAAGCGCGGCACGTCGATCGCCTCGATATCGGCGAGCGACAGCACCGGCGCGGTCTGCGCCAGGGCGCGGTGCGGCGTTTGCGACATGCGATTCACGCCGGGCGCCTCGACGACCGTTTCGACCATCGTGTTCCAGGCCTTGCAGTCGGCGCACTGGCCCATCCAGCGGGTGGCGATCGCGCCGCATTCGGTGCAGGTGTAGTTGGTTTTTGCTTTTGCCATGATCTTTACTTAATATCCGTCGCTGCCCAGGCGGCCTTCGGCGATGCGCACGCGCGGCGCGACGGCGCACATCAACTCGTAGCCGATCGTGCCGGCGGCCTGCGCCACCTCGTCGACCGGCAAACCGTCACCCCACAACGTGACCTTGCTGCCGATGCGCGCGTTGGCCACCGGTGACAGGTCGACCGTCATCATGTCCATCGAGACGCGGCCGATCAGCGTCGTGCGCACGCCGTCGACGAGCACAGGCGTGCCATGCGGCGCGCTGCGCGGGTAACCATCGGCATAGCCGCAGGCGACGACGCCAATCGTCATCGGACCCTCGGCCTCGAAGCGGCTGCCATAGCCGACCGTGTCGCCACGATCGATGTGCTGGATGCCGATGATTTCCGAGCGCAGCGTCATGGTCGGGCGCAGGCCGAAATCCCTGGCGCTGCGCCCGCCCGGCGTGCCGCCGTAGAGCATGATGCCGGGGCGGACCCAGTCGTTCTGCAGCGTCTCGCTGAGCATGGCCTGGTGCAGCACGCCGCCCGAATTGGACACGCTGCGCTCGCCCGGCAACTCGCCGGCGCCGATCTGGAAGCGGCGCACCTGCTCGGCGATCGTCAGGCGCGGGTGTTCCAGTTCGTCGGCGTTGGCGAAGTGGGTCATGTGGGTGATGTTGCGCACGCCGGGGATCGCGCGCAGCCGTTTGTAGGCGGCGGCGTAGTCGTCGGGGCGCAGGCCCAGGCGGTTCATCCCGGTGTTCATCTTGAGGTAGACGTCGATCGGCCGGTACAACTGGGTATATTCGAGCAGCTTGATCTGCTCGACGCAGTGCACCGCCGTGACGATATTGTGCTCGGCCAGCAGGGGCACATCGGCCGCTTCGAAGAATCCCTCTAATAACAGGATCGGCTTGATCCAGCCAAGTTCACGCAGGCGAATCGCGCCTTCGAGCTCGATCAGCGCGAGGCCATCGGCGGTGGCGAAGCCGCGCATGGCGCGTTCGAGGCCATGGCCGTAGGCGTCGGCTTTGACGACTGCCCAGATCTTCGCCATAGGCGCGCAGGTGCGGGCCTGCGACAGATTGTGCTGCATCGAATCCGGATGGATGGTGGCAAAGAGTGGGCGCGGCATGGTCGGCGATCGAGGTGCAATCGAAGCGAAAAGAGGAAGGGGCTATTCTACCGGAGCGTGACAGGCGGCGTTGCGGGGGGCGGCACGGCGCGTCGTACGGGCTTCGCCACGCCAGCCATTCATGGTATAAAGCAACCCGGACCGAACTTTAGAATTCTCGAATGAACCGTGGTTTTTATACCATCATGGCGGCGCAGTTTTTCTCGTCGCTGGCAGATAACGCGCTCCTGTTTGTCGCGATCAGCCTGCTCGTCGCAATGGACGCCCCGGCATCGCTTACTCCGCTGCTGAAGCTGTCGTTCGTTCTGTTCTATGTGCTGCTGGCCGCCTTCGTCGGCGCCTTCGCCGATGCGCTCAACAAGGGCCGCGTGATGTTCATCGCGAACATCATCAAGGTGTTCGGCTGCGCGCTGATGTTCTTCACGGTGCACCCATTGATTTCGTACGCGGTCGTCGGCTTCGGCGCGGCCGTGTATTCGCCTGCCAAATACGGCATCCTGACCGAACTGCTGCCACCGGAAAAACTGGTGCCGGCCAATGGCTGGATCGAAGGCCTGACGGTGATGTCGATCATTCTCGGCACGGTGCTGGGCGGCACGCTAGTGAGCCCGCGCGGCTCGGGCTTCCTGCTCTCGTTCGACCTGCTGCCGCGCCTTGGCATCGACACCCCGGCCGAAGCCGCGATGGCCGTCGTCGTCGCCATCTACATTCTGGCCGCCATTTTCAACCTGCGCATTCCCGACACCGGCGCCCGCTACGAGCACCAGGAACGCAATCCGATCAAGCTGATCACCGACTTCGCCAATTGCTCGGCCACGCTGTGGCGTGACAAGCTGGGGCAGATTTCACTGGCGGTGACGACGCTGTTCTGGGGCGCAGGCGCTACGCTGCAATTTATCGTACTCAAGTGGGCCGAAGCATCGCTGGGCTTGCCGCTGGACCAGGCGACGAACCTGATCGGCGTGGTCGCCATTGGCGTCGCGCTAGGCGCCGCGATGGCCGCCCGCATGATCCCGCTGCGCAAGTCGCTGAGCGTGATCCCGATGGGGATCATCATGGGCCTGGTGGTCACGAGCATGGTGTTCGTCACCTCGGTCACGCTGGCCTACCCGCTGCTGGCCTTCATTGGCTTCCTGTCGGGCTTCTTCGTGGTACCGATGAACGCGCTGCTGCAGCACCGTGGCCACGTACTGATGAGCGCCGGCCACTCGATCGCGGTGCAGAACTTCAACGAGAACCTGTCGATCCTGACGATGCTGGCGGCCTACGCGGTGATGATCACGCTGAACCTCGACCTGGACATCATCATCGTCATCTTCGGCCTGTCGGTGGCCGGCATCATGCTGCTGATCCAGCGCCGCCACATCCTCAACCAGCGCGAACACGACTCCCTGGGCCTGATCGGCGAAGGCAAGCACTAATCCACAAACAGGGTCAGCACAAATAGGCTCCCAAATAGGGTCAGTGTCGAATTGTTTGACAACGTTCTTCCTGGCCCATTTACCTGACGCTACCTCATCTCGTGTCACCCAAGAGGCAATTGCGCGCACCGGGCACTCTGTCCCCAGATTCTCCGCATCCGCGGGAAATTGCTCAACAATTCGACTCTGACCCTGATTAATCCGCGGGTCTGAACTTGCCGGCGCCAATGCCATTTTCAGCACTTTCTGATGCCATTCAGTCGTCGGCTGAATTTCATGCCTGCTACCAATCTAATCGAGTCCATCGAGCAAAAAAATAAATAGGGTCGGAGTCGAATTGTTTGGCAACTTTGAGGAATTGCCCAATAAATCTACACTGACCCTATTTTGTCTAACAGGCTGATCAGTCAGGTTCGAGGCAGGGTCGGGGGCTATTTATTGGGCAACTCGAGAAATTGCTCAATAAATCTACACTGACCCTAATTGAGGGTTGGGGTGGTGGCGCGGGTGCGCCAGTCGTTGGGGACGATGAAGCCGCGGTCGACTTCTTCCAGCGCATCGTTGTGTTCGTGGACGCGTGCGACCAGGACTGGGGCGTTCGATGTGGCGAAACGGTCGGCCAGCTCTGCGGCCAGTTGTGCGCGGGTCATTGTCCAGGCTGATGAGGCGGTGCGTAAGGGCGCCAGCCATGCCAGTTTTGGCAGGATGACGTACGTTTCGTCGGGCAGTTCTCCCAGCTCGTTCAGTGCGCACCAGAAGCCGCGGCAATGGGCTTCTGTGATGCCTTGCATTGCCGGCCAGCTGCCGGCCGGGTAGAACAGCCAGCCTTTGACCAGCGCGCCGGCTTTTGTGACCGGGCGCGGTAGCTGCGCTTGCGCTGCCGGGTGCTGGCCCAATGCAAGCTGGCGTTCGAAGATTTTGCGCATCTTCAGGCCCAGCGTGTCGGCAAGGTTGGGGCCGACCAGCGTGTCGAGGCCTCCTGCGCCGCTCTCTCCTTGCAGATAAAACTTTGTGGCGAACTCGATGTGCTCCAGCGCATCCAGGCCGTTCTCGAGCAGGAAATCGAATTCGCCCACCGTGTCGTTGCGGTTGGCGCGGATTTGCAGGCCGTGCGCGATCAGCCGCCCCTGCTGCGCGAAATAGAACGCCATCAGCTTTTCGGCGTACAAGCCCAGGCGCGTATAGGGCTTCTCGCCGAGCGCGGCGGTCAGTGCGGATGGATCGGCGTCGAGCTGCGCCAGCCAGGCCGCGACCTCGTCCGTGACCGGGCCCAGCGTGGCCACGCGGCCGGCCCAGGCCGGTGCGGCGGCGTCGAGCAGATCCGGGGAGTCGAGCAGCCAGGCCAGCGCGCGCACGGGCGCGAGCGTCAGGTGCCGCCAGCGTGTGTGGAATGCGGCCTGGTAACTAGGTGCGGGGTTCAAGTGAGCGTGCCCGGCACAGGTCGGCCCAGGCCAGTGCCTTGTCGGCCCCGCGCAGCAGCAATTCGCCAGGGTGCAGCGTGGCGACCAGCGGCACGTCGCCGAGCGCGTGCACTTGCCCCCGGACGCCGGCCAGCGGTTCGTTCAGGGCGCGGCCCAGCAGGCCATTGGCGGCGACCTGCCCCAGCGTCAGCACGGTCGTCGCCCCCGTCAGCGCCAGCTCGCGCTCCAGGAAAGGCCGGCAAGCCGTGATTTCTTCGAGCGTCGGCGCGCGCTCCCCACCCCTGGCGTTGACGGGACGGCACTTTACCAGCGGCGTGACGTAGGCATCGCGCTCGCGCGACAGGCCGACCGCGTGCAGCATATTGTCAAGCAGCTTGCCCGGTTCACCACTGAGCGGCAAACCGGCCTGCTCGTCGAGCGCGCCCGGCGTGCCGGCGGCGATCAGCCAGCGCGCCTGGCGCGGGCCGCTGCCATACACCGGCTTGCGGCCTTCGCCGCACGCACAATCCTTGCAGCCGGCGATCGCCTGGCGCAGGCCCGCCCAGTCGAGCGTGGCGACGTCTGGCCCGGCCGGCTCGGCATGACTGCCGTCATCCCACGCGGCGTCGGTTTCTACCGGGGGCGGATTGCGATACGGCGGCGCCGACAGCGGCGTCATGCCGCGCGCAACCGGCGCCGGGTCGGACACAGGCACAGGCACAGCCACGCTGACAGGCAAAGGCGCCGGCGCAGCCACCGCCTCGGGCGCGGGGTCGACAGCGGGGGCGACAGCATCTTCGGCAACGGCATCCGCCACCGGCGCAGCCGCAGCACGCAACTGCCACAACGGCCCGATCCCCATCTCGTTCAGGAACAGCGCATCGCGCCCGCTCACATTCTTCATAAATCCAGCCTCATCACGATGGCATCCTCGCGGCCCGCGGCGCCGGCCGGATAATAACCCTTGCGGCGCCCGATATGGACAAAGCCATGGCGCCGGTACACCTCCAGCGCGCGCTCGTTCGACGGCCGTACCTCGAGCAGGATCGACGTCATGCCCTGGCTGCGCGCCCGCGCCGCGAGCACCGCCAGCAGCCGCCGCCCGAGACCCTGGCGCTGGCGCGGCGCGGCAACCGCCACGTCGAGCAGATGCGCCTCGTCGAGCGCGTACATCAGCAGGTAGTAGCCAGCGAGCTCGCCCGCCCCATCGCGCACCGTCCAGCAATCGTAGCCGCTGCCCAGCGAGTCGATGAAGTTCCCCCGACTCCAGGGAAACGGAAACACGCTCGCCTCCAGCGCGCACACCTCGCCCACATCGGCCGCCGTCATCGGCGCCAGATGCAGGCCGAGGTCGAGCAGGTCGCTCATGCGCCCGCCTTGGCTGCAGCGTTGGCTTCATTGATCACCAGGCGCTCGGCCGTGGTGAACGCGATCTTGTTGCGCAGGTAGATCGGCTGCGCCTGCGCGGCCGGCACGCCCTGCCCCGCCGCCAGCGCGCCGGCAGCGAGCAGCGCCATCTCGCGCGCATGCGGCACGATGTCCGTCATGGCGCCCGCGGCGAACGCATGGCCGGCAAAGGCGTCCGCATACGCCTCGAAGCCATTGCCGCACGCCTGCAAGCCATCAACCGCCAGCGGCGCCACGGCCTGCGGCGCGTTCAACGCTGGCGCCATCACCTCGCGCCATGCGCCGTCGAACCGGTACTGCGCCCAATACACTTCGCCCATGCGCGCGTCGAGCACCGCCAGCACCTCGGTCGCGCCGGAACGCGCCCGGCACTGTTCGGCCATCGCGGCCAGCGTCACCATCGGCAGCACCGGCAGGCTGGCGCCATATGCCAGGCCCTGCGCCACGCCGCACGCCGTGCGCACGCCGGTAAACGACCCGGGCCCGGCGCCGAAGGCGATGGCGTCGCACCCGGCCAGCGCAATGCCGGCTTCGCGCAGGAGTTCCTGCACCATCGGCAGGATCGATTGCGAGTGGGTACGCACGCCGGCGGTGGCGCGTTCAAGGACGACGTCGTTGACCAGCAGCGCGCAAGACGCCAGCTCGGCCGAGGTTTCAATGGCAAGGATGGTAGGCATGCGGTATTTTAACCGCTTGTCCGGGCGCCATCCATGCCGGCCGGCCGTCGCGGGCGCATTGCAGCGCAACACGCGGTAAAATGCGCTCCATGCATAGCCTGACCCTCGATTCTTCGACCCTCGATGCCGCCGTCGCCGCCGTCCATGACGACGCCTGGACGGTCGCCTGCCTGTGCGCCGCCTGGTGCGGCACCTGCGCCACCTACCGCGCCACGTTCGAGAGCCTGGCAGCGCGTCACCCGGACAAGCACTTCATCTGGATCGACATCGAAGACCAGGCCCACCTGGTGGGCGACCTCGATGTCGACAACTTCCCGACGCTGCTGCTGCAGCGCGGCGACACGGTGGCGTTTTTCGGGACGATGGTGCCCGATGGCGGCGTGGCCGACCGCCTGGTGCAGGCCCAGGCCGAGATCGCGCCGACCGAACTGGCGCGCCTGGCCCAGTCGAGCGAGGAGCGCCGCATGTGGCAGCGCGACTGCAATCTGCGTGTGCTGCTGGGCGGCGCTGGCTAGACCTCTGCGCCCCAGCGCGCCACGATCGCCTCGGCCGACACCGGCTTCCCATACAAATACCCCTGCGCCAGATTGCACCCATGGCGCAGCAGGAACGCGGCCTGATCTTCGCGCTCGACACCTTCGGCGATCACCGACAGGTTCATGCTCTTGCCAAGCTGGATGATGGCAATCGCGATGGCCTCGTCATCCGGCCCGTGCGAGATATCCTTGATGAAGCTGCGGTCGATCTTGAGCGTCTGCACCGGCAGCTGCTTCAGGTAGGCCAGCGACGAATACCCGGTGCCGAAATCGTCGATCGCCAGCCCCACGCCGATCGCATGCAGGTCCCTCACGTACTGCAGCGCGTCGCCCGTGTTCATGATGATCGACTCGGTCACTTCCAGCTGCAGGCGCTGCGGCGCCAGGCCGGTCGACTCCAGCACCGACGTCACGATCGCCCCCATCCCGCCGCGCTCGAACTGGCGCACCGACAGGTTCACGGCGATCTTCGGCACATATAAACCCTGCGCCTCCCACGCCACCATCTGGCGGCACGCCTCCTGCAGCACCCAGTGGCCAAGCTGGCCGATCAAGCCGGTGTCTTCGGCCAGCGGGATGAATGCCCCTGGCCCGATCTCACCCAGCTCCGCACTGTTCCAGCGCACCAGGGCTTCCACACCGATCATGCGCCCCGTGTCGGTTTCAACCTGCGGCTGGTAGGCCAGGTAGATCTCGTCCTTGTCGATCGCGCGGCGCAGCAGACCTTCCATGCGCAGGCGCTCGACGCCGTCGCCACTCATCGACGCCGCGTAGAACTGGTAGCCATTGCGCCCGCGCGCCTTGGCCTGGTACATCGCGACGTCGGCGTTCCGGATCAGCATGTGCATGTCCTGCGCATCCTGCGGATACAGGCTGATGCCCACGCTGCCGGTAACAAACAGCTCGTAGCCGGCCACCATGAACGGCTGCTCGAACATCGCAATGAGCTTGGCCGCGACGCGGGTCGCGCCGGGGACGCCGCCGATGTCCTCGAGCAGCACGATGAATTCGTCGCCACCCAAGCGCGCCAGCGTATCGCCTTCGCGCAGGCAGCCGGCCAGTGAACTGGCGGCCTGCTTGAGCAGCTCATCGCCGACGTGGTGCCCCAGCGTGTCGTTGACGTTCTTGAAGCGATCGAGATCGATGAACAGCACCGCGAGCTGCTGGCCATCGCGCTGCGCGCGCGTCATGGCGTGGCGCAGGCGGTCGTGATACAGCAGGCGGTTGGGCAGCGCGGTCAGGGCATCGTGGTGCGCCAGGTGGTCAAGTTGGTTCTGCGATTTGCGCGCCTGGGTGATGTCGCTGAAGACCGCCACGTAATGCGTGATCGCACCGTCGTCGCCCGGCACCGCCGACACGGTCAGCGCCTCCAGATAGGCTTCGCCGTCGCGGTGCGTGTCCCAGATCTCGCCACGCCAGAAACCGGTGTCGTCCAGTTCACGCCACAGCTTCTGGTAGAAGGCTTCATCCTGGAGCCGGCCGCGCGTCAGGCTCGACTCACGCCCCACCGCTTCTTCTTCGGTGTAGCCGGTGATGCGGGTAAAGGCAGGGTTGATGGCGACGATGCGGCCCGTGATATCGAGCACCATCACGCCATCGGCAATGTGCTCGAGCACCGTGGCCGACAGGCGCAGCGTTTCTTCGGCCAGTTTGCGTTCGGTGATGTCGGCAAACACCCAGATGCTGCCTTCGTTCGGGTGCGCCGGGTCGAGCGCCGAGCCGCTCATCAGGCACCAGAACAGGCTGCCGTCGCGATGGCGCAGCTGGCGCTCTTCGCCCAGGTCCATGCTCTGCGCCAGCAGCGGGTAGTGCGTGATGCCGGTCTGCTCGTAATCGGCGATCGACGGATACAGGATCTCTGTCGACTGCCCGACCATCTCGCCCTCGTCGTAGCCGAACAGCTCTTCGCCGCGCCGGTTGCTCGAGACGATGCGGCGCTGGCGCACGAACAGCACGCCGAACATCACGTTGTCGAGAATCGCGCCCTGCTCGGTGAGCAGCGCCTCGATGCGCATCTCGTTGTGCTTGCGCTCACTGATATCAGAGATGATACCGTCGATCCGCTCCACCCCGCCCTGCGCCCCTTGCGGCTGGCCACTCTCCTGCACCCAGCGCTCCACGCCATGGGCGTCGATGATGCGGTACTCCAGCTGATAGGCATGGCCCTCGGCGGCAGCATTCCTGACCGTGTGACTGTATTCGCGCCGGTCTTCCGGATGGACGATGTCGGTCCAATCGTCGGTGGTGGCGCGCATCAGGCGCGCGGCCTCATACCCGGTGATGGCTTCGATCGCATCGCTGACAAACTCGATCGCCCCACCCGGACGCACGCGAAATACCGCGCCCGGGACCTGGGTCACGATGCTGCGAAACTGCTCTTCGCGCCGCGCGATGTCGGCGAACAGGTCGCGAATTGCCAGCCGCATGCGCTCCATCTGCTCGCCCAGCTGCCCCAGTTCGTCGGGCGCCGAGAATGCCAGCGGCGTGTCGAAATCGCCGCGCGCCAGCCGGCCCGAAAATCGCATCAGGCTGCGCAAGGGAGAGAGCAGGCGCCGCCGCAGCAGCAGCGCAATCAGCAGCAGCGAGATCGCAACCTGCAGCGCGACAACCAGCGCATAGCCGCGCTGCTTGCTGCGCAGTTCCTGGCCGCTGCGGTAATCGTCCATTTCCAGGCGCACGGTGCCGATGGTTTCGCGCCGCACCACGATCGGCCGCTCGGCGCCGAGCACCCGGCCCAGTGGGCGGGCCGGCGAGCGCACCCGCAGAGCGATGGCCCCATCCGGGCCGCGCACCTCGACCGACACCACGGCCGGGTCACGCAGCATCGCGTCGAGCAAGGGGCGCGCCGCTTCCGGGTCGAGGTTCCAGATGGATTCCTGCACGCCGAGCGCCAGGATTTCAGCATTGCGCTTGAGCGATTCATCCAGCGTCGCAGCCGCCGCGGCGCGCTCCTGCACGCCGATCACCAGATAACTTCCCACCACCGCCGGCCCCGCCAGGCCGGCGAATACCACCAGCAACAGCGCGCCGTACAGCGAGCGGCCGTACAGGCCGCGCATGCGCGTCATGGTGGATGGCGAATCGGATGGGAGCCTTGGCATGGACGTGGGCGGCGCCGACACCTGCCGCCGGCGCTGTCTTTCTAATGCAATGTGAATGGGCCGATTATGCCCAGTTGCTTGCCCTACGTCACCAACTAATGGCGCGTCGGACGGGCGACGCGATCCGCCCGGACCGCGATGCCGGCAGCGCGCGACAAGACTTGCTATGATGGATTTTTACAAGTGCATCTTTTCAAGGAAAAACTGATGAGTCATTCCCTGTACGCGGCATCGGTGCCGGTCTTCCGCCAATTGCTGGGCAGCCTGGCCGCGGTGCTCGAAAAAACCGAGGCTTACACGCTCGAGCGGCGCATCGAGCCGGACGCTCTGCTCCAGGCGCGTTTGTTCCCGGACATGTTCCCGCTGGCGCGCCAGATACAGATCGCCACCGATTTCGCCAAGGGCGCCGGGGCGCGCCTGGCTGGCGTCGAACCGCCGCGCTATGAAGATGGCGAACGCACCTTCACTGAACTGCAGCAGCGGATCACGCGCACGCTCGGCTTCCTCGACAGCCTGGCGCCTGGCGACATCGACGCCGGCGCCACCCGCCCGATCACCCATGGCAGCGGTGAACGCGCGCGCCATTTCGACACCGGCGCGATCTACCTGACGCACTTCGCCATGCCGCAGTTCTGCTTCCACACGACCACCGCCTACGCGATCCTGCGCCACAACGGCGTACCGATCGGCAAGCGCGACTTTATCGGCAGCTATTAAGAGAGGTCACTTAAGAAAGAGAGATTACTTATTCCGGCGCGGGTAACCCTGCGCCAGGATGCGCTGCCAGACGAGTTCCTTGGCATCGGCGCTCATCGACACCCAGTGTGCGACCTCGGCCACCGTGCGTCCGCAGCCACGGCAGACTTCGTCGAACGTGGTCGAGCAGACTGCCACGCATGGCGTATCCGGCCGGCCGGCCGGGGTGCCCGGGGTGCTTGGAGCGGAGCGTACCCCGCCCGCCTCAGGCAGGTCCGACATGGAGCTTGTCCCAACCGTCGTGCCCGAGCTGTTCCATCGTCTCGATATTTTTTTCAAAAATATCTTCCGCCTGCGGGAAGGCCTCGACGGCGCGTGCGATGCTGTCTTCGCGCAGCAGGTGCAAAATGGGGTACGGCGCGCGGTTGGTGTAGTTCGAGATATCGTTGACGTCGGTATCGGCGAACTGGTACAGCGGGTGAAAGCTTGCCACCTGCAACTCGCCGTCGAGCTGCATGTCTTCCAGGGCGGCGTCGGCCACATCCAGGAATTCGTTGTAATCCTCGAAGTCGCCCAGCACGAACGGGTGGATGATCAGGGTGGTGTCGATCTTCTCGGCATCGGTGTCCGACAGGTGCTGTAGTTCGTCCATCAAGGTTTCAAGCAATTGCTCGGGCGTGGTCGCCGTGGCCACGACATAGCGCACCTGCTCCTTGACATAGACGGCCTTGGCAAACGGGCACAGATTCAGGCCGATCACGGCGCGCTCGAGCCAGTTGCGGGTTGCCGCGATAATCGCGTCATCGTCGGCGTTGAGGTTGGGGTTGCTCATGGAAATACTTTCAATAGCAAAGCAAACAGCGAAAGCCGGATTGTACGCACTCTTTGCGTGTGCTCATAGTTAGAGCCCGATACCGGCGTAACGTTTGCCTGGCGTGTTTGTATGCAAGGTGAATGACGGCGCCGAATCATGGCGCTGCTGACCACGATTGCCGTCAGTTCATTAATTTCCATGATCCTGATGGCATCTTCTGTTTTCATGATGGCAACGCGCACGATTCCAGAGGGCACATTTATTGTAACGAGGGTGACATACATCTTGACTCGCTCGACAATCCCTCCGTACACTGCCTCCTTGTCCTCGGTCCGTTCGTTCCCGAACGCAACACTGGAAAGCTATGCACAACACGAAACGTACCACCTTCGCACTGGCTGCATTGGCCTTCCTGGCCGCGTCACCCTTCAGCCTTGCGATGGAAGCAGCGGCGCTGCCAACCATCCAGTCTGCCGCAAACAGCAGCACCAGCAACACCAGCAACCTCCGCAGCGGCGCAGCACCGTCGCAAGTCCAGGCCAGGCTCGATGAATACCGCGAAACCGACGTCTGGGGCCGCATTCGCAGCGGCTACGCAATTCCCGACCTGAACAACTCGCTCGTCACCCGTCACACCCAGGCCTACGCCAACCACCCTGCCAACCTGTCCCGCATCTCCGGTCGCGCTTCCCCGTACCTGTATCACGTGGTGTCCGAACTTGAAAAGCGCGGCATGCCGACCGAACTGGCGCTACTGCCGGTGATCGAATCGGCCTTCAACCCGCAAGCCATGTCGAGCGCCAACGCCGCCGGCCTGTGGCAGTTCGTGCCGGGCACGGGCAAGGATTTCGACCTCAAGCAGAACATGTTCAAGGACGAGCGGCGCGGCGTGGTGGCGTCGACCGACGCCGCCCTGAACTACCTGCAACGCCTGTACACGATGTTCGGCGACTGGCCGCTGGCCCTGGCCGCGTATAACTGGGGCGAAGGCAATGTACAGCGAGCCATCAAGAAAAACCAGCTCGAGGGCAAACCGACCGATTTCGAGAGCCTGGCCGAGCTGATGCCGGCCGAGACGCGCAACTACGTGCCCAAGCTGCAGGCGGTCAAGAACGTGATCGCCAATCCGGGCATGTACGGCGTCACGCTGCCGGCCATCGACAACCAGCCCTACTTCACCACGGTCGCTAAAACGAGTGACATCGATTTGGCCATCGCGGCCCAGCTGGCCGAGATGTCGATCGACGAATTCAAGGCGCTCAATCCGCAGTTCAAGAAGCCGGTGATCATCGGCGGCGCCCAGACCCAGATCCTGCTGCCGAAAGAGAACGCCGAGAAATTCCACGTGAACCTGGCGCAATGGGGCCATGCCCTGTCCACCTGGACCACGCACAAGATCACGGGGGCGCGCGTGAGCATTGCCTCGCTGGCCTCGAAATTCGGCACCACCCCGGAAATCCTGCGCCAGGCCAATAACATTCCGGCGCAGTCCCGCCTGAAAGTTGGCTCGACGATCCTGGTGCCGAAAACCTCGGCCTCGAGCCATACCGATATCGCCGAGAGCATCATCGACAACGCCGTCGTCGCGTTCGAAGCCGACCGTGGCATCGTCAAGCGCACGACTTCCCGCTTCAAGACCAAGGCCGGCGCGAGCAAGAACAGCAAGCGTATCGCCCGCAATACGTCGTCCAAGCGCAAGCAGCGCTGATCGACGAGCCGGCGCCCTGCCCCGGGGCGCCGGCTGACATCTCCGGTGCCACCAGTTATACGATTTTCAAAGGGTCCGTGCACGCAGCCCGAAAAACCTGTATAGTTCGGTTTGTGCACTGCGACATTGCGCCCGTTTCTGAACCTACCCAGATGCGGCAGCAGCAACGGCAGTCATCCAAGCAGCACCGCAAACCCCTGGCAGCTCTTTAGAGCGCCTTTCTAAAGCCCTCCCGCCCTGTGTGTCGTTTCCAGACACCGTCCCGGCGCAAAGCTTTTGTGCCGAAATTTCTTTCATTCTGAGTCATTTCGTTTGTTGGTTCGCGTTGCATTTTTTCGTTCGCGCCCTCCGTGCGAGCGTATTTGATTTATTCCGAAAGTACAGATCACATGAGTTTTGACACCCTAGGCCTCCACGCGTCCCTCGTCCAGGCCGTTGCAGACACCGGTTACACCACGCCAACGCCAGTCCAGGCGCAAGCCATTCCTGCCGCCATCGCCGGCCGTGACCTGCTGGTCTCGTCGCAAACCGGTTCGGGCAAGACCGCAGCATTCATGCTGCCAGCCCTGAACAAACTGGCCAACGCCGAAGAAACCCCGGCCGGCAAGACCGCCGCGCAAGAAGCGCAGGCTGCCCGCGCCAAGGGCGAGCGCGTCCGTTTCAAGGCTGCCCAGCCAAAAATGCTGGTGCTGACCCCGACCCGCGAACTGGCCCTGCAAGTCTCGGCCGCGACCGAACAGTACACCGCGCACATGCGCCGTCTGCGCTGCGTCTCGATCCTGGGCGGCATGCCGTACCCGAAACAGATGCAACTGCTGGCCAAGAATCCTGAAATTCTGGTTGCCACCCCAGGTCGCCTGATCGACCACATGGACTCGGGCAAGATCGACTTTTCGCAGCTCGAAATCCTCGTGCTCGACGAAGCCGACCGCATGCTGGACATGGGTTTCATCGACGACATCGAAAAAATTGTCGCAGCGACCCCGTCGGCCCGTCAAACGATGCTGTTCTCGGCCACGCTCGATGGCGTTGTCGGCAATATGGCGCGCCGCATCACCACCGATCCGATGACCATCCAGATCGCCAGCGCCACCAACCGCCACGAGAACATCTCGCAGCGCGTCCACTTCGTCGACGACCTGTCGCACAAGAATCGCCTGCTGGACCACCTGTTGCGCGACGAATCGATGGACCAGGCCGTTGTGTTCACCGCCACTAAGCGTGACGCCGACACCATCGCCGACCGCCTGAACATCGCCGGTTTCGCTGCCGCCGCACTGCATGGCGACATGCACCAGGGCGCCCGTAACCGCACGCTGGACAGCATGCGTCGTGGCAGCATCAAGGTGCTGGTCGCAACCGACGTCGCCGCGCGCGGCATCGACGTGCCGAGCATTACCCACGTCGTGAACTATGACCTGCCGAAGTTCCCGGAAGACTACGTCCACCGCATCGGTCGTACCGGTCGTGCCGGCCGTAATGGTGTCGCGGTCTCGCTGGTGAACCACGCCGAAAGCATGAACGTGCGTCGCATCGAGCGCTTCACCCGTCAGCCGATCCCGGTCGCCGTGGTGGAAGGTTTCGAGCCAAAGCGCGCTGCAGCACCGGCCCGCGCCGGCTGGAAGCCAGGCGATGGCCGCAGCCCGTCGGCCAAGCCGGCGTCGCGCGGTTTCTCGAAGCCATCCGGCGCGCGTGAAGGCTATGCCGACCGCGCACCGAGCGGCGCCCGTGGCGCCCCGTCGGAAAGCCGTTACGCCGACCGTGGCCCGCGTGAAGCCGGCCCGGCGCGCGCACCAGGCGCAGCCCCACGTGCGCCAAGCGCGCCACGTGACGGCAACCGCTTCAGCGCCCCGCGCGAAGGCCAGCCGGCCCGTCGCGAAGGCGGTTACAAGGGTGCCCACCCACGTTCGGCGGACGGCGTGCGTCGTTCGTTCGGCGAGTAATCTGCATCAGCTAAACTGAACTGTCGCAACGCAGTTCAGTCAGCCCAAAAACCGTCGTTCCCGCCTCCGCGGTAACGACGGTTTTTACGTTAGTGGGCCAGATGGTGGATAATTCAAGACGATCAACGATACCGGACATCCCATGAGCACCAGCGACCAACCCATCAAACTCACCTCGTTCTCGCACGGCGGCGGCTGCGGCTGCAAGATCGCGCCCGGCGTGCTGGCCGAGATCCTGAAGTCGTCGCACGGTTTCCCGGTGCCCAAGGAGCTGATGGTTGGCATCGAGACCGCCGACGATGCTGCGGTCTACAAGCTCAACGATGAACAGGCCCTGATCGCCACCACCGACTTCTTCATGCCGATCGTCGACGATCCGTTCGATTTCGGCCGCATCGCCGCCACCAATGCGATCTCGGACGTGTACGCGATGGGCGGCACGCCGATCATGGCGCTGGCGCTGGTCGGCATGCCGATCAACAAGCTGCCGCTCGACACGATCGGCCAGATCCTGCGCGGCGGCGAGTCGATCTGCGCCGAAGCCGGCATCCCGATTGCCGGCGGCCACACGATCGACTCGGTCGAGCCGATCTATGGCCTGGTTGTGCTGGGTCTCGTGCATCCATCGAAAGTGAAGCGCAATGCCGACGCCCGCGACGGCGACGTGCTCATCCTCGGCAAGCCGCTGGGCGTGGGCGTGCTCTCGGCCGCGCTCAAGAAAGACATGCTGGGCGCCGACGGCTACGCGGCGATGATCGCGAATACGACCAAGCTGAACAAGCCGGGCCGCCTGCTGGCCGATATGCCGGGCGTGCACGCACTGACCGACGTCACCGGCTTTGGCCTGCTGGGCCACCTGCTGGAACTGGCGCGCGGCGCCAGGCTGCATGCAGAGCTCGCCATGCCGGCCATCCCGCTGTTGCCGGGCGTGCTGCAACTGGCGCAGGATGGCTATTTCACGGGCGCATCGGGGCGCAATTGGGAAGCCTATGGCAAGGACGTACAGCTCGATGCCGCTATCGTGCCCGCCCAGCGCGCGCTGCTGACCGATCCGCAAACCTCAGGCGGCCTGCTCGTGGCCTGCGATCCGGCAGCCGCCGACGCCGTGCTGGCGCTGTTCGCGCGCGAAGGCTTCGCCGACGCCGCCATCATCGGCCGCATGAGCGAAGGCACGCCGGGCGTGAGCGTCAAGCGCTAGGGCTTCCCTGATTCACACGAACAGCTTGTCGCGCGCCAGCGTACTGATCGCCACCGTCGCCGGATGACTCATGCGGCGCTCGGTGGTGATCGCATACACCTGCTCCACCACCCCATCGATCTGGCCCAGCGCCACCACCTGGTATTGCTGGCTCACTTGCGCCGCAATCACCGTCGGCACGAAGAACACCCCCGCCCCTGACTGGCCGAACGCATTCATCATCGCGCTGTCGTCGAACTCGCCGACGATGTGCGGATGCACTTCGGCCTGCTCCAGCCAGCGCAGCAGGCGCTGGTGGATCGCGAAATCCTCGCCCGGCAACAGCATTGGCGCATTGTGCAGGCAAGCCGGGAACGGCTGGTCGAACGTGGCCGCCAGCGCCTGCGTGCACAGCGCCGTCATCGGGCTCTGGCCCAGCAGGTGGTTGTAGGCACGCACACTGAAGTGTCCCGGGATCGGCCGGTCGGCAATCACCAGGTCGAGCCGGTGCACGGCCAGATCGGCGATGAGGCTGTCCAGGCGCCCCTCGCGGCAGATCAGCCGCACCGGCTCTTTAAGTTTTAGCGCTGGCTCCACCAGCTGGCAGGCGATGAGTTTCGAGACCGAATCGGCGCACCCAATCCGGAATGACATCGTGGCAAAACTTTTATCGCGCACCAGCTCGAGCAATTCGTCGCCCGTATTGAAGATCGTCTCGGCATAGCTGACGATGCGCCGCCCCGTGTCGGTCAGTTCCAGGCTGCGGCCGGACTTGCGAAACAGCGCCACGCCCAGCGCGTCGGCAAACTCGGACAATTGTCCCGAGATCGAATGGGGCGTCAGGTTCAGCTGCGAGGCGGCCTTGGCAATGCTGCCGGTTTTGGCTACCATCCAGAAGTAACGCAGGTGCTTGTAGTTCAGTGCGGACATAGATCCCCAATACATCGAAAAAACCGATTTAATATGAAATTATATTCGATTTGTACGATGCTTTGACGTCCCCTATAGTCAAGTCTTCACCACAAACTGAAGGTGCCATTGCCATGACACACCCAATTTTCCACCCGCCTGACCCGGTACGGACACACCGGCCAAACAATCCTCGCCATGAAGGGAGCATCCGATGAACGGTCTCGAAACGATTGCAAGCCCCATGATGTGGGCCGGCTTCGTCGGCTTTGTGCTGGTGATGCTGGCGCTTGACCTGTTCGTCTTTGGCGGCAACAAGGCGCACAAGGTCAGCGTCAAGGAAGCGGGCATCTGGTCGCTGGTCTGGGTCAGCATGGCGCTGCTGTTCAATGCCGGCCTCTGGTGGTATCTGAAAGGCAGCGTCGGCGCGGAAATCGCCGACCAGAAGGCGCTGGAGTTCTTCTCCGGTTACCTGATCGAAAAAGCGCTGTCGGTCGATAACGTGTTCGTGTTCCTGCTGATCTTTACCGCGTTCCAGGTGCCGCAGCAATACCAGCGTCGCGTCCTGATCTACGGTGTGCTCGGTGCGATCATCATGCGTGCTGTCATGATCAGCGCCGGTGCCTGGGTCGTGAGCGAATTCAGCTGGGTGCTGTACCTGTTCGGCGCGTTCCTGTTGTTCACGGGTATCCGCATGCTGGTGGCCGTCGATGAAGAACCGGACGTGGTCAACAACCCGATCCTCAAGTTCGCCCGCAAGCACCTGAAAGTGTCCGAAGGCGACCACGGCGAGAAGTTCTTCGTCAGGATCAATGGCGTGCGCTTTGTCACCCCGCTGTTTCTGGTGCTGATCCTGATCGAAGTGACCGACCTGGTGTTCGCAGTCGACTCGATCCCGGCGATTTTCGCGATCACGACCGATCCGTTCATCGTGTTCACGTCGAACATGTTCGCGATCCTGGGTCTGCGTGCGCTGTACTTCCTGCTGGTGGACGTGGCTGACCGCTTCCACCTGCTCAAGTATGGCCTGGCGATGGTCCTGACCTTCATCGGTGTCAAGATGCTGATCATGCCGTGGTATCACGTGCCGGTGCAGGCTTCGCTGACCGTCGTGGCCGTGCTGATCGCCGGTAGCTGTATCGCCAGCCTGTTCATCACGCAGAAGGACAGCAGCAAGTAAGCCGAGCCAAAAGCCCGTCGTTCCCGCGCAGGCGGGAACCCAAGTTTTCATGCGCTGGCCACAAATTCCATAGTGGCCAGCGACATACTTGGCTTCCCGTCTTCACTGGAACGACGGGCGCGTTACGTGGTGGCTTACCGTGCCGCGAGTGGCGCCGTTGTCATTGGCGGCATTGGTGTATCGTCCGGCGCCTTGCCCACCCGCTCGTATTCCGCAATCACTTGCGCGCCCAGCAGCAACAGGGTCGCAGCGATCTCGAGCGAGAACATGACGACGATCGCCGTCGTCATCGAGCCATACACCAGGTTCACCTGCGACAGTGTCGAGAAATACCAGACCAGGATATGGCGCGCCGCTTCCCACAGCAGCGCCGCGGTCACGCCGCCGATCGCCGCGTGCCACAGCGAGAGCCGGCCCACCGGCATCACGAGATAAATCGACGTGAGCACGAGGATCTCACCGATCAGTCCCAGCAGATACAGCAGTGCGCCCGATACGCCGTTGAGCGACCAGTGATAATTGAACAGCCACACGCTTTCGCGCCCCATCACCTGCAAGGCGCCTGCCACGAGCGTGACGACCATGATCCCGAAACCGAGCGCCAGGATGTAGCAGTACGGCAGCACGGCCGAGACCAGGTAATGGCGGCGCCGAATCGCCACGCGGTGCACGAAGATCACGCTCATCGCGTTTTCCAGCACCGTGAAGGCGAGCGAGCTGAAGAACAGCATCGTCACCACCAGCACCCAGGTGATCAGTTGGCGATCATCGAGAAAATGCGCGACCTCGGCCACGATCGGCGCCGACTGCCCCGGCATCAACAGTTGCAGATAGCGGCTGAGCGTTTCGAGCAACTCGGTCGGGTCGATGAAGTGCGACAGCACCACCATCACCAGCATCAGGAACGGCACGATCGACAGCAGCGCGTAATAGGCCACGGCGCCGGCCAGCAGCAAGCCCTGGTTGGCGCGGAATCCCTTGATGACTTGCAGCGTGAACCTGAGCGGATGGGAAAGAATATAGACATTGGCGCGCTGGTCTTTCAGGCGCGCGCGCCAGTCACGCCGACGGCTCATCGGGCGAGGCGAATGCCGGTAAATTGCCAGCGTGCGCCTGTCGGGAAGAAGTTGCGATAGCTGGGCCGCGCGTGGCCGCCAGGGGTGGCGCAGGACGAGCCGCGTAAGACATACTGGTTGATCATGAACTTGCCGTTGTATTCGCCGATGGCGCCCGGCGCGGGTGCGTAGCCGGGATACGGTGCGTAGCTACTGCTGGTCCATTGCCAGCAAGCGCCGAACATCTGTTGCAGGCCGGCGCCGCTGGCGGCGTCGGGGTGATGGGCCGGGCCGCAACCCAGGCACGCCTGACGCGCCGCGAATTCCCATTCGAACTCGGTTGGCAGGCGCGCGCCCGACCAGCGCGCGAACGCGTCGGCCTCGTACAGCGACAGGTGCGTAACCGGCCGCTCGGCGTCCATTGGCTGCAGGCCGTGCAGCGTGAACTCGTGCCAGCCATCGGCCTGCTCGACCCAATACAGCGGATGGGCGATTTCGCCCGTGCTCACGCGGTCCCAGCCCTCGGCCAGCCACAGCGCCGGATCGCGGTAACCGCCGGCCTCGATGAAGGCGCGGTATTCGCCATTGGTGACCAGGCGCGACGCCAGCGCGAACGGCGCCACATAGGTGCGGTGGCGCGGCAATTCATTGTCGAAACAAAAGCCGTTGCCGCCGTAGCCGACTTCGGCCAGGCCGCCCTCGAAATCGAGCCAGGCCAGCGGTTCGGCCGGCCCGGCGGGCGGCATCGCATCGGTGGCATAGGCCGGATACAGGGGACTTTGCGCCAGCAGGTGCTTGACGTCGGTGAGCATCAGCTCCTGGTGCTGCTGCTCGTGCTGCAGGCCCAGTTCGATCAGCGCGGCCAGCGGCGCGTCGATGCCGCGCGCGAGCAGGTCGGCAATGCGGCGGTCGACGTCGGCGCGGTAATCCTTGACGACCGAGAGCGCCGGGCGCGTGAGCAAGCCGCGCTGGGCGCGTGGATGCTTGTTGCCGACGCCGTTGTAGTACGAATTGAAAATGACCCGGAACGCCGGGTGAAACGGCGCGAAGTCGGCTTCGCGAGCCTCGAGAATGAATGTTTCAAAGAACCACGTCGTGTGCGCCAGGTGCCATTTGATGGGGCTCGCGTCCGGCATCGACTGCGCGCAGCAGTCTTCGTCGGACAAGCCCTCGGCCAACTGCAGCGAGCGTGAACGTACCTGCGCGAAAGCGCGTGGCAGGCTGTCGTCGCGCATCATGTTCATGACGCAATCGCCTGTGCGTGAATCACGGCGAACCAGCGCTGCGGATCGGTCCAGACGCGCGTGGCCTCGAAGCCAGAGCGTTCGAGCAGCTTGATGGCATCGGCCTGCTGGTATTTGTAGCTGTTTTCGGTATGGATGCGCTCGCCGGCCTCGAAGCGGCGTTCACCGCCGCGCCAGCGCACGGTCTGCGCCGTGCGCGCTTCCAGGTGCATCTCGATGCGGCCCATCGCCGCGTTATAGGCGCCGCGGTGCTGCCAACCCTTGATGTCGAAGTCGCCGTCGATCAGGCGGTTCACGTGGCGCAGCAGGTTCAGGTTGAAGGCCGCAGTAACGCCCAGCGCGTCGTCATAGGCCGCGTCCAGCGTGGCGTGGTCCTTGGCCAGGTCGATGCCGATGAGGATGCCGCCATCGTCGCCGCACTGGGCGCGCAGGCGCGTGAGAAAACCCTGCGCTTCGTCGGGCGTGAAATTGCCGATCGACGAACCCGGATAAAAGAACAGGCGCCGCCCGGCGTTCACTTGCGGCGGCAGCACGAACTGGCTCGAGAAATCCATGCCCAGCGCTTCCATCGCGATGTGCGGGAAACGCTGGCGCAGGCGCGTCAAGGCGTCCTGCACGAAGTCGGTGGAGATGTCGATTGCCACGTATTGCGCTGGCTGCAATAGCGGAAACAGGGCCGCGGCCTTGGCGCAGTTGCCGGCGCCCAGGTCGACCAGGGTGGCCCCCAGGCCAGCCGAACGGGCGATTTCGGCGCCATAGCGACTGAAAATCGACGCTTCGGTGCGCGTCGGGTAATACTCGGGCAACTCGCAGATCGCTTCGAACAGTTTCGAACCGAGTGCGTCGTACAGGAATTTGGGCGAGATCCAGGCGCCTGGCGCTTGCAGGCCGGCGTGCAGTTCGCCGGCTTCGTGGGCACTGTGGCCGTGCGCGGCGACGTCTTCGGATGTACAGGAAGTCAGCATAGGTTTATCATTCGTGCCGCCACGACGCACCATGCGAGATGGCCTGTGAGTGTTACGCGTTACTCAAGCTGGTTACTGAAGCTGGTTACTGAAGCTGGTTACTGAAACTGGTCATCAGCAATTGGTACGCTTACTGTTGTATTGCCGTTTTAGCTATCATAGCGGATTCCCTGAATTCGCCTTGTTCGCAACAAGCCAAGCGTGCCGCCCCTGCGGCTGCCTCGTTTTCTTACCTTTTACACAACAGCCTCCATGACCCTGTCCTTCCGCCGCCAAGTTCTCAAAACCCTGTGCGCCGCCGCTGCCGGCACCATGCTGATCGCGGGCGCCGCCCACGCGCAGAGCAATGGCGTACTGCGCGTTTCGGCCATTCCCGACGAATCGCCGACCGAACTGCAGCGCAAGTTCAAGCCGCTGGGCGACTACCTGGCCAAGGCCACCGGCCTGAAGGTCGAGTTCACCCCGGTGACCGACTACGCAGCCTCGGTGGAAGGCCTGGTCAACCGCAAGATCGACATGGTCTGGTTCGGCGGCTTCACCTTCGTGCAGGCGAACGTGCGCAGCAAAGGCCAGGTCACCCCGCTGGTGCAGCGCGTGGAAGACGAAAAATTCCGCTCGGTCTTCATCACCACCGTGCCGACCATCACCAAGCTGGAAGACCTGAAGGGCAAGACCCTCGCCTTCGGCTCGGAATCGTCCACCTCGGGCCACCTGATGCCGCGCTCTTTCCTGCTGCAGGCCAAGATCAACCCGGACACCGACCTCAAGCGCATCGCGTTCTCGGGCGCGCATGACGCGACCGTGGCCGCTGTCGCCGGTGGCAAGGTCGATGCGGGCGCGCTGAACATCTCGGTCTGGGAAAAACTGATTGAGGCCAAGAAGGTCGATCCGAAGCAGGTGCGCGTGTTCTACACCACCCCTGGCTACTTCGACTACAACTGGACCGTGCGCACCGACATGGACCCGGCCCTGAAGAAGAAGATCACCGACGCCTTCCTGGCGCTGGACGATTCGACCCCGCAAGGCAAGGAAATCCTGGAACTGCAGCGCGCCACCAAGTTCGTGCCGACCAAGACCGCCAACTACGGCGCGATCGAGGCGGCTGCGAAAAACGCCGGCCTGCTCAAGTAAGCACGGCGGAGTCGATACCGATGGCGACCTACCGCCTGCGCGGCGTGACCGTGCGCCACCTGGCCGGCACGCAAGCGCCTGCCTTGCACGCGCTCGACCTGACGATCGGCGCCGGCGAACAGGTCGCCCTGATCGGCCCGTCCGGGGCCGGCAAGACCACCCTGCTCGCGACGCTGGCCTGTGCCCACCGGCCGAGCGAGGGTGTGCTGGAAATCCTGGGCCAGGATCCCTGGGGCCTCACGCACGCCGAGCGCCACCGCCTGCGTGCGCGCTTGTTCCTGGCGCCGCAAACGCCGCCGCTGCCGGCGCGCCAGCGTGTCGTCACGGCGGTACTGGCTGCCCGCCTGCCTCACTGGACGCTGTGGCAGGCGTTACGATCGCTGGTGCGGCCGCAAGATCCCGACGCGGCCCACGCTGCACTGGCCCGCTTTTCACTTGGCGACAAGCTGTATGCGCGCGTCGACCGCCTGTCCGGCGGCGAACGCCAGCGCTGCGGCCTGGCGCGCCTGTTATTGTCCGATGCCGAAGCGCTGCTGGTCGACGAGCCGATTTCGGCGCTCGACCCGGCGCTCGCCCGCCACACCCTGGCCACGCTGCGCCAGGAAGCCGCGAAACGCAACGCCACGCTGGTCTGCAGCCTGCACCAGGTGGATCTCGCGCGCGAACAGTTCGCCCGCCTGGTGGGCCTGCGTGACGGACGCATCGTGTTCGACGCGCCGCGCGATCAGGTCACCGACACCATGATCGCCGACCTGTACGCCAACGAGAACGTCGAAGCGCACGACGCGCCGCCGCATGACACGCCTGCACAAATCGCCGTCGGCGCCTGTTTCTAGGCATGCGTCGTAACGCGGTACTTCATCCCGACCCGGCCTGGCGCACGCGCCTGACGGCCGCTGTCGTCTTTATCCTGCTGCTGTATCCGCTGCTGGTCGCGGCCGAATTCAAACCGTGGCTGCTGTTCGACGCGCAAAGCCTGCGCGCGGCCGGCGGCTTCCTGCGCGATTTCCTCACCCCCGAAACCGATCCCGGATTCCTGGCGATGGTGCTGCGCGAGACCTGGCAGACGGTGGCCATTGCCACCGCAGGCCTCACGCTCGCGCTCATCGTCGCGATCCCCGCCACCTTCGTCATCAGCGAGCGCCTGTCGATCTCGCGCCTGGGCACGGGCCGCATCCGCCCGCTTGCCGGCATCGTGCGCCAGGTCCTGCGCTGGATTTTGATGGTGCTGCGCTCGGTGCCCGAACTGGTGTGGGCGCTGCTGTTCGTGCGCATCGTGGGCCTGGGCCCGACCGCCGGCGTGCTGGCCATCGCCCTGTCGTATTCGGGCATGCTGGCCAAGGTGTATGCCGAGATCCTCGAATCGTCCGACGCCCATGCCACCGACGTGTTGCTGGCCAATGGCAGCGCGCGCCTGCCGGCATTGCTGTACGGCGCGCTGCCCGATTCGAGCGCCGAGCTGGTGTCATACACCGTGTATCGCTGGGAATGCGCCATTCGCGGCTCGGCCGTGATGGGCTTCGTCGGCGCCGGGGGCCTGGGCCAGCGGCTCGATGAATCGACCAAGATGATGGCCGGCGGCGAAGTGGCGACCATGCTGATCATGTTCGTGCTGCTGGTGGCCGGCGCCGACCTGGTCTCGAAGCTGCTGCGCCGGAGGATCGGATGACGAGGCAGACCAAGCCGCAATCGATCATCCCCGCGCCGCCGCCGCGGCAGGTCGGCACCTGGGTCATTCTCGGCGGCCTGCTCGCGCTGGTCGTCGCCAGCTTCGCCTCGCTGCCGCTGCAATGGAGCGCCTTCTTTACCCGTGAAGCGGTCGATTCGGCGTCCGAATTCCTGGCCGGCTTCGCGCCGCCCGACACTGGGCCGGCGTTCCTGCGCAAGACGCTCGTCGCGTTCTGGGAAACGCTGGCCATGTCGGCCATTGGCACCATCCTGGCCGCGCTCGTCGGCCTGCCGCTGGCGCTGGCCGGCGCCGGGCGCATGGGCCGCGTGGCGCGCTCCGTCACGCGCCTGCTGCTCAATGTGCTGCGCTCGATCCCGGAACTGGTATGGGCCGCCGTGCTGCTGGTGCTGGCCGGCCTGGGGCCGCTGGCCGGCACGCTGGCCCTCGGCGCGCACACGGCTGGCGTGCTGGGGCGCCTGTTCGCCGACGCGCTGGAGAACATCGAGCCGCACGCCGAGCACAGCCTGCGTACGAACGGCGCGCGGCCCCTGGCGGCGTTTCTATACGCGACGCTGCCCCAGGCACTGCCACAGATGCTGTCCTATACACTGTACCGCTGGGAAAACAATATTCGCGCAGCGGCGGTACTGGGCGTGGTCGGGGCCGGGGGCCTGGGCCAGATGCTCAAGTACCACCTGTCGCTGTTCCAGATGCCCAGCGCCGCCACGGTGGTGATTGCGATGCTGGTGCTGGTGGCGCTGGTGGATGCGGCCAGCTATGCACTGCGCCGCGCACTCACCCGTTGATGTAAAAGGCTCGCATGCTCGAACTCGACCAGCTCACCAAATCGTATGGCGGCCGCACCGTGCTGGCCGAACTCTCGCACGTGTTCAGGGCCGGCGAATTCGTCGCGATCATGGGCGAATCGGGCGTCGGCAAATCGACGCTTCTGAACCTGATAGCGGGTCTGGACACGCCCGACGGCGGGCGCGTGATCGTCGACGGCACGCCGATCTCGAACCTGGACGACGACGCCGCCACGCGCCTGCGCCGCACCCGCATGGGCTTCATCTTCCAGGCCTTCCACGTGCTGCCGCACCTGACGCTGCGCCAGAACGTGGCGCTGCCCCTGCTGCTGAACAAGGCGCCGCTCGAGCGGGCAGACGCCATGCTGGGCGCCGTGGGCCTGCACGGGCGCGGCGGCGACTTCCCGCGCCAGCTCTCGGGCGGCGAGATGCAGCGCGTGGCGATCGCGCGCGCGCTGGTGCACCGCCCCGCCCTGCTGCTGGCCGATGAACCGACCGGCAACCTCGACCCCGACACCGCCGCCGTCATCCTGCAACTGCTGCGCGACGAGACGCGCGCGCATGGCGCCGGCGCGATCATGGTCACCCACTCCCATGCCGCGGCCGCAATGGCCGACAAGGTATTGTTGCTGACGCACTCTGGACTGAAATTAGCGTAAGTTCCCAGAAGAAACGCTCGAATAGCTGCGATTTAGTTACATGAGCCGAAGCGTGTGCGACGCAATCGTAGTAATATCGCAACGACCTGCCGCACGATGCCGTCAAAACAGGTGGGAAAACTCCAGAACGATTGATCTGTCTTGAATCATGTTTTCATATGGGAGAACCGACATGACCGTACGACAGAAAAAACAGGAATTGCTCGAAGCGATGCAACGAGCACGTGCGCTGGAGCCGTCGAGCTTCGTACCGAACAAATTGCTCGACACCCTCATCGAGCGCATGCAGCTGAAAAACGACGCGGAGCTGTGCCGCGTGCTGGAAGTGCAACCCCCGATCATCAGCAAGATCCGCCATCGCAAACTCAATGTCGGCGCGACGATTTTACTGCGCATGCACGAGAAGTCGAATATCCCGATCCGCGAGCTCAAGGAGCTCACCAGCGACTCGGCGCTGCACTGACGGCGCTATTGCATCGCTGATTACTCCTGCGCCGGCGGTCGCCCGGTCTTGAGCTGCGGCAGCGCTGCCAGCACCCCCTGCAAGGTGGCCACGTCGAGCTGGCCCAGCAGAGCCACGCCGATGCGCAGCAGCTCGCTCTTCTTGACGTCGATCCCGGCGCGCAGGCAAGCCTGTTTTACTTCCAGCAGCACCGCGTACTCCCCTTCCGGCATCGTGAAACTGTCGCGCACCAGCGCCGGGCGGGATTCCCGTGCAGGCGCGCGGTCGACGAGCGGCACGGCCGGCGACTTGGCGACAGCGCGCGCCGGCGCTGGCTTCCTGGCTGGCGCGCCGGCCAAAACCCTGGCTGCCGTCTTGACGGCCGCCTTGACGGCGGTTTTCGCCGGGGCTTTGGCGGGCGAAGTCGATTTGGCAGCGGCCCTGGGGGCGGCGACCTTGCCCGGTTTGGCAGCGGTTTTCACTGCCTGCCGTGCGGCGCGGGGCGCTGATCTGGCGGCGGGTTTGCGGGGCATGGGCCGCTCCATCGTTAACAAGGCAAACAATATAAACGATTTAGCAGTATGCTGGCGGACTGGAATGCACGGTGGGTACGCAGGCAACGCCGACGGGTGGCGTCAATCTGGGGGACAATACTGGCTTCATAGAGCGAGACTTCTGTTTTTTTGAAGTAAAGCTTCGACAAACTCCTCTTTTACAGGAAATGAACCTGAATTATCCTGCCAAGGCCACGACTCTGCTGTAAACTTGTCGGCGCCGCGGGTCTCGCCTCGCGGGCCCCATGCGCACCCAAGTAATTTATGAACCCGACTCAGGCCAGTATGCGCACCAACACTCAATGGATCCTGCCGGTGCTGTTTGCCGCCGCGCTGGCCCTGCTGCTCCAGCATTTCCTCGGCTCGATCGCGTGGGCCGGCCTGCTGGCCGTGATCACCTGGCCGCTGCACCAGCGCATGCTGCAGCGCGGCTGGCCGCCGTTGGCCAGCGCCACCTTCATGCTCGTGCTGCTCATCGTGAGCTTCGTCGGCCCATCCGTGTTGCTGTTCCATACGCTCAGCAGCGAGCTGGCCGCGCTGCAGCGCCTTCTCATCAGCTTCAACCAGACCGGCGTGCCGGTGCCGGCCTGGCTGACCGGCCTGCCGCTGGTGGCCGAGCCGGCCGTCACCTGGTGGCTCGAACACCTGGCCGTGCCGGGCGGCCTGAACGCCCTCGTGCGCACCACCGTGGGTGATTTCATGCCGCACCTGACCGACACCGCGCGCGTGTGGGGTTCGACCATCCTGGCCAACGCGCTGTACCTGTTCCTTACGCTCCTGACGCTTTTCGTGCTGTACCTGCACGGCGCGGCCGTGCTGCACTACATCGACGGCGCCGGCGGGCGCGTGGCGCCGAACCAGTACGCCAGGCTGCGCCGCGTGCTGCCGCTGTCGGTGCGCGGCACGGCGCTCGGCCTGGGCTCCATCGCCATCCTCGAAGGCATCGTGCTGGGCGTGGCCTACTGGATCGCCGGTGCGCCGGCCCCGGTGCTGCTGGGCGTGATCACCGGCTACCTGGCCCTGATCCCGGGCGGCGCGCCGCTGTCATTCACGATGGTCTCGCTGCTGCTGTTCGGCCAGGGCCATTCGGCCGAGGCGCTGGGCCTGTTCACCTGGGGCGCGGTCGAATTGTTCCTGGTCGATAAATTCATCCGCCCGAAACTGATCGGCAAGCGCGTGAACCTGCCGTTCCTGGCGGTGCTGTTCGGCTTGCTGGGCGGCGTGTCGACGCTGGGCGTGATCGGCCTGTTCGTCGGCCCGCTGATGATGGCGATCCTGTTTGGCTGGCTGCGTGACGCAACGCCGGCAACCCCGCTTATCATCGATCCGGCGGCGCCGGACGCCGCAGTCGAGATCTCAGACCAGCCCCAGCGGATTCGCTAACGTATCGAAGACGGCCCCGGCGCGCTGGTGCATGTCCCACAGCGCGCCGACGCGCAGACCGGCCGCCACTGGCGCCACTGCCGCGATCTCGAGTTCTTCCATCAAACCGCACAGCAGCGCCAGCCCGCCGGCCAGGTGCGTCCGCTGATTGGTGTCGATGAAGATGTCGCGCAAAACCGGCAGGTCGGCCTGCGTGATGGGCATGCTCTCGTCCCGCTGCGCGATCCCGGCCAGTGCGCGCACCGTGCCGCAAGCGCCATACGCCATATCCCAGCCACGCGCCCCGAAGCCGGCTTCGGCGAAGCGGCTGCGGCTCGAGCGCACGGCGGCATCGAACCCTGCTGCGTCGATGCGGCCGTTCGCGAAAAACGTCAGGCTCTGGCGCACGGCGCCGAGAGCGAACGATTCGATGCGCCGGATCGTCGGGCCCTGCCCGATCACCAGTTCGGTCGAGACGCTGCCGATGTCGAGCACGAGCCGTGGTGCGTTCTCGCCACATCCCAACGAATTGGCGACGCCGAGGTACACCAGGCGGCCGGCTTCGTCGCCCGCGATGATCTCGACCGGGTGACCGAGCGCACGGCCTGCTGCCGGCAGGAACAAGGATGCATTCTTCGCCATGCGCAGGGCCGCCGTGGCCACGACCCGCACCGCGCGCGGCCGCCAGGCGTCGAGCGCGCCCCTGAATTGCGCCAGGCACGCCAGGGCGCGCCGCAGCGTCGCGCTATCGAGCAGCCCGTCTGCATCAAGCGAGGCCGATAGCTCGACCTTCTCGAACATGGTCGCCACGAGTTCGAGCGCGCCATCGTCGAAGCGGCCGATGTGCAGGCGAAAACTGTCCGAGCCAAGCTCGACAGCGGCATAGATGGGGTATTCCTGATCAAGGGGCGGCATGGCTCATGAGCATAAGCGGCCACCGTGACAGGCGTGTTACTACATGTCGGCGACCGCTTCGCCCGCCAGCGCCACGCGATTGCGGCCGGCCTGTTTGGCCTGTTGCAGCGCCTCGTCGGCGCGCTGGAACAGCGCCGTCGTGCTGTCTTCGGGCCGGATCGTCGTCACGCCGAAGCTGGCCGTGAGCTTGATCATCGCCCGCTCGCTCTTGACCGGCGTGGTGTCGATGGCCGCGCGGATGCGCTCGGCGACGAGCGCGGCCTCATCGAGATTGGTACGCGGCAGCAGCACGGCGAATTCGACGCCCACCACGCGCCCCAGCTGATCGCTGTCGCGCAGCTGGCGCCGGCACAGCGCGACCATCTGGTGCAGCACCACGTCGCCGGCCGGATGGCCATAGCTGTCATTGACGCGCTTGAAGCCATCCAGGTCGAACACGATCAGCGCGGTCGGCAGGCCGGGCCGGCGCGCCAGCGCCATCCACGGCGCCAGCAGCTGGAAAAAGCCGCGGCGGTTCGGGGCGTCGGTCAGCGGGTCGACCGTCTCGAGGCGCTGCAGCGTATCCTGCAAGCGCTCGCGGGTCAGCAGCAGCACGCCGAACGCATTGCCGAGCAAGAGCAGATACAGGGCGCCGCTGGAGAATTGGCTCAGCAAATCGTTCGAAAGCCAGCCCCAGCCGCGTGGCAACAGCAGCACCGACAAGCCGCGCGCCGCCACCACCAGCGCCAACGCCGCCGTGGCCAGCGCCAGGAAGCGCTGCAGCAGGCTCGCCTCACCCCAGCGCCAGCCCAGCGCCAGCGCGCCGGAGAGGTAGAACACGCCGAGCAGGAGCGACGCCGCCACGCTGCGCAAGCCCTCTTCGTCGATCAGGTAGCACAGGAAGAAGACCAGGATTGCCACGCCGCCCAGGATCAGGGTCGGGGTGCGCCAGCCAGGGCGGCGCGCCGCTTCCCACGAGGCGCCCGCCTCGATCGCCACGCCGGCGAACAGCAGCGCATAGCCGCCCGGGATCGAGATCGGGGCCGGCACCACGCCGGAGTCGCCCAGCGCCAGCAGCAGCCAGGCGCCGCCCTGGATCTGTTTCGACAGGCTCCAGAAGGTCAGCGCGGGAGGACGGACGGGGCCGTGATTGAAAAACGTCAGCAGCGCGCACAGGGTCAGGTTGCCCAGTGCGAGCACCAGCACCATCGTCGACGCGTCCAGCATAGGCATGTCATTACTCATGTTCGGCGTTCCGGGGTGAAGGTATCCTGCTGCCGGGCCGGCTTAGCGCACAGGTGGCTGGCGGCCAGCTTATCAGAAAGAGATGCCTTGCAACAAGCCAGCGCTGCCCTCAGCCGACGAAGCGGTTGAACAGCTCGCGCATGGCCAGGCCGCCGCCACCGATCAGTACGCTGAAATAGATGATGGTGACGACATTGCTGACATGGCCCAGCAGGATGCAGACGCCGTCGCGCTGCAGCAGCCCGATCGCCAGGAACAGGATTGCCACGGCCGGGAACGTATTGCTGAACGGGATCAGGCCGAACGGCATCATGAGCAGCACCGCGCCCAGGATCAGGGCGGCGTTGTTGAAGAAGGCGACGGCGCCCTGTGCCACCAGCCACTGGATGCGGTTGGGTTTGCTGACACGCTCGAGCTTCTTGAGCCACGAGAGCGCCTTGCGCAGCAGCGGGCGCAGCTTGCGGGTGCCGATGACGCGGTGCTCGAGCTTCGACGGAATCCACAGGTCGCGCCCGAACAGGCGGCTCACGCTGATGAGCAGGATCGCGGCGCCGAACACGGTGCTCACGCCCGGGATGGAAATCGGGATCAGAAACACCAGCGTGAGCAGCGCCACCAGGATCAACAGGCCGTCGTTGCCGACGCTGCGGATCAGTTCACTGAGAGTGATGCCGGTGCGCGGCATGGAGCGGACCAGGGCGCGCAGGCGCTGGGAGACTGGCGGTTCAATATGCATTGTGTCTTCTTGTGATCTGACTGAAGGCGCGGATCGTGGCTTACTGGCCGACGCAAATGATCCGGGTTTCGTACTCGGCGGCTTTTTCTTTCTTGGTGGTGGCCCAGGCAATGACTTCTTCCGCTTGCGCAATTGTCATGACGGTCGCCTTTTCTTTGTTCTTGATGAACGAGACGCCTTCGAACTTGCCTTCCTTGCTGCGCATGACCTTGGCGAAGACCGGTGGTTTCTTGCCGTCGTCCGAACGCTTGTCTTGCCGGACGAGATAACGCTGCTCTGCTGATTCCATGAAAATATTCCGTACGTGATCGATCAAAGCGCTATTTTACGGTGCGCGCATGGCGGGCACGTGAAAATCTCGCTCCCCACTCTTCGCCCCACGCGCGTTCCCGTCTTCCTTCGCGCCCGCGTTCATATCGGCTGGCGCCGCCCTGCCTTGCCAAACCGGCATGCAGATCGCGAACATTTACTAGTGCCGGGCGATCAAATGTTGGTTAGTTACGGATTTAGGAAATTATCCGGCGCTGCTGGCAACAAGCCGCGACCGGCTCAAGGCTCGCGCAACAACTTGAACTGCTTCGCCTGCCGGTGATACCCCTCCACCGACTGCCTGATATACCTGGTCAGCGTCTCCCCTGTCAGCGCAAACGGATACAGCCCCGCCTGCTCGCGCATCTGCGCGAACTCGGGCGAATTCTCGACGCCATCGAACGCCTTCACCCAGCGCCGGTAATCGGCGTCACGCACATCCGGCCCCATCCACACGCCGCGAATCACCGGCCAGACCACGTCGTACCCCTGCTCGCGCGCCGTGCGCACACCGGCCAGTGCGCCCGGCAAGCGCTGTTCGGACAGCACCGCCAGCACCCGCACATTGCCGGCGCGCGCGGCCAGCAATGCTTCGGATGTGTCGCCGGATACCGCCTGCACATGCCCCGCCCCCATCGCGATGAACTGTTCGCCGCCGCCTTCGAGCGCGACGAAGCGCAGCTTGCGCGGGTCTACGCCGGCCATGCGTGCGAGCAGCGCCATCTTAATCCAGTCCTGGCTGCCGAGCGTACCGGACATGCCGATCAACACCTGCTTGGGATCGCGCTTGATCGCGTTCAGCAAGTCGCCCAGCGTCCGGTAGGGTGAATCGGCGCGCACGGCAACCATGCCATAGTCGGCGCCAAAGGCCGCGACCCAGCGCACGTCATCGACGTCGGCCTTGCCGAATTTGCCCAGCGCGAGATTGAGCACCGAGCCGCCGGAAAACGTGACGAGCGTATCGGCCTCGCGCCGTCGTTGCGAGACGACGGTGTGCCAGGCCACCGCGCCGACGCCGCCCGGCAGGTACTTGAGATCGAGTTCGGGCGCGCCCGGTTGCGCGTGCAGGGCCTTTTGCGCCAGCTTGCAGGTGAGGTCCATGCCGCCGCCGGGCTTCGACGGGATCAGGCATTCGGCGGCGCCGGCGGGCGGCAGGCCGCCGAGTGCCAGGATGGTCAGCAGGAAGGCGTGCAGGAGCGCGTGCAGGAGATTCATGGCGCCCATGATACCCGCCGCGCCAGGAATAACGGGGAGTTAAAAACGGTGCTGCATGCCCGCCGTGATGCCGCTCTGGGTCGAGCCGAAACCCGGGTCGTCGCGCGACAGGCCGATCAGCTGGCCGTTGTCCGCCTTCGCATGCGCCACCGACAGGTACAGGTCGGTGCGCTTGGACAGCGCCAGCATTGCGCGCGCGACGAACATGGTCGGGTCGGCGTCCTGCGCCGCCGGCAGGTTCTTCGTATTGATGTGATAGACCGCGCCGGTCAGCGTCACCGCATCGATCGTGCGCGTGATGCCGCCCCAGTAGGTGTCGCCGCGCAGGTCGGCGAGATTAGCGCGGCCCTGCGCCAGCTTGTAGCCGCGCTTGCCGGCCGTGTAGCGCCACGGGCCGGTGCGGTAATCGACCGCCACATGGTACGCCGTCGTTTCATCGAGCGCGCCCGCGCCGGCGACCGGGGCGCCGTTGATCTGCTCCCACGAGGCCATGACACCCAGGCCGTCGCCGAACCACGAGCCGCCCAGGGCCAGCTTGCGGCCGTCGCGCGAACTGCCGGCGCCCTCACCCAGGCCGACCGTGGCGCCATACGTGAAACCGCCCGTGCGGCCCGTGTACTTGACCAGGTTATCGAACTGGGTCGTCATGCCGTAGCGCGACGGCCTGGTGGCGCTGCCGCCCGTGGCCCACGAGTAATTGGGCGCAAAGCCCAGCGGATCGAACTTGATCACCAGTTCGTACACCGTCGTGAACGAGCGGCCGATGACCACGCGGCCAAAGTCGCCTTCGAGGCCCACATACGCCTGGCGTTTGAAGATGGCGCCGTCGCTGGCGCCCGTGTCCATCAGGATGCCGCCTTCGAGATTGAAGACGGCTTTCAGGCCGCCACCCAGGTCTTCGCTGCCGCGAAAGCCCCAGCGCGACGTGTTCTTGCCACCCGAGATGACGCGCACCGCGTTGCCGCCGTCTTCGCCGGCATGGTTGACGAATTCGGCGCCGGCGTCGATCAGTCCATAGACCTGGACGTTGCTCTGGGCGAGTGCGGAAATGGGAAGAGAAAGCGCTGCCAGGACGGCAAGCGCGAGGGCCGATTGTTTCATGTGTCTCCGAACTTTGTTATGAATGTGAACTATTTATGTGGCGACTATATGTGGCCGATCCTTTCAGTTCGCTTTCAGTGGCGCGTCAAGGGCACTAACAAAAGCGGCTGATTTGCGCTTACACTGGCGCGATGAGAATCCTGCTCGTTGAAGACCATGTCGAACTGTCGCACTGGGTAGCCAAGGCCCTGCGCGACGCCAAACTGACCGTCGAATGCGCCGCTACCGGCGCCGACGCCGACGCCCTGCTGCATACCCAGGACTACGCCCTGGTGATCCTGGACCTGACCCTGCCCAAGATGGACGGCCTGGACGTGCTGCGCCGCCTGCGCGCACGGGGCGGCACGCGTGGCGGCACGCCGGTGCTGATCCTGACCGCGCGCGGCGGGCTCGAAGACCGCGTGCAGGGCCTGAACCTGGGCGCCGACGACTATCTTCCCAAACCCTTCGAGCTGACCGAACTGGAAGCGCGCGTGAAGGCCTTGCTGCGCCGGCGCAGCGGCAACGAGGCGCTCGTGCACCAGTGCGGCGGCCTCAGTTTCGACACCGTCTCGCGCATGTTTACGTATGGCGGCGAGCCGCTGGCGCTCACGCCGCGCGAACACGCCGTGCTGGAAGCGCTCATTGCGCGCCCGGGCCGCGCGCTGTCGAAAGAAAAGCTGTTCGACGAAGTGTTCGCGCTGGCCGACGACGTCAACATCGACGCCATCGAGCTGTATATCCACCGCATCCGCAAGAAGCTCGATCGCGTCCCGGAAGGCGGCGCGATGATCGTCACGCTGCGCGGCATCGGCTACCTGATGCAGGAACGCCCGGCGTGAGACGCCACACGCGATGACCCTGCGCGCCTCTTTGCTGCGCTTTGCGGCCGGCCAGTCGCCGGGCAGCCTGCGCGGGCAGTTGCTGCGCTGGCTGATCCTGCCGCTGGTGCTGCTCGTCGCGCTCAATGCGGTCTCGCTGTATCGCGATGCGCTCGAAGCGGCCGATGTCGCCTACGACCGCTCGCTGCTCTCGTCCACCCGCGCGCTGGCCGAACGGGTGTCGGTCCAGGACGGCAAGGTGGTCGCCAACGTGCCCTACGTGGCGCTCGACAGTTTTGAAACCGACACGCTCGGGCGCATTTATTACAAGGTCACGGGCTTGCAGGGCGAGACGGTGTCGGGCTATGGCGACCTGCCGCCCGTGCCGAAGAACGTGCCGCGCAGCGACCTGTATCCGGCGCTGGTGCGCTTCTATCACGCCACCTATAACGGCGAGCCGGTGCGCATCGCGGCGCTGCTGCAGCCGGTGTACGACGATTCGATGCGCGGCATCGCGCTGATCCAGGTGGGCGAGACGCTCGACGCGCGCCAGGCCCTGTCGCGCGACATCCTTGTTTCCACCCTGCTGCGCCAGGCCTTGCTGGTGCTGGCGGTGGCGGCGATGGTGTGGTTCGCCGTGCGCCTGGTGCTGCGCCCCCTGATGCGACTGAAGAACGAGGTGGAAACGCGGGCGCCGTCCGACCTGGCCAACATCGACACGGCGCTCGTGCACAAGGAAGTGCGCCCGCTGGTAGCGGCGATGAACGGCGCGATGGCGCGCACGCAAGACCTGATCGCCAGCCAGCGCCGCTTCATCGCCGACGCCTCGCACCAGTTGCGCACGCCGCTGGCGGTGCTCAAGACGCAGGCCGAACTGGCCCTGCGCGAAAACGATCCGGCCGCGATGCGCGCGATCGTCGGTTCGATCGCCGGCACCACCGATTCGGCGATTCACCTGGCCAATCGCCTGCTGACGCTCGCGCGCATCGAGCATGGCAGCGGCAGCGCGCCACACACACCCGTAGCGCTGGCGGCGATCGCGCGCCAGGTGGGTCTAGAACTGGCGCTGCCGGCGGTGCAGAAAGGGATCGACCTGGCGCTCGACGCCGATGCCGACGATCTCACCACGGTCCCGGGCCAGGAACTTCTGCTGCACGAACTGGTGTCGAACCTGGTCGACAACGCGATCCGCTACACGCCGGCCGGCGGCAGCGTGCTGCTGCAGGTCGGTCGCCAGGGCGAGCGCCTGGTGCTGGCGGTCAGCGACAGCGGCCCGGGCATCGCGGCGGTCGACGCCGACAAGGTGTTCATGCCCTTCTACCGTGCGCAGGCGACGCTCGAGGCCAATCCGGGCGGCACGGGCCTGGGCCTGGCCATCGTGCGCGATATCGCCAACCTCCACGGCGCTACCCTGGCCCTGGGCCAGGGCGCTGACGGACATGGCCTGAAGGTCAGCGTGCTCTTCGCCGCGCCCACCGATCGTTGAGATGTCAAGTGCATTGAAAGCCAATTGAAAGGCACGCGCGCCTATAGTTGGTACAAACAGCAAAACACCAACGACAACGATCGGAGACACCATGCACATCCCGCCCCCCGCGCCCGCGCTTCCCGCAGCACTTCGCCACGTTCACACCGGCGCCTGACCGACAGGCGCCGATCGGCTGCGCACGCCCGCACGACGCGGGCAGCCACCGCAGCACGATGCGCCCCCCGTACCAACACCGCGGCCCACAACGGCCCAAAAACCGCGTGCCGCAAGTGCACCGGCAAGGAGAATGATGATGATGTTGACCATCCTGGCGTATTCCATGGTCGTCGTGTTCATGTACCTGATCATGACCAAGCGCCTGCCCGCGCTGGTGGCGCTGATCGTCGTGCCCATCGGCTTCGGCGTGATCGGCGGCTTCGGTCCCGAGCTGGGCCCGATGATGCTCGACGGGATCCGCAACCTGGCCCCGACCGGCGTCATGCTGATGTTCGCCATCCTCTACTTCGGCATCATGATCGACTCGGGCCTGTTCGATCCGGTCGTGCGCCTGATCCTGAAGATCGTCGGCGGCGATCCGCTCAAGATCGTCGTCGGCACCGCTGTGCTGGCGATGTTCATCTCGCTCGACGGCGACGGCGCCACGACCTATATGATCACCGTGGCCGCGATGCTGCCGCTGTACGTGCGCCTGGGGATGAGCCGGCTGGTGCTGGCCTGCGTCATCATGCTCGCCGGCGGCGTCTTCAACATCCTGCCATGGGGCGGTCCGACGGCGCGCGCCGCCACGGCCCTGGGCGTGGACGTGAGCGACATCTTCGTGCCGATGATCCTGCCGATGGCCGTCACCGCGGTCTGGGTGGTGTTTGTCGCCTGGGTGCTGGGCATGAAAGAGCGCAAGCGCCTGGGCATCATGACGCTGCCGGCGCAGGCTGGAGCAGACATCAAGGCTACCCCGAACGTCGCCGTGCTGCAGCCAGCCGTGGCCGACGCCCCAGTTGCCGCTGAAATGAACGGCACTACCGGCCACTGGACGCCTGCCGCCACCGCCGCGGCGCGCGAAGGCAATGTGCTCCAGCTGCCGGGCGGCCGCATCGAATCGACGGTCGGGCCCCAGGCCGAACCGGCAACCGCCATGACAGGCGGCGGCGCAGGTGGCGGCGACGGCAGCGAGTCGAATGCCGCCATCAAGCGTCCGAAACTGATCTGGGTGAACTTCACCATGACTGTGTTGCTCATGGTATTCCTGATCAAGGGCGTGCTGCCGCTGCCGGTGCTGTTCATGATTTTCTTCGCCGTCGCCATCATGATCAACTACCCGGGCCTGGAAGAACAGAAAGAGCGCATCGCGCACCACGCATCGAACGTGCTGCCGGTGGTCTCGCTGATCTTTGCGGCCGGCATCTTCGTCGGCATCCTGCAGGGCACCAAGATGGTCGACGCGATCGCGCTGTCCGTCATCGCCGCCGTGCCCGAGTGGATGGGGCCTTACCTGGCGGTCGTCACGGGTCTGTTGAGCGTTCCGTTCACGTTCTTTATCTCGAACGACGCGTTCTACTTCGGCATCGTGCCGGTGCTGGCCAAGGCGGCCGAAGTGTATGGCATCACGGCTGCCGAAATCGGCCGCGCCTCGGTGATCGGCCAGCCGGTCCACCTGCTCAGCCCATTGGTGGCGTCGACCTATCTGCTGGTGGGCATGTGCAAGGTGGAGTTCGGCGACCACCAGCGCTTCACGCTGATCTGGTCGATCTCGGCATCGATCGTGATGCTGGTGGCGGCGCTGGTGTTCGGCGTGGTGCCGTTGATGGGCAGCGCCGCATGATCGAACCGGGGCGCGCCGGCATATACTGCCGAATGCCCGCGCCCCTCGATCTTACCGAACCGCCTGTCGCCAGCGCCCCGCTGGTGACGGACGACGGCAAGCGCCGCACGCTCGAATTCACGCCGGGCGACGTGCAAAGCGAAATGCTGGTGTCGCGGCCAGCCGCCCTGGTGCTCGACTACACCCGCGCCATGATGTGCTTCGCGCTGTTCGCGCCGCGCCCGCGCCACATCGTCATGGTCGGCCTGGGCGGCGGCTCGCTCGCCAAGTTCTGCCATCGCCATTTTCCGCATACCCGCATCACGGTGCTCGAGATCCGCGCCGACGTGATCGCCCTGCGCGATGTGTTTTGCCTGCCGCCCGATGACGCCCGCCTGCGCGTGCTCCACTGCGACGCGGCCGATTACCTGGCGCGCAGCCCGGGCGATGCCGACGTGCTGCTGGTCGATGGCTTCGATCGGGGCGGCCTGCCGCCGACGCTGGCCAGCAGCGCGTTCTATGCGGCGTGCCGGCGCGCGCTGCGTCCGGGCGGCGTGTTGGTGGCCAATATCTTTACCTATGATCCCGATTATGTGTCTTCATTACAACGCCTGCGCGACACGTTTGACGGGCGCGTTGCCTGGTTCCGGGACATCGCGGGCAATAACCGGATCTTGTTTGCCGTACGACCCGCCACGCCGCCCATGCGCGGGCAACGCCTGCTGGTACGGCTGGCGCGCCGTGGTGGCGGCGCTGGCGTCGGGATCGGCTGGAGCAACCGGTTGCTGGCGCGCGGGTGGGTCGCGTGGCTGGCGCGGCGCCGGGCATAACATGGTTTTACCCACCGCGCATGATTTGTCACGCACAATAAGATAAGTTTGCGGCGCCAAGTCGTTTATGACACACTTGCGCGCACTAATGCCCGCCGGCAAGCACCGATTGTCGAACGCACCCTGACTGTTTTTGTACGGATTTTCCTGGACCATTCGACACCATGCCGCGCCGCCTGCCCCGTTCGCTGACTCTCGCGGCGGCCCTCACGCTGGGCGGCGGCCTGGCCGCCTCCTTCGGCCTGTTCCTCGGTGTCAGCCACCTCGAGTACGACAATATGGCGCTGTCCTTCGGGCAGCGCGCGGACGAACGCGTGGCCGCGGTACGCCAGGGCATGGGCCAGGCGTTCGAAGTACTGGCCGTCACCAACCAGCTGTTTTCCGAGGGCGAGCCGGTCAGCCGCGAACGCTTTGCCGACTTCACGCTGGCCCTGCTCGAGCGCCATCGCTTCGTCCAGGCCTTCAATTTCCATCGCGTCGTGCGGGGCGATGAGCGCGCCGCGATCGAGGCCGAGTTGCAGCGCATCCGCCCCGGCACGGTCCTGACCGAGAAAACGCCTGCCGGCCTGGTGCCGGCCCCGCCCCGCAGCCGCTACCACGTCATCGAATACCTCGAGCCGATGGTCGGCAACGAAGCGGCCTTCGGCCTGAACCTGAGTCAGAACATCGCCGTGATGGGCGCGCTCGACCTGGCCCGCAGCACGGGCCAGCCGGCCGCCAGCAGCCTGTTCGCGCTGGCCCAGGCGCCCGCGAGCCAGACCAGCTTCGACCTGGTGCAGCCGGTGTTCGACAAGAATGGCGTCATGCGTGGCAATACGGCGGTCGTCATCCTGGGCAAGGAACTGGTGCGCGAGTCGCTTGCCGCCGCCGGCCTGCAGGGTGGCGACGACATCTTCGTGTCGGTGTATGCCAGCGACCATGCCGACCCGGCCGCCCTGCTGTTCTCGAACGGCCCCACGTCGAGCGCATCGCGGCGCGAATTCGCCGGCTGGCTGCGCCCGGACCACGGCGTGCACAGCACCGTGCTGCGCGCCGGTGGACGGCCGTGGCGGGTCGAGGTCGCGACGGCGCAGCGGCCGTTCCTGGCCGACCACCTGGCCTCGCTGTCGCTGCTGATCGGCGGCATCCTCGTCACGCTGATGGGCGCCGCGTTCGTGCAGTCGGCCGGCGAGCGGGCGCGCAAGGTGCAGCAACTGGTGCGCCAGCGCACGTCGGAACTGCGCCGCAGCAACCGCCGCCTGATCGAGGACGTGACCGCGCGCGAGCGCGCCGAAAAAGCGCTGCTGCACAGCGAGCAGCGGTTCCGCCAGCTGGTGTCGATGTCGTCCGACTGGTATTGGGAACAGGATGCCGAGCTGCGCTTCACGATGATCACCGGCGGCTTCACCGAAAAATCGGGCGTTGCCGTGCAGGGCCTGATCGGCAAGACGCGCTGGGAATACGTGCCGGGCCTGCTTGACAGCGACAGCGGCCGCGCCCACCTGGCCAAGATGCAGGCGCGCGAAGCGTTCAACGATCTCGAATACCAGGTGGTCGACGACGACGGCAACGCGCGCTGGTTCTGCGTCAACGGCGAGCCGGTGTTCGACGAGGCGGGCGTGCTGACCGGCTATCGCGGCACCGGCAGCGACATCACCGAGCGCAAGCTGACCGAGCAGCGCGTACACCACGTGGCCCAGCACGACGTGCTCACCGGCTTGCCGAACCGCTCGCTGCTGCAGGATCGCCTGGGCCAGTCGATCGCGTTCGCCAGCCGCAGCAACCGGCTGGTATGGGTCATGCTGATCGACCTCGACCGCTTCAAGTTCGTCAACGACAGCATGGGCCACAAGGCCGGCGACGTCCTGCTGGTAACGGTGGCGGCGCGCCTGCGCGCGTCGCTGCGCGATGCCGACACCGTGGCGCGCCTGTCGGGCGACGAGTTCGTGGTGATCCTCAACGAGCACACCGACGAGCCATTGTCGCCGGCCATCGTGCAGCGAATCATGGATGCGGTGGCCCAGCCGGTCATGCTGGGCAACAAGGAATTCTTTGTCACCTGCTCGGTTGGCGTGTCTGTATTCCCGACCGAGGGCACGTCGAGCGAAAACCTGATCGAACACGCCGACATCGCCATGTACCGCGCCAAGAAACTGGGCCGCAATAACTTCCAGTTCTTCACGCCGAGCATGAACGACGAAGCCAAGGAGCGCGTACGCATCGAAGGCGCGCTGCGCAATGCGCTCGAACGGAACGAATTCGTGCTGCACTACCAGCCGCAGGTGGACATGAAGACGGGCCAGATCGTCGGCATGGAAGCGTTGATCCGCTGGAACCATCCCGAGCTCGGCATGGTGCCGCCGGGGCGCTTTGTCGGCGTGGCCGAAGAGACCGGCCTGATCGTGCCGATCGGCGCCTGGGTGATGCGCACTGCCTGCGCCCAGAACAAGGCCTGGCAGCTGGCTGGCTACCAGCGCCTGCGGGTGGCAGTCAATTTATCCGCACGCCAGTTCGGCGCAGCCGACCTGATGGCCAGCCTCGAAGCGACGCTGCAGGAAACCGGGCTCGACGCCGCGTGCCTCGAAATCGAATTGACCGAAAGCCTGTTCATGAGCGACGTCACGCCCGCGGTGGAATTGCTGCACCGGATGAAGGCGCTGGGCGTGAACCTGTCCATCGATGATTTCGGCACCGGCTACTCGAGCTTCTCGTACCTGTCGCGCTTCCCGATCGACGTGCTCAAGATCGACCGCTCGTTCGTGGCTGATATCACGCACGACGCCAATGATGCGGCGATCGTCACGTCCATCATCGCGCTGGCGCACAACCTCAAGCTGGCCGTGATCGCCGAAGGAGTCGAGACACTCGAGCAGCTCGACTACCTGCGCAGCCACGGCTGTGACGAGATGCAGGGCTATTACTTCAGCAAGCCGCTGGCGGCCGCCGAGTTCGAAGCATTGCTGATCGAGGGCCGTTGCCTGCCGACGCCGGCGCTGGCATCGGAAACACTGTCTGCCTAAACCATCGACAGTTGCACCGTCGCCACGAGAGTTATCATGAAGTCATGTCATTACACGGGTGGCGAAACATTTGTATAGCTAAATAAACATTATTAGCCGTACAATCAGCGTGCCAATGGCACAACCACGACACCTGGACAGAAAATGATAATGAACGACATGCCTGAACTGGCCATGAATACCAACGCGATCACGCCCCGCCACCAGCGCGTCGACGGGCGCACATCCGATCTGGTCAACCAGGCCATTGCCTCGATTCCGACACTGGGCCTGCAGCGCGCGGCCGAGTTCCTGGCCACGATGAACGTGCCGGCCGAAGTGGCCGTGCGGGTGCTGGTGTACCCGAGCCGCCGCCGCGCCAACTAGGACGCGCACGAGGCTTGGGGCAGAGAGCCGAAGCTGGTATCAGAAGCTTGAGTAACAAAGGCCGTCCGCGCGGACGGCCGGCGCCGTCAGCGCCGCTCTTCCTGCTGGGCGATATCGGCCAGCGATTCGCGGCCCTTGTCGCTCAGGCCATGGCCGCCGTCTTCGAGCGGCACGATGTGCGATTTGCGGTTCAGGAAGCGCAGCACGTCTTCATCGAGCACCACCTGCGAGTCTGCCGCCAGCGCGCGCAAGCCCGTGACGCAGCGGCGCAAGAACAGCACTTCTTCACCCTTGTCGGTCAGCGTCAGCCGCTTGTCGCGACCGTAGGACATCAGCTTGATGCCGCACAGGCGCTTCGAATTGCGCCCGACACAGGCACTGGCCATCTCTTGTTTACCGCCGCGACGCACCATATCGAGTGCGTCGTATTCGTCCGTCGTGAGCTTTTCGTTTTTCATTACCGCGTTTCGTTGACCAAAGGGCGCATGGTACGCGTCACAGCGCCCCGGGGCAACCTTCAGCGCAGCGAACGCAATGCCAACCAGCCCAGGCCGGCACTGGCCAGCACACCGAGCACGAGCGCAAGCTGCATGCCGCGTGAGCCGAGCAGCGGGGTGCGGCCCAGGTAAATCTTGTTGTACAGCGTAGAACCCATGATCTCCTCCTGTTTTTGATGTCACAACCATTATAGAAACCGCATTGTTGCGGTTCTGTGACAGCAAGCACACACGACCCGTGTGCCGACAAAAAAGCAACAGTGTTCACGGTCGCCTCGCGCGCGACAGGAGCGCCCGGGGACTGTTAGGATCGTACAACATTGATAACGCCATTGGAGCCCAGCATGACTGACACGACACCCAATCCCGACCCCAAGAACAAGGGTCGCGCCATCTTCGACGAAGCCGACATCGGCAGCGGCGAGCGCTCGCCCGGCCAGCACGATACCGAAGCATTGATCCGTGAAATTCCGGGGTTGCCGCCTGAGACCGGCAAGGCTGACGAAGGTGATAAAGAAAAGGAAGCAGAAGGCAAGCGCCAGGAATCCGGCGCCTGACAGTTAACGTCAGTGTGCCCGGATCGGTGGCTCGGGCATGCGCGGCTCTTCGACCGGTGCATTGACCGGATCGGGAACGTCGTCCGGCACCGGCGGCGGATTAGGCGGCGCCGGTGGATCGTTCGGTGCATCCGGGTCGGGCGTCGTGTGCGCGTGGTGAATGACCGGTGTGCGCCAGGCGTCGTTGGATTGGTGTTGGTTCATGGTCGCCTTTCGGTAAGTGGTGGTGTCGTGGGCAGACTAGCATGGCTGGTACGGCGGGGCCGTACGATTGCCTCGGCATTTTCCGCACTGTACTGCCGTTCTAGGACTCGGCTATAGTGACGTTTTCACCACCTTCCATACCCTGCGATGCGCTTCTCCAGCCTGCTGCTTGCCCTCGTGCTTGGCGTTGTCTCAAGCGCGCACGCCGCCCCGATGAAACTCGACGATTACCTGGCCCTGCGCGGCCCCGCCCCGACCGCCAAACTCGCCTACGGCCCTGCCACTTCCCAATACGCCGAACTGTTCGTACCACCTGGCGCCGGGCCGTTTCCCGTTGCGGTGCTCGTGCACGGCGGCTGCTGGAACAGCAAGTTCGGCGGCATCCTCCAGTTTCGCAATATGGCCGGCGCCCTGGCCGCGCGCGGCATCGCCGTTTGGAACGTCGAATACCGGCGCGTCGATGAACCCGGTGGCGGCTATCCCGGCATGTACCTCGACATGCACGCCGCGCTCGACCTGCTGGCGCGGCACGCCCCGGCGCACAAGCTCAACCTCGATCGCATCGTCGCGGTGGGTCACTCGGCCGGCGGCCAGCTGGTCCAGTGGATTGCCGGCCGCACGCGCATCCCGGCCGGCAGCCCGCTGCACCATGCCAGTCCGCTCAAGATCGAGCGCATCGTGAGCCTGGGCGGCCTGGCCGACCTGCGCCACGAGGCGGACCTGATCAAATCGAGCTGCGACCGCGACATCGCGCAACTGGCCGGCGCGCCGAGCGCCGCGCGGCCGGATGTGCTGGTGGACACCAATGCGGGCGACCTGATGCCCAATGGCAGCCGCACCTGGCTGGTGACGGGCGAGCTCGACACGATATCGCCACCGCGCGTAGCGCACGACTATGCGGCGCGGGCAAGCAAGCTCGGAGATGTGGCGGAGGTGGTGATCTTGCCGGAGGCAAGCCATTACGATGAAGTGGCGACGAGTTCGCCGGCGTGGCCGATGGTGCTGGGGGTGATCGAGGGAGCGCTCGGGCTGCCTGCGGGCAAGCCGTAGTCAAGTCGACAGCGGCGCGCGTCGCCGGGAGGCGACGCGGTGTAACACCACCTTACTGCTGGCGCGACTTCTCTTCTTTCTTGACCTTCTTGGCTTCCTTCTTTTCTTTCATGCTCTTGGCCGGTTCTTTCTTGGTCGTCTTTTTTGCATCCTGACTTTTACTCATGGTTGTGCTCCTGATGGTGATTGCTGCGGATGTCGACCTGGATGACGGTGCGGACGATGGATTCGGTCAGTGCCGGGGTATGGCGGCCGTGAAGACGGTGCCGGACTTCGCATCCGACACCACGTCGATAGTACCACCATGGGCCACGGCGATCTGGCAGGCGATGTACAAGCCCAGGCCCAGACTGCTGCGCGGTCGCTCGTCGCCCTCTTGCGCCGGCAGCTGCACCAGTGAGCTGAACAGCGTCGGCATCAGCTCGGGCGGGATGACCGCACCATGGTTGCCCACCTTGAGCAAGACCTTGTCGGGTTCGCCCACGAGATCGATCGCGATCGGCATACCCGGCTTGCCGTACTGCGCTGCATTGTTGGCGAGATTGGACAATAGCTGCTGCAGGCGTGGGCCGTCGAACGTGCCGGTCACCTCGCCGCTCGCGCTGAATGCGAACAGGGCGCGCGGATGCGCTGCCTGCGCGTCTTCGATGGCCCAGCCGCAGATTTCCCGCAGGTCGCACGCGCGGCGCTCGATCGGAATGCCGTCGCCCAGCTGCGTGCGAGCCAGCCCCAGCAAGTCATTGACCATGCCGTTCATGGTCGCGGCGCTGCGCTTGATCCGCACACCCATCTGCTCGACCCGCTCGTCGAACACGCCGGGCCGTGCCAGGTAGGCGCCGCCCGTGGCGACGGCTGCCAGCGGGCTGCGTAAATCGTGTCCCAGGATTGCGAGAAACATGTCGCGTGTCTCGTTGACCTTTCGGGAATACGCTACGGCCGCGTCTGCCAGAGACTCATCGATCGCCTCGTTGAACCGTACGATATCCTGGGTGCTGTGCGTGGTGAGCGCCACCCCGTCTTGCTGCCAGAGCTTCAGGACGCTGGCCCGCAGTGCGCGGTATTCGGCGATCAGCTGCAAGAGCGTGAAGCCGCTGGCGTAGCGCAGCTCGCCATGCAGGGAAGACGCGCTGTCGACATCGGCGGCGTGCTCGCCGCGCGACTTTCGTTCTGCATGATCTGCGGATTCTTCCGCACGTATATCCAGAGCGATAAATTCCAGGATCTGCTGTGCGTGGTCACGTAATTCGCGGCTGGACATCACGTCGGCGACCGCGCCGAAACTCGTTGCAAATTCTTCCCATTCAATCAGGATCTGCTCCATATGGCAGGTAATGAAAGCAGAAATATCCATAGGTACCGGTAGAAAGCCAGCGAAAATCGGCGTGCCGCAAGCAGCGCCGGCACAGAAAAGGTGCAGCATAACGCACATCGGTATCCACCGGGCTGGTCGCCGCCCACGCCGACGTCATCGTGGCTGCTTCGCTGCCGGCGCCTCCAGCACCAGATCGCTGCGCGCCAGCGCCACGCAGGGCAGCACATCGCCGTCGCGCTTTTCATCGAACGACAACCCGGGCCACTCGATCGTGTACGCCACCGTGCCTTCGCGCAGGCGACACAGGCACGTACGGCAGGTGCCGTTGCGGCACGAGCTGGGCAGTTCGATGCCGGCCGCCTCGAGCGCATGCAGCAGGGTCGTGGATTCACCAGCGGCGACGGTCGTCCCGAGCGGCAATACGGTAATGGTGTAGACGGCGTGTTCCATCGCGCAATTGTAGCCTCAATGAAATAGTTGACCTGTTGTGAGTACGCTGACGCACAGACCCAACTCGTGCATACCACTAGTCTGAGGTTTTCCAGAAGCAAAACCCGGAGCCCGCATGAACAAGTTGACCGCCCTGACCCTGATCGCCGCCCTTGGAGGCACGCTGACCCACGCCGTGGCCCAACAGCCAGCCCCGCTGCCGCCCGCCGCCCAACCGGCGACGACGGCCCAGAACACGACGATGTCGACGGCGGTCACCGCCGCCCCCGGCGCGGTGCAAGACCCGGCGATTGCCGAGCAGGCCGAATTCGAAAAACTGCTGCGCGCCCAGGTGCTGCTTGAACGCATCTACCTGTCACCCGGTGAACTCGACGGCGCCTACGGCTCGAACATGCGCCAGGCCCTGAACACGTTCCAGGCCCAGCGCAAGCTGCCGGTCACCGGCAAGCTCGACGACGCAACGTGGAACGCGCTCGCCGCCGACACCACCCCGACTCTGGCCGAATACGCGCTGATCGCGGAAGACGTCGAAGGCCCGTTCCAGCCGGTGCCAGACACGATGATGGAAAAGGCCAAGCTGGACCAGCTCGGCTACGCCAACGTGCTCGAAGGCCTGGGCGAGAAATTCCACGCCAGCCCTGCACTGCTGCAGCGCCTGAACCCGGGCAAGACCTTCGCCCGTGCAGGCGAACGCATCATGGTGCCGAACGTGAGCGGCAAGGAACCGCTGGCGCAAGCGACCAAGGTCGTCGTGCGCGACGGCGCCAAGACGCTGCAACTGTATGACGCGTCGGGCCGCCTGCTGGCCCAGTATCCGGCCTCGACCGGCAGCAGCCGCGATCCGCTGCCGATCGGCACCTGGAAGATCGAGGGCGTGCACGCCAACCCGGTCTACAACTACAACCCGAAACTGTTCTGGGATGCCAAGCCGGGCGACAAGGCCACGCCGGTCAAGCCGGGCCCGAACAACCCGGTCGGCGTGATGTGGATCGACCTGTCCAAGCCGCATTACGGCATCCATGGCACGCCAGTGCCGGGCCACGTGGGCAAGACCGAGTCGCACGGCTGCATCCGGCTGACCAACTGGAGCGCCGCCGAAGTGGGCGCCGCCGTCAGCGCCGGTACCGAAGTGATCCTGGAAAAATAATCAGCGCCCCAAGCACAGACGCGGCGCCGGTGGCGCCGCACGGAGAACACGATGAAATGGTTGATCACGTTTGTCCTCGGCGCGCTGGTCGGCGCCGCGGTGCTGTTTATCGCGCTGCAGGATGTGCCCGACACACCGGCGCCCGAGGTGGCGGCGACGGCGCCTGGCATCCCGGCGTCGCAGATCGAGGGCCAGTTGCCGCCGGCGCCGGTCGTCGTGCCGAACCTGGAAGACGCCGACCTGCCGCTGCGGCCGACGCCTGATGCGACGGCTGCCGCCGATACCGCAGCGCCGACGACGGTGCCAGGCAAGCTCCTGGTCCCGGTGCAAGGCATCAAGTCGGCCCAGCTGACCGACACCTTCGGCCAGCCGCGCGGCGAGCAGCGCCAGCACGAGGCGCTGGACATCATGGCCCCGACCGGCACGCCCGTCGTCGCCGTGGCCGACGGCAAGGTCGCCAAACTGTTCCACAGCAAACCGGGCGGCCTGACCGTGTACCAGTTCGACCCGAGCGAGCAGTTCGCGTATTACTACGCCCACCTCGACCGCTACGCCGACGGCATCGCCGAAGGAATGGAGGTCAAGCGCGGCACCGTGATCGGCTATGTCGGCGTGACCGGCAATTCGGATCCGAACGCGCCGCACCTGCACTTTGCCGTCGTTGCCCTGACGCCCGAGAAGCAGTGGTGGAAAGGCACCCCGCTCAATCCATTCCCACTGATGAGCGACCAGTAATTGCTGCGGTGGTTGCTGCGGTGGTTGCTGCGACCGGCCCGGGAACGGGTTCGGCGGCCGGTTCATCGATGTCGGCCCCGACATTGATCGCTGCATAAGCACGCGTCACCGCAACCACTTCGCGGCTTGCCGTTCCATACAACTCCTGCGCCGATTCGATCATCTTTGCCCGCGCATCGGCGTAATTGGTGCTGGCCGTGAACTTGGTCGTGTTGGCGCGGAACCAGATCCGAAACGCCTTGTCGATCCCGACGCCTGTCATCGCGGCAGGCAACCCCTTCAGGTGGCTGCTCCAGGCCTCGCTGGTATTGTCGGCATGCGAGCCGCGCGCCAGGAAATAAAACATCCGGTTGTTCGGGCCGCTGCTGTAATGCACGTCCAGGCGCTTGAGGCCCGTGCTCCAGGTATCCTGGCTGCTGCCGTCCTTGCTCGGCTTGATCATCCAGCGCAGCGGTCCGGCGTTGCGGGCGATCTCGCTGCCCAGCATCCAGTCATTGCCCCTCGCCGGCACCACGTCGCCCTTGCCGCCGCCGCGCGCATACGCTTCGACCACTTCGCCGGCGATGTCCGAACTCGATTCGTTCAGGCCGCCCGACTCGCCCGTGTAGACCAGGTTCGACGTGGCCGCCGTGACGCCATGGCCCATTTCGTGGCCCACCACGTCGATCGCGCCCAGGTTGGTGAAGAACGTGCCGTCGCCGATGAACATGCAGCGGCAGGTGTCGCTGTAGTAGGCGTTGTCATAGCCGCGGTTGACGTGCACGGCGATGTGGGTGGCCGTGTCCTGGCCGTCGAGCGAGCGCCAGCCCAGCACGTTCTTGTGCAGGTCATAAGTGTTCATCAAGCCCCACATGGCATTGACGGCCGCCGTCTGGCCATTGGCGCCCGTCGTGCTGGCGCCTTCGACGAACTGCTGGCCGTCGCCCCAGGTGTTGGTGCTGTTGGCGTAGACGCGCCCGCTGGTGGTGCCGTGGTTGGCGTTGGTGATGGCCATCGCGCCGAACGTGCCGCCCCTGCCACGCTCGGGGTCGCGCATCTGGTACAGATTGTCGGCAAAGGTCGTGCTGAGCGGCACGGCGCCGTTGTACTGGCTCTTGCCGACGCCCTCCACGGTCTGCAGCATGTTCCAGCGGTCGATGATGACGCCGCTGCGGGCATCGACGATGGCGTCGTAGTAGATCGGCTGCTCGCCGCTGTGCATGCGCACGCGCACATGCCAGGCCAGCGCGTAGCGGTCGACCGTCTCGACCAGGTCGACGGCGTTCAGTTCGGCGTCAGGCTTGGCCACGGCGCTTGGCGCGCGTTCGTCGCGCATCGAAGGATAGATCACCAGCTCGGCCGTGGGCGCCTTGACGTTGACGGCGCCGGGCGGGATGCCCTTCAGGGCCGCGCCGATGGCTGCCTTGCGCTTGACGGCCGGCGTGGTGTCGAAGCCGGCGGTGGTCGCGCCCAGGGTATTGGCCGCGCCGCGCCCCAGGTGCAGGCGGCGCGGCGAAGCGCTCTCGGACACGATCTGCTGGCGCCCGTCGATCACGATCACCGATTCGGAGCCGAAGATGCGCACGCCCTTGTACAGGTGCGCCGCGCGCAGCACGTGCGTGCCCTGCACGCCGGGATGCTGCGCGACGACTTTATAGCTGTGATCCAGGTCGAGGCCAACGGCCGACCGGCGCGCCGTGAGCTGGCTCAGTACCTGCGCTTGCGCCCTGCTGTCGAGCTTGAGCGGCGCGCCCATCATCGGCGCGCCGTGGGCGCAAGGGTTCAGCGCGATGGCGGCAGCCAGAACGACTGCCCTGAAAAACGGTTGAGGAATCATCTCGGCTCCATCCGGTCAGCCGGGCCAGTTGGCGCCGGTCATCGACCATGATGGATGCGCAAAACCACGAGGGTTTGCTTAAGAACAATGTCCCCTACCTGCGGCGCTTCATCAGATACACCGCGGCGCCGACGATGGCTGTACCAACTGCGATCTTTTTCGCCAGCCCGGCCTTGTTGTGCTGGAATTCGGCCTTGATGCCCATCTCGGCCAGCACGTTCGGGATGGTGCCCTTGGCCAGATCGTCACCAATGCCTTCGACCACGTTGACGCGGTCGGCCAGCAACAGCAGCAGCCAGTGGCGCACGTCGTTTTCGGTGAACTTGAAGGCCTGGCGCCTGACCGAGCCGGACAGGCCGGACGGCGGTTGCACGGTGCCGAACAGCGGCGTGCGGCCCGGACGCTCGGTCGAGACGAGCACCTCGACGTGCTGCTCTTGCGGCACGGGATCGCCGGCCGGCACGTTGATGAAGCGCGGCGGCGTGCGTTCCATCGGTACGGCGGGGCGGTCCTTGCGATCGAGGTCGGCGCCCCAGCCCTGGATGTGCGTCAGTTGCGCGCGGGTGGGACGGCGCGGCGCGATGGCGCCGTGGACGTGGGCGACGTGGCCCTCACTGTCGTGTTCGCCTGGGGCGTGGTGCCCGTCGTGCTGGTCGTTGGCGGCGACGATGTCGTTACGTGTCTGCATGATGTTTTCCTCGGGGTCGATTAGGCGGCAATGCTGCCCGTGACCGCCCGTACTTCATTGGCGCGCGGCGGGATCAGGATCGTCTTGATGCAGTTGTCGAGCTTGCTCGAGAAGATGTGATACGCATCCGACACTTCTTCGAGCGGCACGCGGTGCGTGATGATCGCCTTCGGATCGACCCGGCCCGCGCGGATGTGCTCGATAAGGCGCGGCACGTGGCGCGCCACGCTGGCCTGGTTCATCCGCAGTGTCAGGCCCTTGTTGAGTGCGTTGCCGATCGGTACTGCATTGAAGGTCGGGCCATACACGCCGACAATGGACACATTGCCGCCCTTGCGTACCGAGTTGATGCACCAGTGCAGTACCGTGGCGGCGCCGGCCTGCATCATCGTGTAGACGCCCGTGATCGTTTGCATCGTGTTGCCCGCCGCCTCGCAACCGACCGCATCGATGCAGACGTCGGCCCCCATCCAGTCGGTCATCTTCTTGATGTGCAGCGCCATGTCGCGCACTTCCTTGAAGTTCACGACTTCGCACTGCGCGAAACGCTTGACGAACTCCAGGCGGTATTCGACATGATCGACGACGATCACGCGACCGGCGCCCATCAGCCAGGCCGACTTGGCAGCAAAAATACCGACCGGTCCGGCGCCGAATACCACGACCGTGTCGCCCTCCTTGATGTCGCCCATTTCGGCGGCCTGGTATCCCGTGGGGAACGCGTCGGTAAGCAGCACGGCGTCGTCGTCGTGGATGTCGGCGGGAATGACGATTGGACCGACGTCGGCCATCGGCACGCGCACGTACTCGGCCTGGCCACCGTCGTAGCCGCCGGCAGTGTGCGAGTAACCATAGATGCCGCCGACGGCGGTCGCCTGCGCGTTCGTGTTGTGGCAATTGCCATATAACTCGTGCTGGCAAAAATAGCACGAGCCGCAAAAGACGTTGAACGGCACCAGCACCTTGTCGCCGACCTTGAGCTTGTGCACATCGGACCCGACTTCTTCGACGATGCCGATGAATTCGTGGCCGAAGGTATGGCCAACGCGGGTATCGGGCACGAGGCCGTGGTACAGGTGCAGGTCGGAACCGCAAATACAGGCGCGGGTGACGCGCACGATGGCGTCGCCGGGATGCTCGATGACGGGGTCGGGTTTTTGGTCGGCGCGGACACGGTAAGGCCCGCGATAGTTCATGGCCAGCATGCGTACTCCTTCGCAAGTTCTGTGACGGGATCCCGGCGCTGCCGCCGGGCTGACATAAACTTATGTCAAAGTCTCAAGAATTGCGATATGCGCACGGAAACGAACACGCATTTTGAAGCGATCCATGCAAATTAAATGTGCCTATTATAGAAGATAGGAAACTTTTAAATGGCTTTTATAGCTTAGCGGCATCGAATGTATTGCACGACGCCACTTCGCCACTATCCAGTCCCCGCTGGAACCAGCGCACGCGCTGTGCCGACGTGCCGTGGGTGAATGAGTCAGGCACCACCACGCCGCGCGACTGCTTTTGCAGCGCATCGTCGCCGATGGCGCTCGCCGCGGTGAGCGCCGACTCGACATCGCCCTGCTCCAGGATCTTCGCACGCTGATCGGTGCGCTTGGCCCAGACGCCGGCGAAGCAGTCGGCCTGCAGCTCGAGCTTGACCGAAAGCACATTGCCCTGGGTTTCCGACATGCTCTGCTGGGCCGTGTGGACTTTGTCGGAAATGCCCAGCAGGTTCTGGACGTGGTGGCCAACCTCGTGCGCGATCACATACGCCTGGGCGAATTCACCGCCGGCGTTGAAGCGTTCCTGCATCGTGCGGAAGAAGCCGAGATCGATATAGACCTTGGCATCGGCCGGGCAATAGAACGGCCCGGTGGCGCTCTGGCCAAGACCGCACGCCGTCGGGATGCGGTCATCGAACAGCACCAGCGTGACCGGCTGGTACTGCGCATTCTGCTCGGTGAAAATCTGGGCCCAGGCGTCTTCGGTGTAGGCCAGCGTGGTGCGCACGAATTTGCTCTCGCGATCGTCGGCCGGCGCGGTGCGCGGCTGCGACGCTTGCTGCTCTTGCGGCACGCCGCCCGAGAGCAGGCTCAGGATCGTGGCCGGCGAGACGCCCAGGAAGTAAGAACCGACCAGCGCAATGACGATGGTGCCGATGCCGATCGAGCGCCCACCGATGCCGAAGCCGCCACCTCCTCCGGCTCCGCCACTGTCACCCCGACGGTCTTCGACGTTGCTGCTCTCACGGTCGCCATCCCAACGCATAGATTCTCCTTGTTGTCCGGTAAACGATTAGCGGCTATTGCGCTTGAGGTTGCAGGTATCGGCGCGCTCGCGTGCATCCTTGCCGCGCAGGTCGTCGATGGGCGCGATACCGGCGCGCTGCTCATCGTTCAGCGCGCGCTCGCGGCGTTCGCGCGCGATTTCGCGGTCCATGCGGCCACGCGGGACGTCGTCCATGTCGAAGCTTTTCATATTGCTCATTCTCTCTCTCGTGTCGGTATCCGACTATATTGATGAGTATGCTTGGTCGCCGTCAGCCGGTATGTTCGAGTGATCACATAATGCATCAAATTCTCTCTGCATACGCCGCGTTCGTGTGCGCCGTACTCACGCGCGATTATGCGATGCTCTCGCCATGACACCTGCACAAGCCAACGCCCTGCTCGCCCTTGGCGCTACCCTGCGCCAGGCCGGTTACCGCTTCATGACCGTCACGCCGTCGACGCACCGGCGCATCAATGCCCGGCCCGGCAACGAACAGGCCCGCGATCTGCGCGACGTGTTCGGCTGGAGCCGGCCATTCGCCGAGGCCGTACTCCCGCCAGGCATGCTCGACCTGTTGAGCACGGCCGGCGTGCTGGCCGGCGAAGGCGCCGCGCTGCGCTCGACCGTGCGCGTCTCGACGCTGGACGACATGCTGCTGTTTCACTCGGCTTATCCGACCCACGATGACGACGCCGTGTTCTTCGGGCCGGACACCTACCGCTTCGTCGGCGCGATGCAGCGCGCGTTCGGGGCGCAGGATGTCGCACCCAAGCGTGCGATCGATATCGGCTGCGGCGGTGGGGCCGGCGCGCTGGCGATCGCACAGGCGTTCCCGGATGCCGACG